>Ga0180432_10001750_pt1 | contig 33716 bp, 23 predicted proteins | sample SS_ome_10_FD_132414 | JGI IMG/M metagenome (GOLD analysis project Ga0180432, IMG submission 132414) | Hypersaline lake sediment archaeal communities from the Salton Sea, California, USA - SS_1_MS_2 metaG | ecosystem: Environmental > Aquatic > Non-marine Saline and Alkaline > Hypersaline >... | reverse complement strand
TTGCCCTGAGGAAATATGAAACGGATCAGGTGGGCCAACAGGATGTTCTCAAAGCTCAACTGGAGATTTCGAGAGTCTCAGAGAGGATCCTAGCCCTTGAGCAAGGAAAGAGAGCCGCGGCAACAAAGCTGAATGCTCTTCTGAACAGACCGGCAGATTCTCCCTACGGAAAGATTGGAACACTCGAAATTCCACGCATAGATTTTGGGCCACAAGAACTCTTGGAATGGGCCAAGCAAGGACGACCTGAGTTGAGACAGGCCGAGCATGCTATCGCGAAATATGAGGAAGGCTTGAAACTGGCCAAGAAAAACAATTGGCCGGACTTTAACATCATGGTGGATTACATCTTTATCGGCAAGGGTTCGACCGTTCATCCTGGAGATGGGCGCAATGCCTGGATGGGGGCCATTGGCATCAGCATCCCTCTTTGGCGAGGCAAGTATAAGGCTGCAGAAGCGGAAGCAGCCGTGAGTATCAATGTCAGCCGGAAGAGGTACGAGAGCATTCTCACGGATACTATCGCTAGGATCAATGAACTCTATCTGGAGCTCAAAACATACGAAGATCAGATCAATCTCTATGAATATTCTTTGATACCTCAAGCCGAGCAATCTTTGAAAGCATCCGAAGTCGGTTATGTCACTGGAACCACAGATTTCCTCCACCTGCTCGAAAGCGAGAGAATGGTGCTCCAGGTCAATACAGGCCTTTACAAAACCCTTTCTGATTTATGGAAGGCCTTTTCCCTTTTGGAGAGGCTGGTGGGGCAAGACCTGATTGAATCAGCCCAGGTCAAGAGTGTCAAGCGTCGTCTTCAAGGGCATTTGAGAGGAATGACGGATGTTTATTACCATTCCGATGCTGAATCCAAAAGGCAGTCCGAATTTGTCGAAGGAGGTTTGAAATGAAAACTGGGATCAGATATTTGGTCGGATTCCTTGCAGTGGTCATACTGGCAGGAAGTTCGTTTTTTGTTTCCTGTCATAAAGACGAACATGCCGGTCTTCAAATGGACATGTCCGAACAGAGCTCCAGTGAAGAAAGAGAGATTCTGTATTACACCTGCGGCATGCACCCGACAGTCCGTGTCAGCCCGGAGGATCATGCCGCCGGTAATATTAGTTGTCCTATATGCAAAATGGATTTGATCCCGGTGTACAAAGAAGATCAGACGACTGCAGGGAAGAAAGGAATGGAACATGAAGGTAATGATGCGTTGGGAACCGTTCTCCAGTTGAGTGCTCGGGCACTGGCTTTGGCGCAGGTTAAGACGGAAGAAGTTCAGTTCCGTCACCTTTTTAGAGAGATCAAGACTGTCGGCGCGATGGACTATGATGAACGAAAAGTGGCCTCTGTGGCAGCCTGGATACCCGGAAGGATCGACCATCTCTTTGTGAATTTCACCGGACAAGATGTGGCAAAGGATGACCCTTTGATCCGGATTTACAGTCCCAATCTTCTGACAACGCAAGAAGAATTTCTTCTCGCTCTTGAAACTTACGAAAAAGTTAAAGAAAGTCCGGATGAAGAGACTATCCTCGGTGCGGAATCCTTAGTCAAATCTGCAAAAAAAAAGCTCATGCTTTGGGGTATAAAAGACACACAGATTGCCGAACTGGCGGGAACCCGGATAGCCAACACGCATATGACAATTCACGCACCGATCGGAGGCACGGTTATTGCTAAAAATGCCGTAGAGGGCGCCTATGTCAAGGAAGGTGAGATTCTATACCGAATTGCCGATCTTTCGAATTTATGGGTGCAGGCCGACATCTACGAATACGAAATGGCAGGGATCGGAAAGGGTCAGCCTGTCACAATAACCTCCTCCGCTTATCCAGGGGAAGTGTTTAACGGACAAATTTCCTTTGTCGATCCCTTTTTGGATCCGAAAACACGAACAGTCAGCGTGCGTGTGGATGTGCCCAATCTGGACCGGAAGCTCAAGCCGGGCATGTTTGTCAATGCTGAGATCAATGTTCACGTTCATGGGGGTATTAGACCCCCGATCAAAGATGTCTACATATGCACGATGTGTCCCGAGGTTAAGTCCGATTCGCCCGGGGAATGCCCTAAATGCGGCATGGATCTTGTGAAAAAAGACCCTGCTCCGGCTGGAACGGTCCTTGCCATTCCGAAGAGTGCTGCCCTTGACACCGGACAGAGAACAATCGTGTTTGTGGAAAAGGAGAAGGGACAATATGTCCCCCACCACGTTGTGCTCGGGATTGAAGCCGTGGCCAGTGTGGACGGGCAGAAGCGGAAGTTTTATGCTTTGAAATCGGGCCTGATGGATGGTATGCGGATCGTTTCCCAGGCCAATTTTCTCCTGGATTCACAGAGCCAGATCACAGGCCAGGCTGAAGCTGTCTACAGCGGTGCCCTGGATCGGGGAGGAGAAAAGAAACCGCCCTCAAAGCACATCCATTGAATTGACGCCGCAGGCCTGATGAAAAAAACCTACAACGGCATTAAAAGGAGCAAAAGATGATCGACAAAATCATCGAATATTCCCTGAGGAATAAATTTATCATTCTGGCTCTTTTTGTCCTCATTATCGGATGGGGTTATTGGGCTTTGAACAACACCCCGATCGACGCCATCCCTGATATTGGCGAAAACCAACAGATTGTGTTTGTTGACTGGCCGGGAAGCAGCCCCATGGATATCGAAGATCAGGTCATTTATCCTTTATCCGTCAGGTTGATGGGCATACCCGGGACAAAGGCCATCCGGACGAACTCCATGTTTTCGGCAGGCGTGATCAACGTCATTTTCAAGGATGATGTGGATTTTTACTGGGCCAGGACGCGCATACTGGAGCGGCTGAATCTTGCCCAGCAGGATATGCCCGATGGTATCATTCCCCGGCTTGGCCCAGATGGCACTGCTTTGGGCCAGATTTTTTGGTACACCGTGGAGAACGGCTATTACTGCCCCAATCACCCCAAAGCAAGATACGGAGAGCCGGGCCAATGTTCTGAAGATGGGCAGGACCTCGTTCTTTCCGGTCTTAACCTCGGTGAGCTGCGGTCCATCCAGGATTGGTATGTGCGCTATCAATTGACTGCGGCTGATGGCGTGGCCGAAGTGGCCAGCGTGGGCGGCTATGTCCGCCAATATCAGATTGATGTCGATCCCAACAAGCTTCTTGCCTATGGTGTTAATCTTCACTCTCTCTTCAATTCTGTTCGCAACAGCAACATCGATGTTGGCGCGAAAGTCATAGAAGAAGGGGGGATGGAGTTTATCGTCAGAGGGGTGGGCTTTATCAAATCCGTAGATGACATCGAAAATATTGTGGTCGGCGTCCACGATGGGGTGCCTGTTTTTGTGAAAAATCTCGGAACTGTGACAGTGGGGCCCGACTTCCGCCGGAATGGATTGGATAAGGAAGGTGCCGAAGTGACCGGAGGCGTTGTCCTGATGCGTTACGGGGCAAATCCTTTACAGGTCATCAAGGCCGTGAAAGCAAAAATCGAAGAACTGACCCCGGGTTTGCCGGCAGGAGTACAGGTTGTTCCATTCTATGACCGGACAGAGCTTATCAACCGGGCCACGGACAACTTGAAATCAACGCTGATCGAGGAAATCATCGTGGCCGTTGCTATCATTTTGATATTCCTGGCGCACTTCCGGAGCAGTATGATCGTGTCTATCATCCTGCCTGTCGGTGTGCTGATTTCATTCCTGGTCATGTACTACCTCAAGATACCTTCAAACATCATGTCCATGGGAGGGATTGCCATCGCCATCGGCGTCATGGTGGATGCCGGGATTGTCATGACCGAGAACATATCCCGGCATCTCTCTGAATCCAAAGAGAACAGATTGGAAACGATTATCGGTGCCTCTAAAGAAGTTGGCTCCGCGATATTCTTCGCCATCCTCATCATTGTCGTGGCCTTTATTCCCGTATTTTCGCTTAAAGGACAGGCGGGAAAGCTCTTCACTCCCCTCGCCTTTACTAAGAGCTTTGCCATGGTCGGCTCCGCGGTCCTGGCCATCACGCTTATTCCTGTCCTCTGTGCCCTTCTTTTGAGAGGCCGGATAAGATCCCCGGAGAGAAACATCCTCAGCCGGGCGCTTATGCGGCTCTATGAGCCCGTACTCCGCTTCTCCTTGAAGCACAAATTTGTCGTCCTACTTATTGCCGTTCTCGTTATGGCCAGCGCCTTGATCCCTCTCAAATCCATCAAGAGCGAATTCATGCCTCCTTTAGACGAAGGGGACCTGTTATTCATGCCTGTGCTTCTGCCAGGCGCCTCCCTGACCCAGGTGATGGACGTGATGAAAAAGCAGGACCTCATCTTGAAGTCTTTCCCTGAAGTCGAGCTTGTCGTGGGGAAACTGGGCAGGGCGGAAACACCCACGGATCCCGCGCCTGTCGGTATGATCGAAACAGTGGTGAAGTTGAAGCCTCGCAAGCATTGGCGGTTGGGCATGACCCGCCAAAACCTAATCAACGAGATGGATGAGGCGCTGCGGATCCCTGGAGTAAGCAACATCTGGACACAGCCCATCCGGAACCGTATCGATATGCTGGCTACGGGTATCCAGACTCCTGTGGGCGTTAAAGTATTTGGAGAGGATCTCGACGTCATCGAGGACATCGGTATCCGAATTGAAAAACTTGTGGCCGGGCTGCCAGGGGCCAGAAATCCATATGCGGAACGGATCGGGAACAAACCTTACATCGAAATCGAAGTGAACAGAGAGGAGGCGGCACGCTACGGCGTTAAAGTCGGAGATGTCCAACACCTGATCATGACGGCTATCGGGGGGATGAACATCACGACGACAGTTGAGGGACGAGAGCGATATCCAGTCCGCATCCGCTACATGCGTGAGCTCAGAGACAGCATTCAGGCGCTGCAAAGGATCTTTGTGTCCACACCCGGCGGCGTACAGATACCTCTCGATCAGGTGGCTACGATCGCTAAAGTCGAGGGGCCGTCTAAAATTTCCGGGGAAAACACGATGCCCTATGTGCGTGTCTTCATCGATGTCAACACCGACGAAGTCGGGGTGGTGGATTTTGTCCGCAATGCCCAGAAGGTTGTCGCTGAGAAAATTGACCTTCCTCCGGGATATTATATTTCCTGGAGCGGCCAGTATGAGTATGAGATTCAGGCCCGAAACCGTCTGATGATCGTCGTTCCCATCTGCATTTTCGTTATCTTTATGCTCCTCTACATCAAATTCAAACGGTTTTCTGCGGCTTTAATTCTGGTTCTCTCACTGCCCTTTGCTTTTATCGGCGGGATCTGGCTCCAGTACATCCTCAATTTCAAGTTCAGCACGGCGGTTTGGGTGGGCTATATTGCTCTGTTCGGCGTGGCCGTCGAAGACGGTGTGGTCATGATCGATTTCCTACTGAAGTCTGTGCGGAAAGGCAGATGGCAGATAGAGGATGTTGTCAAAGCCGGAGTGTTGAGGGTAAGGCCCATCGTCATGACAACTGCCACCACAATCCTGGCTCTCATTCCCATTCTCTTGAGTACAGGCGCAGGCTCAGAAATCATGAAACCGATCGCCACACCCACCATCGGAGGAATGATCACGGCGACTCTGCTCAATCTTATACTTGTTCCTGTCATATTTGCCTGGACACTCAAATCCACTAATAAGAATCCTCAAGCATAAACATCAATCGGGGATTCTAATTTATTAAAAATTAAACTTGACTTAAATTATAGATATTATAGAATAAAATTCAGAGATTCATCGTTAACTTTAAGGAGGTATTTGATGCTTAAGAAATCTTTCATCGTCATTTCTATTTTTCTCCTGACTGCAACCCTGGTTTTTGCGGCCCAGGATATAAAGACTGAAAACGAGACAGTCAAATGCCCAGTGAGCGGCGAGACAATCAAGAAGTCTGAAGCGAAGGCCAGCTACGAGTACAAGGGGAAAACTTACTATTTCTGCTGTGAAAAAAGCAAAAAATCTTTTATGAAGGATCCTGAAAAATATATCGCAAAGATGGCACATGCTGGACAAAATTGCCAAGCTCATCTTTCGCAAGAGGCCGAAAAGCACGAATCCCATGAACATGCCGCTCGTGCTCAGGAAGGAATGGTTGTGGACCCCGTATGCGGAATGGAATTCAGAAAAGAGAAAGCGAAAGCGAGCCACGAATACAACGGCAAGACCTATTATTTTTGTACAGAGAGATGTAAGGACAAATTTGTGGAAAATCCTGGTCAATATGTCCGTGCCGACGATAAGGTCGTCACTTGCCCGGTTTCCGGAAATTCCTTCAAGAAATCCGAAATAACGGAAAGCATGGACTATAAAGGAAAGACATATTACTTTTGTTGTGCCGGCTGCAAAGAAAAATTCCAAGAGGACCCGGAGAAATACACAAAATAGTGAGAATGATTTCCGTATCGATAGAGGTAAGAGCGTCCCGTTCCTGCTTCTATCAATAAACTTATAATTACACAACCTGCGGCCGCAGGCTCACTCAAAGGGGGACAGTGATCGCTGTCCCTTTTTTTCTGGATGATATGGGATTCGGTGTGTTGCCTAGAGGGTTTCACATCCCGGTAAAAAAGCTGATTGAAGCTCTGGAATCAGGAATAGAATTTCTACTTTTCTCTTCATTTTCAACCTAGACACCAGCGCAATTTTTGGGATGCCTGCCAGATTTCTTCAATTTATATTGTAATATTTGATATGCTATAGGCTGAATTATTATGACAAAGAAAAGAGTGGCAGTGGCCATGAGCGGAGGAGTGGATTCCTCTGTGGCCGCGTCGCTCCTTTTAGAGCAGGGGTATGAGGTTTTCGGAATCACGATGAATGTCTTATCCCTATTGAGGGAGTTCTGCGCGGATGAAGATCTCAAAAGTTGTTGTGGAGAAGAGGCCATTGCAGATGCCAATCGCGTCGCTACCAAACTCGGCATCGACCATTATCTTGTAGACTTGAGAAAGCCCTTCGAAGAGCTGGTGGTCGCCGATTTTATCAGGGAATATGCTCTAGGCCGCACACCGAACCCCTGCATTCGCTGCAACCAGCACATCAAGTTCGATGTCTTGATGCAGCGCGCCTCGAAACTCAATGCCGATTTCCTGGCCACCGGTCATCACGCGCGAATCGACAGAGACATTGATACCGATCGGTTCATTCTAAAAAAGGGAAAGGACAAAGAAAAGGACCAGTCTTACTTTCTGTACATGATGACACAGCAACAGCTCTCCCGATCTCTTTTTCCCATCGGCGAGCTCACCAAGGGCGAAGTGAGAGTCAAGGCTGAGGAGCTTGGACTTCCCGTGGCTCAAAAGCCGGAAAGTCAGGAAATCTGTTTTATCCCTGACAACAAGTATGCCGGTTTTCTAAAAGAGAGGATACCTGACGCGTTCCAGCCGGGTCCGATTGTCAGTGAAGAGGGGCACATACTGGGAGAGCACAAAGGCATAATCCATTTCACGGTGGGACAACGACGTGGAATGGGTATTTCTGCGCCTTATCCCCTCTATGTGCTCGATATCAATCCCAAGAACAACACAGTTTTTGTTGGACCTGATGAAAGCCTCTACAAGCGCAGGCTCTTGGCTTCCCGCCTCAATTGGATTTCGAAAACAGATGGGATTGGTTCTCTGGCCGTTAGAGCCAGAGTTCGCTACAAACACCACGAGGCAAAGGCAAAATTGCACATGCTCGAATCAGGACAAGCGCATATTGAATTCGAAAAACCTCAAAGGGCCATCACACCAGGCCAGGCCGTCGTTTTTTATGATGCGGAGGTCGTTGTCGGCGGCGGGACTATTGAGTCCACCGACGCTTGAGTCAGACGAATCAGTGTTTGTGCGTCTTTAAATATGATCCCTTGAAATTTTGGACCGCGGCTTTCAATTTGGCGACGTTATCGAGATCTGTGGATTGCTTTGTTTTCATGGCATAGACGAGAATTTCATGACATAAAGTGAGATGTGTCATCAAAGCTTTGGCGGCGTCGGCATTGCTTTTATCCACAAGTTTCAGCCTCTGAGTCATGAAGTATTGGCTGACGATGTGCTGCATCTCTTCTGCGTGTTTTTCTTTATTCATCACCCAGCGGATGATTTGATTCATGTTCTGCGGGCTTTCTTTGGACAGGGCCGTGATCTGATTGATCGCTTTTTCGATGGTGGCTATGTGCTCCTCCAGCATAGTGAACCGCATTTCATCGTTGTAGATACCGCAGGGAACCTCACAGTGTGCAAAAGCTCCAGGTTTGAGAAGAAGCATCATTGTGAGAAAAAGGACCAAGGTCGTCATTTTTTTCATTTTTTCTCTCCCAAAAATAGTTGTTTTCTCATTATACATTAATCCGATAAGAAATATAAGCGGAATCAGATGTAGGCAAAGATCTCTCTTTCCCCAATAGCACCAAAACCGGAGTCCGTCCGGATGTAGGAACAGCGTGATGTGTTATCGAGACTTATCGATAGCTTTGAGCTTCGATGCGACCGTTGCCTCTTTGTCCAGCCGATGATCCACACGCAGGTCGATATGGATACGTTGAGCTCCCATGTCCACAAGTATTCTATCTGTTTCTTCCACCACATCGAACAGAGCTCTGAGGTTGGGAGCTTCGACCGTTGTTGCCATCCCGCCGGTATAACTCTTCAAACCCGAGTTTTCGATGACTTTTATGACCTCTCTGACATATTTGCTCACAGAAGCCCCTTCGCTGGTGGGGAAAATAGCCAGCTCGCCGATAATCATTGGATCACCTCGTATTTAGAGTAAAAAAGAAATTCTATCAGTCCTTAATGCCAGGATCAACCCGGCGATTTGGACCCCCAATCATGTGCCGGAGCATCTGTTCCAGCCACAGTTCGGGCAGGTCGGACACTTTTCGTCGGGAAGGCTGGCGCCGCAGATCTTGCATTGTGTGGTGAAGAAATCTTTCACCTGTGCCTTTGTCTTTCCGATGTGGCGCTCCAACACCTTGGCGATAGCATCCGGGATAGACTGGACCAATCCCCCTTCGGTGAAGATCGGCTCCGAGCCGCCGATCCCCTTGAGCTGCTCGGTGACTTCCTTGGGATCGACGCCGCTTCTCAAGGAAAGGGAGATGAGCCGACCTAGAGCCTCGGCATCGGCCATAGTCGAGTACCCGCTCTTTCCGATACTCGTGAAAACCTCAAAGGGCTTCTGGTTGAAGAAGGAAATGGTTACGTAGAGGTTCCCGAAACCGGTCTTGATTTTATCCGTAACCGAAGGGATAGAGTTGGGCCTCTCTTTAGGATGGAGTTTTCGTACAGAAAGGTTGAGAACCTGTTCTTTCCGGCTTCCATCCCGGTAGATGGTTATGCCCTTGGTTTTCAAGGCATCAGCCATAAGATAGGCTTTTTCCACATCTTCTTTGCTGGCGCTGTTGGGAAAATTGATCGTTTTGGAGACAGAATTGTCGACATATTTTTGGAAAGCGCCCTGCATTTTGATATGCCACTCCGGAGCAATTTCATGGGCAGTCCGGAAATAATCCGGTTTTTTCTGAGCCGGATGCTTGGATCGCCACTCTGCATAGAGCGGATGAATGTCTTTGAGCTCGCCATCGATGATTTTAGAGGTGAATTCAAAGGCAAAGACCGGCTCGATACTGGAGGAGCAACCGGATAATCTGGCTATGGTTCCGGTCGGCGCAATAGTCAGCACAGTGGCATTGCGTCTCGTCTTTCCCTTGTAAACAGACTGTTCGATATTCGGAAAGCTCCCCCGGGCCTCTCCCAGGTTTTGAGACGCAGCCTCTGCCTCTTCTCTCATGAAGGACATGATTTTCGCGGCCAACTTAAGGGCTATGGCCGAGTCATACTTGATTCGCATCTTGATCAATAGATCAGCCCAGCCCATGACGCCCAGACCAATTTTGCGGTTTCCCTTTGTTATCTCTGCGATCTGGGGGAGAGGGTAGCGATTGACTTCAATCACGTTGTCCAGGAACCTGACTGCGATTTCGATGACCTTTTTGAACCTGCTCCAATCGAACTTATCTTTTTTTCTAGGCGCGAAGAAGTTGGAAAGGTTGATCGAACCCAAATTACAGGATTCAAAGGCATGAAGTGGCTGTTCGCCGCAGGGGTTGGTCGCCCGGATAAGCCCCAGGTTGGCCGTGGGATTGTACTCATTGATCCGGTCGATGAAGATAAGGCCGGGATCACCCACAGTCCATGCTGATTCGACGATCATATCGAAGATTTTGCGAGCTTTCTTTTTTCCCACATTCCTCTTCAGGAAGGGATCATAGATGCTGTACGATTTGTTGCCCTCTAGCGCTTCCATGAACTGATCCGTGATGGCCACAGAAATGTTGAAATTTGTCGTGCTTTCCTGATTCCTTTTCATCATGATGAACGATTCAATATCAGGGTGGTCCACCCTGAGGATGCCCATATTGGCGCCGCGTCGTGTGCCGCCTTGCTTGACGGCTTCGGTGGCAGCGTCGATGACTTTCAGGAAAGAAACCGGGCCGGAAGCGATTCCCTGTGTTTTGCGCACAAAGCTTCCCTGGGGCCTGAGCAGGCTGAAATCAAAGCCCGTGCCTCCGCCTTCCTTGTGAACGAGGGCGGCGTTTTTTACAGCGTCGAAAATGGACTCCATCGAGTCCTCTATGGGAAGGACAAAGCAAGCGCTGAGGCACATATCTCGACCAGAACCGGTCAGCGTCGGGCTGTTGGGAAGAAAATCCCGGTCCATCATTATTCTGAAATACTTTTTTTCCCAGGCTTGCTGCTCCTTCTGTGTCGCTTCGGCCGAAGCGATGTGCCGTGCAACTCGCACAAAGAGGTCGGCAGGTTTTTTATCTATGAATGTGCCATCTTCGCTCTTCATGAAGTAGCGGGCTTTGAGTATGCGCATCGCGTTTTGTGAGAAACCATTACTCTCTGTCATGATCGCTCCTGTGGGGACTGATGTTGATACGAGATATTGTAGCAGTAAGAATATAAGCTGCTAGATGCAGTATGTCAAGCTATTTTATATATTTTGTCGGAAATAGAAGCAGATAGAAAAAAAGGGGCTGGCCCTCTAGAAACCGCCCCTTTTCAGTTAATTCTTGTGATTATTCCTTCTCGGGGACCGGATGCTTGATTTTTTCCCAGGACGCCTCGAAATCGAATTCTTCACTCGTGTGACATTGGACACAGAGTTTTTTTCTTATCTCCGGTGATCCATAGACAATGAGCCCGTTCTTGACCGCTTCGTCTCTGTTCTTCATGATGGAGAGTTTTTTATAGGCACTTCCCGGCCCATGACAGACTTCACAGGTCACACCTTCAGTTTTCAGTTCGGGCGCCTTTTCGTGCAAAGGGCCGTGGCATTTCAGGCAATCCGTGGCTTCTGTGGGATGGACCTCGAGCGCGCGTTTTTTTGCTGACTCTAAGGCCTGCTCTGTTTTCAGATACTCATAGGACTGCGAGTGTTTGGTTTCCTGCCAGATGAGATACTGCTTTCCCTGTTTTTGCGATTTGTGGCAGATCTTGCATTTAGCCGCGCCGACATAGGTGAATTCCTGAGACAGCAGCAAGCTGCAAATTACAGCGATGGAAAAAAGAACGAGAAAGAATGAGATTCTCTTCATTATTCCTCCTTTCTTGGTTAGGTATCATAATCGAGAAAGACTTTGTATGTCAATTTGAATGTTGGGACGCAGGTTGCCAAGCTCAGATCAGGCTTTGGTTATTTTTGCTCCCTTTTCAAGCTCCGCTTCATCTATGGCAAAGAGGGCATCGAGGAGACCGACCTGAAAGCTGCCCGGTGCATTCGCCTTTTCGGCCGCCTTCTCACCGGCTAACCCAAAATAGGCCAGCCCTGTGGTCGTTGCAGACAGGGGATTGCTGTCGACAGCCAGGAAAGCGCCGATAACAGCAGTCGCTGCACAGCCCGTTCCGGTGACATAGCCCATCAATTCGTGTCCGTTTGAGATGCGGTGGATCTCTTCACCGTTCGTAACCAGGTCCACGACTCCCGTGATAGCCAGAGTAGTCCCCAGCTCTTGTGAAAGAGTCAGGGCCGCATGGGCCGCATCATCCACGCTGTGGATAGAGTCCACGCCTTTTGTCCGGGATCCTTCTTTGGCTAAAGACAGCACCTCCGAGGCATTTCCCCGGACGACATGGATTGTGAGCTCCTCGATAAGTCTTTTGGCCGAGTCGGTTCGCAGTTGGGTGGCACCTGAGCCAACCGGGTCCAGAATGACCGGTGTGTCCAATGCGTTTGCGCGTTTCCCCGCCTTGATCATGGAATCGATCCAGTAAGGCGTGAGTGTGCCTATATTGAGCACGAGGGCGCCGGCAAATGATGTCATCTCTTCCACTTCGTCTTGAGCGTGGGCCATTACCGGTGAGGCGCCACAGGCGAGCAGTGTGTTGGCCGTACTGTTCATGACGACAAAGTTGGTGATGTTATGGATGAGCGGCTTTTTGGCCCGCAGATTCCTCAGATTTTCTCCGGCCTTGTGTGCAAGCTCTCGATCATACACGTGTTCCTCCTCATCGCTTGAAATGATCCCATCCCTGGAGTTGAAGATGACGCTCCCGTCCATCGGGAAGTCTGAGTTTGATTTGGTCCTTGTCTTCGGTGATGTGCCCCACCTCAGTCACCAGCGTTTTACTGACCTCTGCTATAGCGGCCCGGATCATTCGAATGTTATCTTTTGAGCAGGTTATGATCAGTTCGTAGTCATCGCTGTCCTTCATGATGAATTCATGGGGATCCTGGTCCAGCTTGGCCGCTGCCTGGCGGAGATCGTCGTTCAAAGGCAAGTTCTGTTGAACCAGGATAGCACCAACCCCGCTTTCGTCACAAATGTGTCCGAGGTCTGCCAAAAACCCATCGCTGGTGTCGATCATCGCATGGGCACAACCGGATTTGGCAACGGCGTGTCCTTCTCGCGCCTTGTGTGAGGGAGTCGTGTAGGCGAGGACTAAAGGGTTATCCCGCAATTTTTCGGGTTGGTCTGTTTCCCTCAAAAGCAGAAGGCCTGCCAGGGCCTGACCGGGAAAGCCGGTTACCAGGATCGCATCCCCGGATCTGGCCGTGGAGCGGCGGACGATCTTTCCTTTTTCGGCTTCGCCTAACAGTGTGATGTCGATAAAGTTGGCTTCCTCTGTCTTGGCGATATTGCCTCCGATAATCGTGGCCTGGAAGGGTGCGAGCTCTTTCATGAAGCCGCGGTAGATCTGTTCGATATCCGAAACTGGGGTATCAGCCCTCAGCCCAAGGGAAACGAGGGCGTAAAGAGGAGCGCCTCCCATGGCGCCGATGTCGCTAATGTTCACAATCATGGCCCTGCGTCCGAGGTCATAGGCAGTGGTATGGTCGGCTAAGTAGTGCCGGCCCTCGATCAGGCTGTCACAGGTGACGAGCACCTCGTATCCTTCTTGGGGGCGAATCGAAGCCGTGTCATCTCCTATGCCGAGAACCAATCCCGGCGCTTGGATGCCCTCGCTTTGGATCAATGTATGAATTCGGTCGATCAGTCCGAATTCTCCGATGTCCGACAGTGTCTCAGTCATTCTTTTTTGAAAGTTCTATTTGGAGAGCCTGAAAAAGGGCTCTAGTGGCCTGTGCGGGATCATCCTGACAACAGACCGCTGAAATCACGGCAATCCCGTGTGCCCCTGCCCGGATTACCTCGGCTGCGTTTTTTATGCTGATCCCTCCGATGGCAATTATCGGCAGCGGATAACGCCTGACAACCTCCGCCAATACTTCAATTCCTGACACAGGTCCGGCGTCATCTTTGGAATCTGTGGGAAACACCGGCCCGAACCCGATGTAATCGGCACCATCGGCCACACACTTCTCCGCCTCTTCCAAGGTTGCGGCTGACCCACCGATGATCCGGTCCGGTCCCAGAATGTCTCGTGCTAGAGGGATGGGAAAATCATCCTGGCCGAGGTGAACGCCATCCGATGCAGATGCGAGGGCCACATCCAACCGGTCATTCACGATTAATGTGACCCCGGCCTCGGCGCATCGCTTTTTCATGTCTCTGGCGGTTTCAATGAGCTCACGCGTAGAGCCTTCTTTCTGGCGGAGCTGGATGGTATCTGCGCCCCCGGCAAACGCCATTTCTGCCAGCTCAACATGAGAAAATCGGGTTTGCTGAACCGTATCGGTCAAGATGTGCAAGCGACCGATCCTTTTTGTCATTGTCTATCTCAATCCTCCTTCGAGGCGCGAATCCTATTATACAACACAGACAATCCATGGCAATATCTATCAGGAGGTGATTCTTCGGGAACCACCAATTTGATCCCCTGTTAAGCCCTTTATCATGGGTTTGGAGATGCTTCCCGGGAAACCTGTATTGGATTAAAAGCGGGCATTCCAGGTCAGCAGAAAATGGCGTTTCGGTCCGGGCCGGAAAAAACTGGCATTGGAGAACTCGGAGTAGAGCGTGTTAGTGAGGTTGCCGATGGTGATACCCAATTGTTGCGGAAATTTGCTGCCCTGAAAGAGGGTAATTCCTGCACGGAGGGAATGGACAGTGAAGCTGGGAAGAATATCGCCGATAGGATTTTCAACCAGCAGGACATCCTTCTGGTTGCCGTTGTATCGGATATGGTATTCGATCCAGAACAAATCCCTGGGATAAGTGTACCGCAAATTCATATTCAATCTGGACCCATAGGTGTCGGAATAGGGGAGCTCTGGGTTAGTCAGGTTTTTCGATTTGAAATAGTTGAAGTTAGCGCTAAGCCTGATTCCAAAATCAAAATCGAGTTGCAGCAATCCTTCAAATCCCTGTAACCTCAATTTTTCGACGTTGACGTTTTGATATTCAGGCAGTCCGCTCGATATTTCTCCTGTGCGGGCGATTTGGATCCCATCATAGATCATGTTGCGAAAATAGGTCCCTTCCAGAAAAAGGATGCGCCAATTGTAACGCAGTCCTAAATCCATGTTGAAGCTGCTTTCTGCCTTCAGATCGGGATTTGCAATTTGGAAACCTGAACCATCGGGGGTGACGCCCTGAAAAAAGCGTTCGGGAAGGTTGGGGGACCGGAATCCTCTGCCTATTGAGGCTATCAGCTTGAGGTCTTCCGTCAGTCCGAGCAGAAAATTGGCCGCACCGACAAAAGTGCTGTCCGAGCTCTTGACAATTGAATCATCCAACCCCGACGTTTGTTTTGTCTCGGCGCGCACATTTTGATACCGCACACCCAGAATCAAGTTGGACCTGCTGAAGAGAGGGATATCGTCTTGCAGAAAGAGGCCAAAACTCCTCAAAAAGGCATTGGGAACGTTGGGCGTTGCATCAAAGGATGTGAATGTGGAACCAAAAAATGACATTTCCGTCGTGCTTGTATCCGTGTTTTCCGAGTCGTCCTGGAAGATGTCAAGACCATAGGTCAGAACCTGTTTTTCGAACAGAGCCTTTCTGAACTCGAACCGGGCCCCGATTGTCCCCACGTCCGTGTAATTGCTTGACTGAATGTTCATCCCTGCTCCCGGAAATAAAGTGATGGCGATGTTCGTGTCAAAAGTGCGTTTGTTGGACATGTAGTATCCTGTTACGTTAAAGGAATCAGCCAGAGCAAAGTGAATGCCCCGAATATCATAGCGAAGTGACAACTTACGCATTTTTTGATCGGGATAGAGAAGTTGGATGGTCGGATCACCCGGCGAATAGGCATCCGGGTCAACATAGCCGAATCCAGCATCTTTGGCGTCATAGTATTCGTACTTCAGGGAAATGTCGCTGCGCTCGTTGAAACGATAGCCGAAGAAAAGGTTGAAGCCGTTATCCTGAACACCCGTATCGTTGACGAGAGTATCTTTGTCAAGGGTAATGTTGCCGAATGTCCCGGCTGGCGCCGTATAGGCGTCTGCTTTGCGGTATGTGCCGCTCACCATAAACCCGAATTTGTCGACGTTGCCGCTCAGGTTAACGAACGCCTTGTTCTGGGTGCCGACCGAGCTGTAGCGATAGCCGAAATTTCCGGAAATGTGTGTTCCTCTGTCAACATAAGAGGGGACCACTGTGATCATGTTGACCACGCCGCCGATTGCCTCTGATCCGTACAGAACTGAGGCGGGTCCGCGGACGATCTCAACCCTCTCCATTCCGGAAATGTCCACCAGGGCAGGGATCGCGCCGAAATCTTGAGTCCGTCTTGAATTGCTCAATCGAATTCCATCGGACAGCAGCAGGATGCGCTGACCGCGGAGACCTCGGATAATAGGGCGGCTTTGGTTGGGACCGACACCAACGACGTCGGTTCCGGGCAGTTCGGGCAGAAGATCGGAAATGTTGTTGGGAGCCAATTCGACCAGCCTCTCCTGATTCACGACGTTAACAGGCTGAGGGACGTTCAGAATTGTCTTTTCGGTCCTGGTTGCGGTTACCACAATCTCCTCATGGAGCACTATCTGTTTCTTTTTGTCTTCTTCTGCTTGTTTATCCTTTTCCCTTTCCTGGGCTTTCTCTCCGGCTTCATCAAGCCCGGCATTTGTTTTTGTTCTTTCGTCTCCGCCAAGGAGAGTGTTGCTCGAGATCATCAAAGCGACCAGGAGCAGGACGACGCCGATTTTATTCAGTATGGTTCGTTTCATATCCAAATTCCTCCTCTCGTGCTCAGTAAACTATATAAAAAATATAGGATCAATAATCAATTGTTCATGACAAAGTGATGACATACATCTAGAGGCTGTGAGCTTTCCTTGTGCTGATAAAGGGGCTGGCGGTGAGAAAAGTATGGGCTTTTTTCGCAAATAGCCTCAGCCGCAATCCGAAAAGTGTGATGGAATAGGTAAATCCTGATGTATCCCGGTTTTCAGGAAGTCATAGGCTAACCGTTAAAACGATACCCCTCACCTCTGACTGATTCAAAAAGCCTGGGATTCTCCGGATCGTCTTCAAAGAGTTTCCTGAGTTTGACGATGAAGTTGTCCACTGTCCGTGGCGTCGGAGCCACATCCATCCCCCACACCTCCTCGAGAATATCTGCCCTTGAAAGAGTCTCATTCGAATGCCTGACGAGAAAACGCAGCAGGTTCGTTTCTTTTTCGGAAAGGACCACATTTCCGATATTGCTCGAGCATTTTCGGGTTGCCATATCGAGCTCATAACCATTGATGATTAAAATCTGACTGGAGGGTACCCGCCTTTGGCTGAGAGAGCGTCTGATGAGCGCCTTCACTCTTGCCTGCAATTCATCCATGCTGAATGGTTTTAACAGGAAATCATCGGCTCCGCTATCCAAGGCATTAATTCTTGTGGATAGATCGCTCTTCACGGTCAGCATAAGAACCGGGGTATTGTCGCCTCTCTTCCTAATTTTTTCCAGGAATGTTTGTCCGGAAATTCCCGGAAGGACCAGGTCCAGAATAATCAGGTCATAAAGAGTATCTCTCGTCTGAGCGAGTGTCATTTCCGCCGAAGAAAATACCTCGACTGCATAACCGTTTTTTTCAAGGTTGAACCTGATCATATCCCTGATCAGTTCATCATCCTCTATGATGGCGATTTTATAGGTCATTTCCTGCCGCCATGTTCAAAGTGATTAAAAATTGAGACCCCTTGCCGTGTCCTTCACTGGAAATACGAAAATCCCCACCCATATGATGGGTCAATTGCCGGGAGATATACAGGCCGAATCCAGCGCCTCGGCGCTTAACAGGGAGGTCTTCATCAGAGTGTTTGAATGCCGATAAGGCATTTCTCATCTTTTCAGGAGACATGCCTGGTCCATTATCTGCGATAGTCACGATCGCCTTTTTCTTTCCGGTGTTTATGTCCACGGTTAGGATTAAATCAGGCATGCTGTATTTGATGACGTTGTCCACGATGTTGTCCAGAACGACTTTCAAATTTGTGCGATCGGCCTTCACGAAGATATCCCTGCGGTTTTGAAACTTGAGGCGGACGCGGGCGTTGATGAACTGAAGGGGACTCTTTTCGAAGTATTCAGTGAGAAATGTTTTCAGTTCAAAATTTGTCAGTTTTGTCGAAATGTCTTTTAGCTTGAGTTGATAACCTGACATGATATTGTCGGCCAACTGCTCCTGATTGGCGACCTGTTTGAGGGCCAAATCCACATAAGGAGCCAGCTCTTCAGTATCGTAGGTATGACTTTTCAAGTTTTGCAGAAACGCCTTAATGCCCGTGATGGGTGTTTTGATTTCATGAGCGGAACGCTCCCAGAACCGTCTGACCTCAAGAGCCGTACGCCTTTCCAATTGAATGAAACGATATAGAAAAAAACTGCTTACCAGTATGATCATCACAAAAAAACCGGCTTCTCCGATGAGCATAAAATGCATACGTTTGTATTTGCTCTCGATGCGTTCGAGCACCACTTCCCGTGGCCGGACGCAGAGATCAGGCCATCGGGGTTCAAGCCTTCTCACTATAGTTTGATCATCGGCGCTGCACATGAGAATTTCAAACCTTTTATCCACTTCAAGAATACCGGGAGTCGGCGGAGTGTTTCCATTGCCCAGTTCTCTGGAAATAGAATTCAATTCGAAACCCAGTTTTTCCAATTGACTGTTATGCTGTATGAGGATGGAATTATGGATAAACACAGTCCACCAAGCAATGAGTGCGGCCAATGAGAGAATGGTCAGAGCAAAAATGAAATGGTGGATATGACGCTTGAACAAATCAAAGAAAAGGCCGAAAGAGGGGTAATTCAGGTTTGCCATCGATCTCAAATCCAGGGAACGTTCATGATGATAACAGGTCTCCCCCTTTCAGTTCAATCGTATCGGACATCGAGGGGTAAGGAATTTGGGTTTCTATTGTTTTTTCTTGAATATGTATTTCATTTCCTGGAGGTTCTTAGTCAAGTTCCACCATCCATTCTTGAATGAGGCATAGTCCGGACCGGACATGGCTGAGGCATACCTGACTGAATTGGAATAAAAGAGCCACTGCAGAATCCACTTTTGCTCGATGGCTTCGTCAAAAGGATTGGCCGGATTCGCCCATCCTTTATCCCATACAGATAACATCAGATCAGTTGCCACAGCCGTCATCCTGTTGGTTTCTTCTATTGTCTTGTGAAGTTTGTCAAAGTGCCCCTCTGCCCAATCGGTCGAGTGGCAGGACGTACATACTTTTGTCATCTTTGATTGCTGCTGTTTCTGGCTTTCTTCCTCCATCAAGAAATCAGAAGCCGGTTCTCCCTTGAACGTTGTGGGCAAAGGGAGGCCATCTGCGTTTGTGATCGTGTAAGTGTCACCACTCTTGGGCTGAGGATGGGCGTATATGAGGCCAAACAGCCTCACCCAGAGACGCGCTCCGAAGTCGTGGCTCCTTTCAGCGATGACTTCTCCATCGGGATCGACAATCAGGCTGTTGTGGCAGACCGCGCATGTGGGGGCTTTAAAATCTTTACCGACTGTCCAGGGGACCTTCGTCCAGTTCCACTTGTGGTGGACCGAAGAGTATATGTTGCCGTGTTTGCTCTCGCGATAAACATTCCAGGCCGGAAGATCGGGTTCAAGATGGCATTGGGAGCAGGTCTCCGGTTTGCGGGCGATTTCGATTGAAAAGCTGTGACGTGGATGGCAGGCAGTACAGGCCCCTTGACTTCCATCAGGATTGATTCGGCCAACTCCCTGATTCGGCCAGTTGGCAAGCTGTGGGACCTGGATCTCACCCAGTTCGGTTTCGAAAGTCCTGGTGCCTGTGACTTCAATGAGTGTTCCATGACACCCATAGCATGTCTCGGCTTCGGTAGATGGGGAGGCTTCGAGCTGAATGATCTCTCCGTCTTTGAATTCTTTCAAACTGATGATGGTCTCGACGAGCTTGTGAAAAACAGGGTTTTTTTTGAGATTCCCGTAGGCAAAGGATTTTTTGGTGGATGAATACTGCTCCTGCTCTTTGGTATGACAGGTTGCGCAGTCTTTCGGGGAAACGACAACGTTGATCTTGTAATCAAAATGTTCGAAATTATCTGTATGGCTTTCTGCGTTCAGACTGTGGCATTCGTAACAGCCGACAGCTACGCTCAAGAGCTTTTCTGGTACAGCTTTGCTGGATACTTTGAGCCCCAGCTCTGTCTTTTCCATGGCTCCTGCCGGGGTCATATGGGCGTGTGAGCCCGATAGCCAGTCTTCGACAATTCCCGGCGAGATTGTCCGGTGACACTCCAGACATTCCTCGGTTTGATCGCTCAGTTTTACAGCTTGGTCTTCGCTCGGATTTTCAGGTGTGGATGAAAGGGCGACCATGCCAAAAAGAACCGAAGCTAAACAAAGTGAGAAAAATCCTTTTTTCATTGATTTTTTTCCCCTTAAATATAATAGCATAAACCAATTTTGCCTAATAAATCCTTATAGCAAAGGAAAAAATCGTTGTCAATCCAGTGAAGATATTCAACAGATTTTGCGGTTTTTGTATAAAATTAAATTATTCTTCATCTTAATAGTTGAGTTTTTTTATGCATTCAATAATAATTGAACCTGAAGGGAAGCAGATTAATGAATATGTTTAAAAAGAAGTCTAGCTTTGATAACAGGTTCATTTTAGTCGTTTTTTTGTGTGCCCTTCTCGTGACATTTGGCCTTGGGATTGTGCAGGAGGAAGAATACGAGGAGATTGACAGTCAAAGCTGCACAGGATGCCATGAAGAGGGGGAACACGAGACCATAATTGAGGAGGATCTATCGCATTCTATACACGAAGGATTCGAGTGCCTGGACTGTCATCAGGATAAAACCACGCTCCCGCACAAGGAAATGGCCGGCTTTAGCGTTAGCTGTCAGGGATGTGCCTCCTGTCACGAAGAGGCCGCCCAGGCCTATAAATTTCATGGGAGGATGAGCGCTGACGAGTGTCTGGATATTCCGACCTGTGCCCACTGTCACGGCGATCATGATGTGTTGCCGAGTTCGGTGAAGCATTCGAAGACGCATCCCTCCAACGTCCCGGATATGTGCGCCCAGTGTCATGAAGATATAAATCTCACCGAAAAATACCAGATCTTGCTCGACCATCCTATTGAAGTGTACGAGAACAGCGTGCACGGCCTGGCCACGGAAAGAGGAGTCGATCTCGCCGCTACCTGTAACGATTGTCACTCTACCGGAGGATCCGCCCATAGAATTCTGTCACCTGGAGACCCTGAGTCCACGATCAACCACTTCAACATCCCCAAAACTTGTGGCAAATGCCATGAGGGCGTTGAGAACGAATACATGGAAGGCATTCACGGCCAACTTGCGGCACGGGGGGAAACAGATACCCCTGTCTGCACCAACTGCCACGGAGAGCACGGCATTATCTCGCCCAGCGATCCCCGGTCACCCGTGTCCAAAATCCGCCTGGCGGAGGCGACCTGCGCCCCCTGCCATGAATCCATTACCCTGACTGAGAAATACGGCCTGTCGACAGGCCGGTTGACGTCTTTTATCGACAGCTATCACGGTCTCAAAACCAAAGCCGGAGACACATTCGTGGCCAACTGCGCCTCTTGTCACGGTGTGCACAAAATTCTGCCTAGCTCCCATCCAGAATCTTCGATACATCCGGATAATTTACGATCCACATGCGGTGAATGTCACCCTGGAATATCGGCGGCTTTGGCTTCTTCTCCAATCCATGGCGTAGGGGATGGAGGCCTTCAAACCAAAGCGGCTGGGATCGTGAAAGTCATCTATATTGTGGCCATAGTGGTCATCATAGGCTTAATGGCCCTGCACTGGCTCATCGACTTGGTCAGGCAGATCGTCCTGATCATGAAAAAGCCGCAAGTCAGACGGATGCGGATAGGGGAATTGTGGCAGCATCATCTGCTCATGGTGAGTTTCATCGTGCTCGTTATCTCCGGTTTTGCTCTGCGATTCAGTGAATCCTGGATAGCGGACCTCTTTTTTGGCTGGCCTCATGGTTTTGAGCTGCGTGGCCTTATCCACCGGGTGGCGGCTGTGGTCCTTGTCTTCGTCACCGTCTGGCATTTCATTTATTTGTTCACCAGAAGGGGAAGGTCTTTCTTTGCCGACATGCTGCCCAAATTCCACGATTTTCGTGATTTCGTGCACCGCATTCTTTTTAATCTCGGAATAGCAAAAACAACACCTCGCTTCAAACGCTTCAGTTATATTGAAAAAGCGGAATACTGGGCGCTCATCTGGGGGACGGCCGTCATGATCATTACCGGCTTTCTACTCTGGTTCGATAATTATTTCGTCCAGTTTTTGCCCAAGGGTTTTCTGGATGTCGCTCTTGTGATTCACTATTATGAAGCCATTCTCGCATCTCTGGCCATCGCCATCTGGCACCTCTACTCAACGGTTTTCAGTCCCCAAGTCTACCCAATGAATCCTTCCTGGTTGTCCGGCAAAATGCCCAAGGAGATGTACGAACACGAACACCCGGATGCTAGCATAGAGTTGGATACGCGACCGGAACCGGATGATCCTTCAGAAGCTGATTCTCACCCGGAGTCTGATTCTCGATCAAAATCCGAAGAATAAACCTGTTCCTGTTCAATCACCCAGATGATTGCATTATCAGGACGCCTGACTTTTTTCCAGACCAAATCCTGCCTTTTTTCAGAAAAATGTCTTGAAGTGTTGACTGAAGAGCGCTTTCGTTTTTTATTCTTTCGGCCTGGGATGTTTGACTTTTTCCCAGGCTGTGGCAAAGTCGAAAGGCTTGTCGTGAGGATTGTTCGCGTGGCATGTGGCACACGTGGCTTCAATGGCCCCCGGCAATCCGTATTCGATCAGCCCATTCTTCACCGCTTCGGCATGATCCTTCATGATACTCATTTTTTTATAGGCACTGCCTGGGCCATGGCAGACTTCGCAGCTCACTCCCTCGGCCTTGAGCTCAGGGGCCTTGGCCGCTAAGGGTGCATGGCACTTCAGGCATTCTGAATTGTCAGGCGCATCGGTTGCGAGGGCTTTCGCCGCGTCGGTCGAGAGCGAGGTGAATGATTTCGAATGCTTCCTCGCTTCCCAAAGCGGGTATTGCTTTCCTTGTTTTTCGGATTTATGACACATCTTACATTTTTTGGCACCAACATAAGTGAAATCTTGGCTGAACACGTTTGCGATGTATGCAAGAGACATTATCAAGGCAATACTCACTACAAGCTTTTTCATAAAAGCCTCCAAATTTTTTGAATATCTATAGTAATGAATATTATCACAAGTGTCAATATAATTTCTATCGAAAATATAGTCAATTAACTGGACTGAAGGTTTTTCATTAGTGTACTAATGCTATAAAAGTGCAAGGATGATTTTCACTGCGGAGTTTGGGTAAATGATAGAATTCTCTTTATCTGTGTTGTCAACCACTCTTCAACGAACATATAATTGTGCACGCCGGAGCTTCCGTCCAGCATTATCTTCTGAAGTATTCTTTCGATGTTCTGCAGGCTTTGCCTTTCCTGACCGGTCAATGTCAATTTCTTTTTTTCGTTCAAGGAGTCGGTCAGCGACTGAATTAGAGCCGCTATGGAATCCTGCCAGTCTATGAACATCACATCGTAGCCCTCTTCATGGCAGTCGAGGCACTTCTGTTTCCCTGAGCGGAAAACGGCATTCTTCTCATTCAAATGACAGTCCGTGCACTCCGCACCAGTTTCGAATATGATATCTCCGGGGATTTCGTAACCATTCCATGTGCCTCCCTGATAGAGGGTTTTTTGGAGGGTGTGGCAAGTTGTGCAGTCTTTCGTTGTGTCTTTGTGATGACAGGCCGCACAGCTCTGTTTGGTGGCGATGAATTCCCCATGGCTGCGCACGTTCGAATGGCAGGTATCACAGGATATCTGCTGCTCAATCAGGTGCCTTTTATGCGGAAAGAGCAATCCGAAGACGGAGGCATTGATCTCTTCGATCCCGGCATGGCAGTTGGAACACTCAGTTGGGATCTCTTTTGGGGCCGCCTCAAACGGTTCCGGTTTATAACTCGATTCGATCGTGCTCAGCGCTTCCAAAACTTTTCTGTAGGCCGCAGAAAGCAATTCCTGCGAATAGGAGACGTTGTGGACACTTTTCCCGCTATCGACCAACTCGATGTTAAAGAGCGCTTCTTCTAACAGATCTTCCGCTTCGCCCTTCTGTGGATGTGTGGAACGTCTAATCGCCTGGGAGGTTCTGTTGTAGACTGTCCTGATTTGACTCAACTTTTTGACCGTCGACGCTTCCCATGCCCTCAATATTCGGGAAAAACCTTCCCCGTGGCACGACTCACACGCTTTGGCCCGGGCAACGAATGTATCACTCTTTATGAGTTGACCACCCCTTTCCTCATGAAATATATGACAGCCTTTACAGCTCAATCCTTTGTCCAGCATGACATTGGGCATGGGATGGTCGACACCTTTCCCTCCCTCTCCGACATACAGGGCTTTTTGGGCCCTGTGAAAATCAGCATGACATGTCTTGCAGTCGGCAATGGTTTCGATATCCTTGATGATCTTGTGCTGGATTTCCATGTGGCACTGATTGCATTCGATTTTGTCGGTGGCCACATGTTCTTGATGCATCAAATCCGTTTCTTCGAACTTGTCTAACCGGTCCTTTTCCCAATGGCACTTGTAGCAATTCTCCCTCGGCACTTCCCCATCGCCGACGATGATGTTGCTGTGGCATTTGTCGCAGGTGAAGCTATTGTCGAACACGACGGTGTGGTTATAGCGTGACGTTGTCTCGTTCGTGAGTGTTTCTTTGCTATGGCAATGGGAACAGGCTTTGATTTGGCTGAAATGATCGCTTTCTTTGAAGTGGCAGATGAAGCAGCTGCTTTCGGTCACCGTGATGTGTTCTCCCTGGACAATCTGTGAATGACAGCTCGTGCATTGGAGTTTTTTCCCTCTTCTCAAGTCTTCAAAATGAATTTTGTGGTCAAAGACAACTTTCTTGAATGGTACCGTTCCCTCGAGAAGGCGTTTGTCGTGACATCCTGACTGAAGACAGCTCTCATCCTTGATTTCTGCCCATGGTTTGGATTTCACGTAGAGTTTTGTCCAATACCTCCCGACCATAACCAGGCCTTCGATCTTTTTTCTGAGTTTGGATTTGATTCCCCCGCTCGGAGGATAATGGCAGGCATTGCACTCCACTTCGCTGTGCGAGGATGTCTCCCAGCTCTGAAAGAACGGTTTCATATAGTGGCAGGAAGCACAAAAACCCGAGTGAGATGTGTACTCCACAGCAGCCACCATCAGAACGACGAAAGATCCGGCAATGGCTGCCAGTACGATAAGCTTTTTTCTTTTTTTGTTCCTTGCCATATCTATCAGGACTCCTCTTTGAATCTAAAAGGGCAGTAATAATCAGTCAATAAATCCCTTTCGATATATATTCGACTTATGTTCAGGTTAGGCGTAGCTATGAAGCCCGGACAAGAGATAGTTGACGCCGAAATAGGTGAACAGGGCGGCGAGAAAGCCGAGTACAGCGATAAAGGCTGAACGGCGGCCCTTCCAACCCATCACGATTCGCGTATGCAAATACAGAGCAAACACAAACCAGGTGATGAGGCTCCAAGTTTCTTTGGGATCCCAACTCCAATACCTCCCCCAGGCATTATAGGCCCAGACCATGCCGAAAACGAGGCCTCCTAGCGTAAAGAGGGGAAAACCGATGGCAATGCATTTGTAACTGACTGCATCGAGCTTTTCTGACGTTAGGCCAGACTTCCTCGACCCTCCTTTTTTCTCTCGGGAATCGGCCATGAGATAGAGGATGCTGGTGATGAAACCGATGGCGAAGAAAGCTTCCCCGATAAGGGTAACCGACACATGAAGCCAGAGCCAATAGCTCTGAAGAGCGGGAATCAGTGGTGTCGCTTCTTTGGGCATTAAAGGAGATGAGGCCAGAGCCATGAGGCCGATGACGATAAGCATAAAATAGGGGCCGGCCTTGCGGATTTTGAATTTTCCTTCGATGATGATGTAGGCCATAATGGATGACCAGGCAAGAAATGACAGAGATTCGTACATGTTTGTGAAGGGCGCATGTCCACTTTCTATGGTCCGCAGCACAAGAGCAACAGAGTGCGTGAACAGGCCCACAATGGCAAATTTGTATCCAATACCAGCCGGAGTTTCTTTTTTGGAAAAAAGGTAGGCAAAGTAAAAAAAGGCTGCCATGATGTAGAGGATGAAGGTGATAAGAAACAACGCGGATTCTGTCATTTCGATCTCCTTAAGGACTGGAACATATTTTCAAATTCGGCCTGAAAGTCTTCCCTGTTCTTAGTGGCGATACCACCGGCTGCGACATGCGTTTTTCCGTCGCTAGTTTCAAGCACAAGTTTGATCTCTCTTGGAGGCCAGAAAAAGGCGATGCAAAGCCCGAACATAAGAAATCCGCAACCGACCCAAATGAGATTCGCTCCAGGATCTCTAGCCGCTTGTATGCCTGAATACTGAGCCGCTTCGAAATCTTCGAATTCGAATTTAAGATCGTGTTCTTGGCTGGAGTGCATCTGCCCGAAATCAGGATACTTGGCAAATGCCCATGCTGAAAAGACAGTTTCTCCCTCCCTGTGGCCTCCGATCAAGACCGCCGGATTGTTGGGGTTCATAGAGCGTGTAGCCACTCGGTTGTTTTCACCGATGATGAAATCAGGGACGAAGCGCATGGCTGTGATATCCATGTTTTCATCTTCCAGCCTGACCGTATCTCCCACTTTCATCTTCACTTGCATCGAATATGAGGGGTCTGTGTCTTTTTTTATCCGGAGATGGAGAGTGGGATTTTCCCAGTTATATCCGTAACCGCTCTGATAAAAAACGAATCCTCTGTAGGACAGCGGATGGTTGACCTCGATTGTTTTTTCGAAGAGCTTCTTCCCGTTTTCTAGGACAGAGAGGGTGCTTTTCCAGTCACGAACAGTCCCATTCGGATAGAATTCTGTTTCGAATTTATCCAGCCGGAGTTTGAAATCGGCTTGAGGAACGGGTATGGTCTGTCCTTCGTTAAAAGTCAGGTCGGTCCGAAAGCCTCCTAAACCGCTTACGATCCCGCCGAGGATTATTATGAGCAGTCCGAAATGAACGATATCCGAGCCAAACAAACCCAGCATCCGCTTTCGCCCCAGTAAGAAAATATTGTTCTCATGGCGATCCTCTTTCACCTTATAACGCTTGAGCTCCAGTTCTTTTTGGATCCGTTCGGCTGTTGTTTCAAGGTCTTTGTTTTTACTGAAGTTGGCCTTGATTTTCAGGGAAAGGAGTTTTTTCTTTTCTGTTTCCAGCGATGGGGCGAGCGCTCTTTTCAGTTTTGGTGAAAGCCGGGTCAAGGTGCAGATAACAATATTGAGGGAAAACAGGAAGAGCAGGCTAATGAACCACCATGCCTGATAAAGCTTGGTTATCTCTAGGCGTATAAGAAGAGTTGACAGTTGGCCGTATCTGGCAGCATATTCGGCTGTGCTCCTGTGCTGGGGGATTAATGTCCCCAAAATTGAGGCTATGGTAATGATAATCAAGAGCACGATGGCTAGCTTGACAGAACTGAAGAAAGCAATAAATGATTTCATTGAACCCACTCACTGTTCAAATTAACGTAAATACATATAATATATGATAGATAGGGAAGAGGCAATTCTATTATCGATATTTCCTATAATATTTCTCAAAAAAAGAATTATCAGCGAGACCTTGTTTCCATTTTATTCCTGAAGGCCTTGGGTTTTCCGCGTGATTGCGATGTCCCTTCAGGCTTAACTTCGGAAGCCACCACTAATGTCCTTGCTCTCGGCGCAGCTCTGTGGCCATTCGTTTGATTTCAGAAAGGGACCGTGTCATTTCACTCCAGCCGTACCAAAGAGCATAATCGGGATTTGCATGGAATGTGCCCTGGAATGTTCTCATCCTGTGTTCGAGAAACATAACGAAGAGCTCTTGCTCGATAGGTGTTGGCGCATCGTGAAAGGTGAGCAGGTCCGGGAAAGGATAGGCGTAATTGTCCGATTTTTTCAAGATCCCATCTTTATACAGACTGGCGACAATGCGGATCGCCTCGGCCATCAGTACGTCAGCCTCTTTGATCATCTGGTCGCCTTTCTCCAGTTCGGCTGTGGCGAAATTCAGTGAGTGGCAGTCGTTGCACGTTCTCAACATCTTGTCTCGTTCTTTCTGCCAGTCTGCTTGCGTCAACCGGGCCAGATTGGCCGCTTTGACGACATCGAGACGACCAGTCGGATTTCCCTCCGGATCGAGGACACCCAGGGCTTGAAGAATGGTGACGCGATCCGCTGCCCATTGTTTGTCCTCTGGCATGGGCAATCGAACAGCCAGGAAACCCCAGGCTGTGAGTACATTGTGGTTTCCCTCCTGCATATGGCATGTCTGACAGGTCGGAGCCGCCACGGATTCCGGCAAAACCTTGCTCTGTTTCAACAGATAGCGAACACCGTGTTTCGATCCCGAATACATTTCCCACTGGGGATGATCGAAGCCCATGTGACAGGTCTGACAGGCCTGGGGCTGTCTAGCTTCTTGAGCCGAAAAGATATGGCGTGTATGGCAGGCATCGCAAGATGCTGTGCCGAATCCTGCTCCAGTTGTTTTGAGCTCCTGAATTTCAGCCTCTGTCTTTAATCCGATCTTATGGCAGGCGCCGCAGCCCTTCATGCCTTCCATCAGGGCCATCGGCTGCCAATGGGCCGTGGGCATGGCTTTCATGGCTGCCCAGGCCGCCGCATGTTTGCCGGCTTTGAATTGTGCGACTTTTTCATCATGACAAGTGGCGCACGTATCTGGGGTGGGAATCAGAGCTTTATCAACATCGTAGGGGTCTATGTGCTGATCGCCGTGACACACCGAGCAATCCACGTCCTCTTTGCTGTGTTTGCTGAGCTGCCAATCAGAGACGATGTTGGGCGTGGTTTTTTTGTGGCAGGTTATACAGTCTTGAGCAAAAGCTCCGGCACAAAACACCAAGCCGAGCAAAACGATCGTAAGCGTTTTTCCCTTCACGCTGTACCTCCTCTATCACTGAGAGTTTTTATGCAGATAAATTCTATAGAAGCACTCGAGTTATTTCAAGGAAAAATTCAGGATATATTAGATTAAAAAAAAGGCAGCACTTAAAAGTGCTGCCCTTTTCATCTTGAGATTCGTTTTTTCCGTCTGCTATCTCCATGTGTATTGGCTGGTATCGCCACCGATGTGACCGATAGAATCTACGAGCAATTGAGCGATGTACCTCGAGTTATGGGCGAAGTTGTTGGGATCTTTTTTGCTCATTTGATAATTGTAAGCAGCTCTGAGCAGTTTGGCATTAAACAGCGTGTACCTGTTCGGATAGATGTTTTCCAGGAAATCGATCGAGCCGTTTCCGTTGGTGTCGACGAAGAAGTAGGGATAGGCGTGGGAATCGTAGATAATGGGTGTTCCGATAACTGTTGCGGCATAGGTCTGGATTTGAGCATAAAGCACTGTTTCTAACCCCTTGATCTCATCCTTGGTTGATTCCGTTGTGTTTCCATCGCCGTCGTAATCGGGTGTCGGCGCGGGACGGATTCCGCTGAATTTGAACTTGGCCGGATCTGCACCCGGATTGGGCTGCGACACATCCTGTCCGTGACAATAGACACAGTCTCTGGGGTCGGGTTTGGTGACATTGTGCATTTTGCCGGTGTAATCGAAAGGTTTGTTTTCACTCTGTGTTCCCATATGGCATTCAACACACGTGTCGAATTGACCATTGTGATTATGGTAGAGCTTCTGTCCTGCATACTGCTTCCCGGCAAATTCGTATCCGCCCTTGACCTCAGTCCCGAACAGAACTGCAGCTGTGGGATAGTAGTGAATATTGATGAACTCATAGGGCCCGCCTGGTGAGGCAGCAATGGTTTTATCTACTGTTTTTTTCGAGGCGCGGCCTTGATGGCAGTTCAGACAGAGATTGCTGCTGTCGCCCATGTCTTCGACCGCTCCGGAGGGAAATTCGATCTGAGCGAATCGATAAACAGCGGGTGGAGAGGAATGACAGGTGGTGCAGAGAAATCCGTTGGCAGGGTGAACTTCCTCATTTTTTCCAGTTTCCAGGATTTGCTGGAGGCCTGTAGCGCTGTGGCACTTGGCACAATCCGCTTCAACGACCGGGGGCTCTTCTTCATCCCAATGCCTGAAGGCTTCGGTCGATCCGGCGAAATGGCCTTCGTCATCTCTGCTCATTCCAGCCAGGAGACTGTCATTCATGAGCTTTTTGTTCAGGTCTGCAATCGAGTCATACAAAAGCTGTATGATGTATTTGCCACCGTGGGCAAAGGCATTCGGGTCTTTCTGTGCGACCTGATAGTTGTAGCAGGCTTTGAGGAGACGACCTGTGAAGGCAGTGTAACGATTGCCGTAATTGGCTTCTGGTGAATCTATCACGCCGTTTCCGTTTGTGTCATTGAAGAAGTAGGGGTAGGCGTGTGCATCATAGCCTATGGGATACCCGGTGAATCTTGCTGCGTATCTTTGGATAGCTGAATAAAGCTTGTTTTGGAAGGGGATGATTTCGTAGTAAATTCCCTCCTCCAGGTCGCCGTCACCGTCATAGTCCACGAATGAACCGTAGTAGCGGATATCTTTCGGATCTTGGATACCGGTATGACAGGTGTTGCAGGGACCTAAGTCAACGTGCAGCGAATGGGGATTGTGGCAGGTATGGCAGGCGTTGTAACCGGTGACATGAGCGAATCGGGCATCATATCCCATTCCGTCGTACTCATATCCACCTTGGACGACTGTTCCGAACTGATCGGCCGCAGCCGCGTAATAGTGGATATTGATAAATTCAAGATCAGCGCTGGACGTATCGTCATCGGTGACTTTAGCTTCTTCAATGGCTTCATCAACGGTTTGTTTGGAGGCTCTTCCCTGGTGGCATTCCATGCATAGAGCTTCCGGCCCAAGATTTTCAATCACGTGACCGGAAGGAAATTCAACATCGGTGTGATCCCTTAGAATTCCTTTATCCGGATCTGAATGGCAAGCGTCGCACTCTACACCATTCCCTGGATCTTGGGTTCCAGCGATTCCGGTTGCTAGGAAATTGACGTATCCTTGAGTGGTATGACACTTGGCGCAATCGGCTTCAACGACCGGGGGCTCTTCTTCATCCCAGTGTCTGAAAGCCTCGGCCTCAGCATCGGCGTGACCCGACATGCTCCAGAGCTTCTCTGCATGTGACTTTTTGGATTGTATTTGAACTTGGTCACCGGATATGGCGCCGATGGAGATAGCAACAGCCACAAGGGCCACCACGAGAATGCTAATGAGATGTGGTTTCTTTATCATGGTATCCTCCTCTATTTATCCCAACGATAGCCGAACGATAGCTCGATGATGTTTGCTTTGTAGTCGTTCAAACCAGATGCTTTCTCTTCGAAGTTGACGTAGCGGTAAGCGACTTCGGCAAGGAGTCCGTTGATGAATGCGTACTCGACAAAGGCCTTGATGGTTTGGCGCTTGATCTCCCAGAATCCGGTGTTGGAATAGATATTGGCATATCCGCCCAGCTTCCATCTCCCCTCCAGATTGAGAGCCAGATAGGCGTCGAAAAGATTGGACTTTCCTTCGTACATGATCTCCCAGGTGAAGGAACCGGCAGGTCCACTCCATCCAGGCGGGTATTCAATAGTACGATCTCCGGTGTGCTCCACATTGATCAGGGCAAAACCTCCAAAGGCCGTGATCTTTTTGGTGTGATAACCGGCGCGGACATTCAACTGATTTTTGCTCGATTCCCAGAGATCATCATAGAGATCGTTCTTTGACTTCTTGTACATGAAAGAGGCGGATCCGTAGAACTCATCCATCCGGAATTTAGCCGTGCCTCTGAAGCGATTGAATTTCATCGGAGAGATCAGCGTGTAGGGATTGTCGTAGGAGCCGTACTGATGATCCAGCGTCAAGGAAAACTGTCTGGAGGGTGTCCAACGAAGGTTCCCGAACATACCGTTTCTCGTCGTTGTGTCTTCGTAATCGACGGTTTCCAGTCCATCGAGTGTTCGGCGTTCGTTCCTGTATCCTGCGGTAAAGGCGAATTGGGAATTCAGCTGATACTGAAGCCCTCCCTCGAAGCCGCGTGTCTTGTACCCGAAGGATGTCGGCATGTTATCACCATCCACAGCCATAGAGCCTTCTTGATCGAATGTGTTGTACCGGGCTGCACCGACGATCGCGAAGTTGTTTGTCAAAAGATAGGTGACATCGAGATCATAAAGCTGGATGTCTCTCTCAAAACTTCCTGTTCCGCCCATTTCGTAGCTGAACGGCCTGTTGAGATAGTCCGTGCCCATTGCCTCCTCGGAATAGTTCAGGTTCATGTCCATGTTGCTAAGCTGGACAGCTCCTTTGATCATCAGGCTCCGGATGGGCTTGGCATTGATTTTGAGCGAGTGGGTGTAGGTCTTGAGATCGTAGGGCTGGTTGAGGATAAACAGGCTCAAGTCCGACGGGTATCTTGCGCTTTCTCCGCCGTCTTCGAATCCAGGAAGGAAATAACTGTTGACATTCTCATAATCCTGAACCTTCTCTTCCAGCACGAACGTGTAGTTTTTCAGGTTAACATCCAGTCCTACAGCGAATTCTTTGAGATCTTCATCGATGGGTTTGTCATATTCAAACTCGATCCGGTTGACATCCAATGTGGTCGTGCTGTTTCCTTTTTTGGTGTATCGGTCAAAATTCAGGTAAAAGGCTGCTTTGTCCCCTAGCCAAACCCGCATAAAGCCGTTGTCCCTCACCCGGTCAAAGTTAAACGTGTGCAGGTCATAGAGATGACCTGGAGAGGCCCCGGTCTGGTCGGCGTAGAAATAGGTCGATTTTCTTCTGTCATACCTGAACTTGTAGGTTCCGTATTTTTGAACAGATATGGCGAGTGATTCGAACGGATCGCCACCGAAGTTATAGACGTTGATGTCGAGGCGGTCGAAGAATTTCTTCAGAGTATTATTGGGCTGGAACGTCAGGTTGAAATCGAACAGCCGAACGCCTTTTTCCAGATTGATGTCCTGTTTGTACCTGTTCAGCTCGCCGCTGGTATCGACAAAACGGTATCCGAATTTGAAGTCACCTTTAAATTTATAGCCGTCCACATCAGCCTGGAGCGAGAGCGCCGCTATGAAAAAAATTCCGATGAATGTTAGCGCAAAAACTATTTTTCTTCTTTGCATCTCATCCCTCCTATTTCAGAAAAATCTTGTCCAGGTTCGACCCGTGGATTGTGGCGTGACAGGTTGTGCAGTTGGTCGTGTATGAATCGAAACGGCTGTGCCAATCGGGGGCGAATGTGTGACAGGAAAAACAGAGGTCGGCAACACTGTGATGAGTCAGCATGTGTCTGTTCGGACTTCCGTGAACTTCGTGACAGGATGTGCATCCTTCGATTCGTGAGGCCTCGTGCTCATACAGAAAGGGCCCTCCCTTGTCCGTGTGGCATTGAAGACAGGATTCGTGTTTGAATCCGCCAAGCCTCTCTCTGGCTGCCGGTTCGTGGGGGTTATGACAGGTCGTGCAGCTCATGATCCCTTTTTGAAGTCTGTGCCGTTCGTTCAATTGGAATTGAGAATAAATGTCTTCGTGACAGGTGAAACAATTTTTTGTGGGGCTTGTCTTGAGCTGAAAAGGCTGTGTCTCCTCGGAATGCATCACGTGGCAGGCGGTGCAGTCCATGGCTGCTTTGCCATGAGGGCTGGCAAAGAAGGTGGAATTGGTTTTTGTGTGGCAACCCGTGCATTTATCCGCTTTCATATTGGGAAGGTCGGTCTCCTTAAAGGCGAAAATGTTCGGTCC
>Ga0180432_10001749_pt1 | contig 33723 bp, 67 predicted proteins | sample SS_ome_10_FD_132414 | JGI IMG/M metagenome (GOLD analysis project Ga0180432, IMG submission 132414) | Hypersaline lake sediment archaeal communities from the Salton Sea, California, USA - SS_1_MS_2 metaG | ecosystem: Environmental > Aquatic > Non-marine Saline and Alkaline > Hypersaline >... | reverse complement strand
GCATCCAAATCAACATCTTTAAACTGACCTTCAAATATTAAGGGTGCCATAGGTAACTTCATTTGGTAACACTGATACTTAAGGTCAATATAACTTATATATTCGCCGTTACCGCTATCAAAACCATTAAAAGTCTTAGCATCAAAAACAACCAACCTTGTCTCCTGTCTTAATCCATAGTTGTATCCTTTCTGAATACCATCACCATAAATCTCACCATAGATTACATGACCTTTTGGTATCTTATTCTTAAGGTCATATTGCTTTACCGTTTTATAGTAAACATTAGTATCGTAATAGATCTTCTGATGTGAACCCTGGAGTTGCACGTTATGACTACCGTATACAAACTCATACTTAGGAGCTAGACGTAAGAATTTTAACACCTTCTTGAAAAAAGTATCGGCATAGTATGGAACCCATCCAGCTCTAAAATTTGTACCGTGAATCTTTTCTGTGACTACAACTTCATCATCTGGTTTAAATAACTCATCATAGTTCTTTATATTCTGTAGATCAGTATATTTTCCAAAATGAGGATTAACTTGCTTCTTGCCGACCTTCATTCCTTTGAACTGCTGGAACTTAGGCGCAGGTGGTTCATACTTCTTAATACCTAGTGCCTCAGTTATGTCTAAACCTTCTTCTAACTTCATGTGCTTAGCTCTATTACCTAAATACATATGAATGGTATCTAGATTGGCAACTAAACCTTGAGAAATTGCTCCACGTAGCTTAATAGTCTTGATTCGACCTTTATGTAGCTTAACCTTGGCATTACTAAAAAGCTCTTCTTCTAATGCTTGAGGAAGTACAGAGTCGATGGGTATATAGACGCATAAGTCTCCAGGTTTATAATAACCTTTTGGAACCACACAGTGCCACCCACGGACTTTAGCAAGCTCGAGTCGGTCAGCGTTTGGGTGCGGTTCTATAGTTTTAATTTTTTCTACTTTTGTAATACATTCACTCATCTTCTTTCTCCAGTCTATTTTTAAGTCTGGTTGCGGCAGCTTTGTTACTATAAGTCTTAACAACTCTATTCCACTTTAGTACTTCATACATCACTGTATATGACGGCACCTCTTCATAATAGTAATCATTATGGTATGTGGGGATCTTAATGCAGCGAGTACCTTCATATACTCTTTTTGTTCGTACACGATACTTCTTACTCATGTTCGCTCCTATTCATTAAGTAGTAAAAGGGAAAACTTAATGGCCCTAATAACAACCCTAAAAATATTCCACTTATATATTCTGATAACCGATCTGGCTTGTCACTTTTCATGTCTCGCAGTATCCAAAAAATATTAACAGCTAATGAACCTGCTAACATCCATAATAATAAGTAAATCATTGTTTGCCTCTTAAAAATTCAACTATATCTTCTTCGTCAATGTCACAGTCAGCGCAGTAGTGACCATAATTATCCGTTACATCAACATCATATAGTTCACCTAATTTACCTTCTTCAGTCACCTCATAAGTTTCAAATATCTGACGACTAATTAATAGTTGACCGCCACATTCTGGGCATTTATTCTTGCTCATAACTATCCTCCAATAAAATTTTATCTACATCAACCAAACCTTTATTATTGCTATTGATCGCTCTATTAATTCCGGTGTCATAATTTACTTCCCTCCATTCCAATTTTCGGATCGGTTGAGGGAATAGAAGGAAGTATATTGAATGCTATCGTAGTCCAGCTCGAAATTCAACCATTGTTAGTAGGTGAGCAGTTGGATTGTTGGGACAAAGGAATCGGAGTTGCTTTAGTCGTCGTATTGCCTCTTTACGGCTTATTCGCTTGGTGAGGTAGTGGGCCACAATATCTCCACGTGTTAATGCCTCCATGTATTCTGCCTTTTTTACTGCATCTGATACATGTACACCAATGCGTTTTCCGCGGGTACTAAAAGCGTTAGTTCGTCGTCCACCAATTTTCCAACTGATTTTCCAAATGTTATCATAATTACAAAAAACAGGGGTCTCTACTGAAACAGAAAGTTTCTTAGCCATAAGAATCTCCTTACATAAGGTTAAAGCGCCGTCGCACAAGCACTGTTAAAATATTTATACCAATAGAAAAATGGCGGAGAGCATGCGAGTCGAACGCAATGCCGCGAAGGCACGTCACGCTTAGCAGGCGGACCTAGAACCCTGTCTAGTTTACTCTCCAGTTGGTGCGGGTGAGGGGAGTCGAACCCCTAAAACCTCGGGCTTAAACCGAGTACGTATGCCAGTTCCGTCACACCCGCATAACTTATATTATATGTACAGTTAAGTACCAAAAACACACCTAACTAATACTATATGTATAGTTAAATGGTGCCGGAGGGGAGATTCGAACTCCCAAAATCTGGTTTCTAAAACCAGCACGTATGCCAGTTCCGTCACTCCGGCGTTAACTAATATATGGTGGGCAGGGAGGGACTCGAACCCCCAAAGCCGAAGCGCCTGATTTACAGTCAGGTTGCGTTACCCAATTTGCATACCTACCCATATATGGCGATGGACGGAGGTGTCGATCCCCACAGACGCTACTAACGCCTGCCTTTTGTTTTCAAAACAAAGCTGAAGGCCGCTTCAGTTCATCCACCACTAAATGTCTGGCGGCTCCACAAGGACTCAAACCCTGATCTTCCGGTTCGTAGCCGGATGTCTTATTCAGTTACACCACAGAGCCATTATTTGGAGACGTGACTGGGAATCGAACCCAGGAATCTAGTTTTGCAGACTAGCCTCTTGCCACTCGAGCACCACGTCATAAATGTTATTCCTCAGATCAGTAAAGACAAAATGGCGGGCCAGCTGGGATTCGAACCCAGGACCTATCGGTTAACAGCCGATTGCTCTAAGCATAATGCACCGCTGGAGCTACTGACCCATTAAGTCTAGATTATAGTTTCTTACACTTTACGGAAATCTTTACTGATTATTACTAAAGGAACTGCGTAAACAGTTCAGATACGAACGCAAAGATCTTGAATAAGATCGTCTGAGGAATAGTTGTGTTCGCATTTGTGTTTTCATTAAGATCAATTATACCCTGTTTAAAACCCAAAACACAGTATTTTTTTTACTTTGTTAAAATATTTTCTAAATCTTTATCAAACTGCTCATTATATAAGAATTCATCGATCTCTTCGCGGGAAACCACGTATGGTGCTTGCGCTTCAGTGCAGACGTATCGACTATTTCTTGATAGATAATCACTGTCTTCAGAATCAAATGCTAGGTACATACCTAATATGTATTTCTTAGTTAAGTCGACAACGGCACAATCTATTCTAAACATGGGTTTTAAACACCCTAATATCTTATAATTACGGAGTATTGGCTCCACTTGTTTAGTGAGAAATTTAACAGCCAGAACCTCATTAACGTCTTCAAATTGTGCCCCAAGAGCAATAGTTGTGCCTATTTTACGTATATAACCATTGTCCGACAATCTCTCATTATATTGAATCACCATCTCTTTAGTGCGATACAAATACCCATCTTGAAGTGGTATATCATAGTGCTGTAATGCAGCTCTAAAGATCTCATCTAAATCATGCAACATTAAACCATGTTCTTTTAATACGGACATTCTTCCTCCATCTCCAATAAAAGACGTACCATGGAATGAATCTCTAGGTGCTTTAGAAACTCTGGGTAATCTGCCCCACAAAGAATCTCTCTTACTATATGTGGATACTTTTTAAGAGCTCTTTCGTACGCTTTCTTGTATATCCATATTTGGTATTTGATTAGTAAGGGTTCTACAAATTTATTTCTGAGTAATACTTCAGATAATCTTAAATCAGCTACCCACAAAATATGTCCCAATTTTTTGCCAATCCAGGTCCCGTTTAATTTCCAACCTAATCGACTAACACCAAAAGGAAAGCGGCAGAACATATGCCCTGGCCATATCAAACCATGAAAAGAGGTGTATCCAAACCCACAGTAGACTCTAGCTGTACCATATTTTTCTTTGTAGTCTCGTACACCGATGCGACCCCATCGTTTACAGAAGCGGGCAATATCTCTAGCTGCATAACTTACAGCTGCAAAATCAAAATCATCTCCCCATCTATGCATCACCATCTCCTATATGCTCTCAGTGCCTTCTGACCTGTATCTGTGAGCAATACCTCTCGAAAAGTCCAGGCCTTAAATATAACATCTTCTAGATAATCTGCCCTAAAAGTCTTATTTATGCCTTGATAATAGTAATCTACATCAAATACTTGAATATCATAAGCAAAGCTCATAGTCGTATCACCACTCTGGTGAGTTTCTCGACCTCTTCGTTTATCGGGCTTAATTGTTAAATGACCATCTTTAGCTAATGTTTCCATCATCTCTTGGAATGGTGGGACATCATCTTCCTTGTGAAGTAACATATATTCGGCAACAGCTTCTTTATAGAGTTCTTCAAACTCTTGAGCCATACGAGATTCCCTATATGCATCTGTCATACCATCGCTCATTAGTCATCCTTTATTGTCACTATTATTCTTCCCAGATTATGAGCCTGTATCATCCAATCCATCTCTAAGGAATCTAGTTCTTCTATAACTCGCTCTTTGATTATCCCATTCCCTGTAATGATCTCAACATAATCTGTGTCCCAATGGACCATGTGATGTCCAATAAAAAGATGGAACTGAGTCATTGCCTCTTCTACGGTGTAACCGTGGAGGTCGATTTTTGGGTATTGCATATTTTATCCATTTCTTTTAAGATTTTAACTGCCTCGTCGCTTAGATGTATCTTGTCAGATCGCAACCTGAGAGAGGACAATTGTTCAACCAACTCTTGTAATTTTTGATTTTTTTCTTTTTCGTTTTTGTACGGGACGTAATAAGGTGTACTCATATTTACTCCATAAAAAAAGGGTGGGACCGCGTGTATTTTTAAAGCCCATAGATTCTGGCGAGCTCGCAAGCTCCTACAGTAATCATTACTTTCCCGCGCCCACCCACTACCGATTCAGTCACTTTTATCCTCGGTCCTTTGAGAGGCTCCCTTGGCAGCGCAAGACCCAGTGACGAGCTACCTTGATGCCGTGGGTGATGATATTCTTTCTTTTCGTTTTTGTCTTACAATTCGTTTATACTTAGTCATAGCATCATCCCTAAATTCCGCAGTTCGCTGACGTGCGTATTTATCGTACATCTTAGACATACAGTGGATACTATTGTATAAGTCTTTGTGAAATGCTCTTATAGTAAACAGCCATCCAAAAGGATTCTCTTGTTTACTTAAAAAGTCTTCTAGGTGATATTCCCGTAGTCTTCGCCACGCATAGTTATTAAGGTGACAACGGCCTTTAGCCTTGTCTATGCAATACTGTTCAAATTTATTCCATGATGTTAGATAACTCTTTATATTCTTCATCTTTAAAAAAATCTCTTAGCTTTTTTGCTTTTTTGTTAACTTCTTCTACTTCTTCTTCGGACCATACATGAATCTCGAGATCATCTGGTCTTCGCTCATGATCAGGTTCCCGCGGATCAAACTTGATGTAAATAAACATTCCATCTTCGTCATCTTCGTGAATACCTGAAACGTAGGCGTTTTTACCCGTGACTTTATCACGGACATACACACCTAAATTGATTTTTTCTGAGGTGAATTTTTCTAACATTACTTACCTTGACCTCGGTACTTCTTAAAATTTCTCTTCTTATGTTTATTCTTGGGTTTAGATCTACTAGAGTTTCTACCAATACTGGTTCTTTTTTTAACACCTCTAACATGACCTGTTTCTCTGTGGTATGTCTTTGCCATAGTTACCTCCATGTAGTTGGTTGCGGAGGCCGGATTCGAACCGACGTGCTAGGGTTATGAGCCCTATGAGTAACCACTACTCTACCCCGCTTCAATATTATACAAGGATTTAACTTAGAAGTAAAGTGGGACGACTACCAAAAATCAAGATGAAGGAGAACAAAGAAAAAGAACCAAAGACCAAGCAACATGAAGGCGATACTAACCCGTGACATTTCAACAAGTTATATACTAACGGGGGACAACGCCAATAGTGTCCATCGCTTGCGCGATCTGTAGGTTATTCCTAAATCTATCCTCTTAATAATCGCCCCATTGATCTAGATCAGCTTATTCAGCGTCAGTAGATCAATATCTGATTGATCGATTGTTATCTTAGTTGTATAATTAAGTTCAGCTAATTTGTCATCTATATCTTCAATTTCTTTAATTATATCAATTCTCTTATTCTTAAAATTGTCCATATCTTTCTTAGATAAGACATCAAAGCTATCTAGAGCACTCTTACTTCTCATGAAGGATCCATCTTTATTAAGATCTTTTCTCTTCTGATTAATTTCATCTTCAAGTTCTTCTTTTTCTAGACCTACCTCTTCACTTATATATACATTCAATAGATCTTTCTGAGCACTGAGCCTTACTTTGTCACTGATCAGGCTACTGACACCGCTTTGCTCATTTGCTTCAGCAATGAGACGACGAATCTTATATCTTAGGTCAATTAGTGCTTGCTTATTAGCTATGCCGTCGACTGCGGTCTTTCGAGCATTCAATATCTTTACCTCAATGTCAGTTATATCTGCATTAACTCTAACTGTTGCCGATAATGACAATCTTTCATTAATGGCTGATAAGATTTTAGTCTCTAACTTTCTTGCTTTCTTTAAGTTTAGTTTCATCTAGTTCTCCTAATAAAATTAGATCATATATAGTATTTTCTAATTGCTCTATTCTCTTATACAAATCTTCTACAACTTCTTCTAAATTGGAAGTGAATTGACTTGACCTCATCTGGCCATTCTTCAAGGTAACAATATTCTTAGGAAGAAACACTGTTACTCGTTTACTATCTAGTTGACTCATATTTTCCTCTTTGGTTGTGGGAGTGGGACTTGAACCCACGAAGACTCGCGTCGATGGCTTATGAGACCATCTGCTTTGACCACTTGCATATCCCACATTAATAAATAAATAACCAATATATTATTAGTGTTATGATTTTACACCAGGTTAATAAACATAAGGTTACAAAGGCAATTATCTCTGAAATCATTATTGGTGTAAACAGGAAAATTGACAGTAGAAAATATATAATACCACGAATCATAACTCAAGCAATTCTTTTTCCACTAGGCGTTCTTTTAGGTAGTTTAAGAGGTCTAAGCCATCGAATTTATTACCATCATGTTCAAATGACCAGGTTTCTAGATACTCTGTATTCTCTAGGTGCTTTATTAATCTCTTGATTCTCTTATTTGAATATCGTCTAATCATCTCATCTGGTCCACGCTTGTACATTACATTGACCATGTGTTGCATCTGACGACTTGTTTTTGTGAATAACTGATATATCTGCTTGGGTTTTCCCCAATACATGAAGTGAGTTGAGACAGTTATTTCCTCAATTGCTGATTGCACTTGATCACTACTATAGCTCATCTTTACTCTCCGATATTATAACTGATACCCTTAACTTAACTCCATGCTTTTCTTCAAATTGTTGTTTGCATGCTCGACTGCAAAAATGAAACTCTCTTGATGTAGGTATGGATCCGATCTCTTGACATGTATAAAACTTTTTTGAACTGTATATCCACAGGATCTTATTGCTTTCTAGGTGACCAGCGCACACTAATATGTTACAACAATCACAGGTCACTCCACCCATTCCGCTATTAAATCGCTTCATATTAAATACCACACTCTGGACTTATTTCTTTTCGACCAAACAACCCAACTTCAAACACCCTACGACATCTTACTATCGATAACCGTCGTCTCTTGTCATTATGCTTGGTTAAGAATACATTATCATCAAATACAACTGTATCAAATACTGGACCAGTTTTAACTACGAATGCATCTCGATAAGGGGCATGAATTATAGTTCTAGGTATCACAGCTATAAACAACATGATAGCTATTATAGTAGCAACTATCACATATATAGTCTTTTCAACTACCTTCTGTTTCATTCCCATCTCCTTTCCTTTTTCTTTTTCTTAGCTTCTTTTAAGAACCAATCTGGGCAATCTATCCTGGAATAACTATCGCTTATATCTGATTTAGCTTGAATACTTACTACACCCCATTCAGTCTTATCAGGATCCCATTTTGCTACCATGTATGAGTACTGTCCTTCTTTGAATACCTTATAAAGCCCCATGTAACTATAACAATCTCCTACTTTAAACTGAGGTACATCATCGCTACAACTTATACAACCTAATAGTAATAAAATTATTAATATTAAATATCTCATAATTACCTCAAACTATAAAACCCTGGCCTTTCGGCCAGGGACGTACTAAAATCTACTTATTAACATTCATTACTTTTTGCGTTCCCCCATTAGTGTGATCTTGAATGATTGTTAACGCAACGTTTTTATCTAAGATACCTTGTAAGTTCATACCTTTGAACATGTCTACTTTCGCTTGATTAATCTCAACTTGAGCTTGTCTCATACCAGCTTCACCAGCATACTTAGACATCTTCTTTTCTTTAGCAACCTTCGCTTGAGCAAGACCTAGAGCTAGAGCACCTTTGGCATCTTGTTCTTTTCTAAATCTATCCGCAGATGCAGCTTCTTTAACTCTTGTAGCATTTGCAACAGCATCGAGCTTGATTTTCTCTGCTTCCGCTTCAGCAGCCTTAATCTTTTCTTGTTTTGTAGCTTCAGCAGCAACAATTCTTTTCAGTTTATCAGCTTCAGCTAACTTCTCTTCTTTCTTTGCAATCTCTTCAGCTGCTTTCGCTTCTTCAACAGCTCGAAGTTTCTTTTGGATAGCAATCTGTCTACCTCTAATCTGATCAACGTATTCCCTATCTAGATCAATGTCATCAATAACAAAGGTGTCCACAACAATACCTGTATCTGCTAACTTAGGATGATCAGTTATGGCTTTCTCAATACTCTTCTGTAAATTAACTCTGCCTTCACCTGAATAAAAGTCTAGAACAGTTTTAGTTGTAGCTAAGTCAGATATAATTCTAGTTAAAGCTGGCTTAATTACTAAGTCTTTATAGTTGCGTTGTGCTGTTTTATGTAGGGCAACTAACTCTGTAGGATCAATATGGTACTGTAGGGTAACACTAAATAAAGCAGGTTGTTCTTTTCCAGAGCCACCACAAGTCACTTCAAATGCTGGAAAGTCAGCAAAGTTTGAACCTTTTCCAGTGTATAGTTCTTTCTTACCCATGATGAAATTATCAGTACCAATCTTGTACTTGTAGTGAGTGGTAGTTGGTGGAAAGTAAAAGTGTGTACCATCTGCTAGAATATCAGTTTGAACCCCTGATTTCCAGTCTTGAACTACAACTCTCTCATCACCTTCAACAGTGGTGTAACCAATCATACTGAAAATGGCAATAACGACAATAAGGCTGCCTATACCTGCTAAAATAGCAAAGATCTTGGTCTTTGTCATAGAAACTCCTCCTAGTGGTTAGTGGGTTTTCACCCTACTTTTTAAATATCTTTTTTGCTTGTTTCTTTGTGGCATCACGCATCGATTTTTCAGCTGCTTCTTCGATGATGTCATGCATCTCTTGCTTGAAGAATAACTTATGAAGGTGGATGAAACCAAAGGCAACTACACACCCTGCAATAAATAACAATATCAATAGTAATAGTATCTTAAACATATATCCTCCTATAAAAGTGCTTTCTCAGCTAAATACTCTTTATAAGCCTTTTGTATCTTTTCATCTGCGACTTTCCATTGACCTTCGTGTGAGGCAAACAGTAATATCTGCTCCTCTTTGACTCGGATGGGCTCAAAACTAGCCCAACAATCGCGCTGTATATTACCGTCGCGAACATCCGAGCGAAGAGCAATCTCCTCCCTGAGATTAAAGGAGTAACACTTGTCCGTAAGGACAACTTCAAAATCTATTGGTATTTCTTTTTTAATAGTCATGGTTGCCATAATTACCACCTGTTTCGCTTATTTCCACCAGGGATTTGAACAGTTCTTGACCATTCTCGTTCATTCTTCTCGCCTTTTTTATTGAAAGGGTGATCTTCAGTTCCATCTTTACTGATAATAAAGATACACTGTGGAAATTTATTATTGCGACCAACCATATCTTCAACATTGACATCGCCAAAGTATCCATCAGTTAAGAATATACTTAGATCGGGACGCTTCTTTGCTATTATGGTCATTGAGTGCTCTAAACATGTTCCACCGGACTGGAATTCCTCACGTTTAATTCTTTGTCCTAACTTATATGGCTCCGAGAAATAATTCTCAGTATGAAACATATTTAAGTGGCATTTTCTAGCTCCAACTTTCAAGAATTCATCTACAATATCTAGAAATTCATTTGCTTCTTCGATACTGATAGAACCAGAAGTATCAATAAATATCTCTAGTTGAGGTTGGCTGCCATTCTTAGTACCTGGGGCTTTATTGCCGAATCTTTTACTTTTTCGTGTCCAACTGTTTTTACGAACATTCGCAGGTAGACTCGCTTTCATTGCTGATAATATCATTTGCTTGTAATTTAGTTCGGCTGTACGTCCCTTAATATGATCAAGTAATTCCTTAACATGACCAGGAAGATCGTCGTATCCAAATCTCTGCTTTACCATAGCTCGCTTAACTAGATCTTCAGTGGCTTCTAACATATCTTTTTCTTCTGCTGAACCATCCCACTCGTGACAGTCCATTGTATCTGGAACGTCTTGAGATTGTGCGCCACCACCAGCATTACCTTGACCTTTACCTTTACCACTACCTTTACAATCTGGACATTCTTGTTCTCCACCTTGCCCATCACTCTGCTTCCCAGTTCCACCACAACTCTGACATTGACCTTGACCTGATTGATTCTCATCATCATCTGGATCATCAAATCTTTCCAGCAACTTCTCATAATAATATTCAGCTGTCTCATTGGCACGCCATGGTATCTGCTTACCAGTCTTTTCATCTGTATCAAAGAAGTCTTTAAGGTGGATACCTTCTTCTGGTAGATCTTTAATGAATTGATTTATAGCCATATCCATTGCAACATTCATTAACTGTCGTTTATGATGTGACAACTTTAAGAATGGTACTCGCAACGGATGCTTATGTGTTATATGATATAACTCATGTAATAATATAGCTTTCCGCTTGGGGTCATCCATATCTTTACAGAAGAATTTAGGATTAATTAGTAGGTCCCATCTTTTAACATCATTATTGAACATTACACCAGCTGTTGGTAACGCATGTGAATACATAATATTCATGCATTGCAATATTGACCCCATAAATGGGTGGGATTTAGTGGTATTAAAAATAGCTGTTTGTAGTGCTTGTTTCTTCAATGCACTTGGCACATCCTCTAAGTCTAATACTTTCTTTATGTCTTCTGTCGAACGCAATTTCGACTTGGCTTTGATCTTTGTATCACTCATAATTACTCCTTAATCCATCTCCGTATGGGATACTATCGAATCTGTTATGGTGAATAAGAAAAGGGTAGCAGGAAAAGAAGGGAACCTGCTACCCGTGGTGTGATCGTTAGATCACTATTTCTTAATACCTCTATTGACTACGATATTCGACTTCAAGACCGTCACCAATTCTGGGTGTCTCTTAACAAAATCTCTGAAGTAGTCGCTGATCTTACCTTTGGATTGCTTGAATCCACATTGCTTGATAAGATTAATAGCTTGGTCAGAAGGTATTATCTTAGCAACTTCGGCCATAGTATTTTCACCAATCAATCCCTCTTCTTCATTGTCTTCCAACTCACAAGAGTAATTCTTGGTAATTGACTCGACAGTAATCGCAATCATATCGCCTTTATATGCAGACGGATTAGACTGCTGCTTTAACTTCTTGAACGCTGCTTTTTGATTAGATAAAATATCAGTATGTGTTACTGGTGCTTCATCGAAGCAGAACTTATGATATTCCTTACCTATATCTCGACCTAAGATTGAGCATACACTTATAAAGTGTAACTGCCTAACATGATTCTGATCATCAAATACAGCTAATGCTTTCTCAGTTGCATTAACTTTTGACCAAGTTCTGGGAGATATATACTTGCCATCTCGCCCAATTGACTTGGCGTCTTTATAAATCCATGCACCAGACTTAACAAATCTGACTACATTTTCACTCCATTTACTTTCTTCAATATAATCTATGAAAGAGTTTGAATCATACTCAATCTCATACTCTTCAAATCTATTTCTGAGTGCAGCATCCATTGAGTTGACATCATACTCAGCTGAATCTGGATTGATCGCTGCAGCAAAGATAATACCTTTTGGTATACCAACATTATGAACTTGCCTATCAGTGAGGATCTGCATCATACAGTTCATAACCCCTGTTGTCCCTCTGTTTGGCTCTTCAAATAGGAATAAACCTTCCATATTAGGGTCAGTAAAGTGGAAGAACTCTGGTGTACAATGTTTGGTAATGTATTCTGCATAACCATTATCGTCCTTACCAATCTCTACTTCTTTAGGAAAACCAATCATATCTGGTGCTTCCATATACGCTATTCTGAAATCTTTAAAATAAAAGTTTGGATTTCTTTCTCGTTGCTTAGCAACCCACTGCTGAATGATCTCAGATTTACCTAGTCCTGCATCACCGGTAAATAGCGGATTAAATATATCGCCATTTTTTCGTGCAATGACTGCAAGATCTAAAATGTCCATAATTCCTACTGGCTTCATTGGTCCTCCTTCTTTTTTGTTGTGATATTATTTCTGATCGGTCGATGTATCACTATCGTTTAAGATGTAGTGTAGATTTTCAGGTATCTGGTCCTTATCGATCTCAGAGAAATCTGGTTTCTTAACTTTCTTTTTTCGCTTCATTTTCTCACCATAAAAATCCATAGCTTCGCCGAGAGATTTAATATCTAGAGCTGATACTTGTGCACCTTTAACGGTTGGTTTACGTTTATCTTCTATTTCACCAGCTTCTATTCGCTGCTTCTTAATTTCTTCAGAAGACGGTAGCCGCTCTATTTTAACTCCACGAGCTAACGCCTCTTCTATAGTTTCGACTTTATACTGCTTATTGTTTACTTTCTTTTTTCTAGTCATAGATACACCTCACGTTGTGGTAATATCGGATCGGTTAAATATAACTAGTTAAAAATAGGTTAATACACTACGCTACTGAAAAATGAGGTATAATATATAGAGGAGAATGAGATGGCGAGTAACGTAAATAAGAGTGATTTATTTGAACAGGTAATGGATCACGGGGTTGATATGAGGGCCCGTATTGTTTATGTAGATGACGAAGTTGATGAAAAACTACGTAAACGAGTTGTAAGAGCAATTAAATTATTAGATCGCACTGAAGGTCCGATAACAATTGTATTATCTTGCGAAGGTGGAGTAGTTGATGATGGGATGGCTATTTACGGTGCTATTAGAACATGTAGAAATAAGGTGACTGTTGAGGTTCAAGGGTTAGCTGCGAGCATGGGTTCTATAATAATGCAAGCCGGTGACTACATTGTAATGGAAGAAAGTTCTAAAATAATGATTCATCTTGGTGAATTCTCCTGTGAAGATCATCATAATAACGCTAGAAATCAGTTAGAAGATAACGAGCGACACAACGAATGGATGATTGATTTATTCATTAAAAAGATAAAGCAAAAACGTCCACGCTATACTCGTAAACAATTTGAGCAAGAAATTCAGTTTGATCGTTTTATTTATGCTGATGAAGCCCTCAAACTAGGTCTAATCGATAAGATCATCTAAGTTTATATTTGTCTACATATAGTTGATCGCGGGGTCTACACCACAAGCCAATGTCCACCCCACATAATAGTAAAAAAAACATCCGTCTTAAGTTAGCTAATGTCTTAAATCTTTCCATCTGGCGATTCACGTCTTCTCCTACAGTATTCTAAGTGCTCAGGTCGAACCTCTACATAGTATCGTGACTCTCGTAATAAGTTTAAAAAAACAATTCTCGTATTTGCTAAAGATTCTAATGCTTGCTTGGATATGTTGTTTTCCACTTGTGCTACTCTTATTAGTGCTAATTCATAAAAAAAGGGATTCCAATTTCCAGACTGCTTAGTGTCTAATATTTGCTTCAATAAATCTATGGGAATTGAATCTACGATTGGGGTCCATGTTTCTTCTTTGAGAAGGTCACCTCTTTCTAAGGTGCTTGGAACATACTCTTCTATTAAATCTCGGAGTGACTCTATTTTATCTGTCATAGAAATCTCTCTACTAATTCTTTATATATTTTTCTTTTAACTCGTGAACTAGCATTGTATCGTGTCCACCAATCGGTTTCTCGCTTACTATATCGCTTCTTAAAACCACTCAATACTTTAGCTCCTGCTTCAATGGAGTACTGTAAATCAGTGGTAAGTAGGTGAATATCCAACTTATACCTACGAGCAGTCTTATAATAAATCTGTGATATACCGAAATCTGAGCAAATTCTAGTTTCTATGAGTTGAACCTTATTATCGATGGTTTCTTGTCTTAATCCACTATGGCACCCTTTAGCTTTTAAACTATAACGAGACTCTTGCATTAATATTGCTGTATAAATATTGGCGGGTATTTTATACTTTATTGCTGCTTTATGAATTATGTTAGACAGCTTCATAGCATAACGTTTATTGATAGAGGTCTTACCGCTTTTGGATGTGCGATTATTAATTATCTGACAATAGATTGGGTGCTTTTCGCAGTTAGCTGCACTAGCTTCTTCAATTATGGCGCATCCCAACAAGAATATAATATAAGTAACTGTAATGAACTTCATCTTAGACATGGTGTCTCCTGGTTCAAGATACTATTCTTCAATGGAAGAATCGAATCGGTTAGATGCTACAGAGAGTTTGCTAGCTCTTTGAGGTCATCTGGTAAATCTGAGACATCAATTGTTTGTTTTTTCATCTTTGATGTTTTAGGGACGCTAGCTTTTAATTCAGCTCGTCGTTGAACTATAGCCTGCTTAATCTCGGTGTGCTCTGGTGTACCCTCGTTGTATGTGTTAAGTAACTTAGATAGAGCAGACAATTTAGCATCTCTAGAGCCTCTACCAGTAGCAGTAGGACTATACTGGGTTCCACCATTTAATTCTTTGGCTTTTCTAATGTGATTGGAAACCATGCCAGTAACATATGTTCTAACAGAACTCTCGTCAGTTGTATCTTTATTATATGCTATATCACCATTCATGATACCCTGTGTAATGCTGTTAATTACTGATTTTTTCTGGTCACGAGTCAGGACATCATTTACACTAATATTAGGATCATAAGTGCTTCCCAATACCTTTTTAACGGTGTTAACGACGGCAACCTTTTGAGTAATTTGAGACATAAAAAATCCTCCTATCAAAAACGTTTAGCCCCTCTTTAAATAAATTATACTTACAAAATTATTTTCTTAGTGCCCGTAAGTAAAATCTTTCTGTTGTGTTTCAGTTACAATTATTAATCTTAGTCGTTCAACTGGTAATATTGTCCACTCCCAATCAACTAAATCAACTGCTTCAGTGTCTAATAGAGATTGCAACTTACTCACTATAAACTTAGCTCGTTCCATGGGGCGATCAAGCTTAACTAATTCTTCTCGCTTCAAGAGTCGTTCATCAATGAGAAATGTAGTTAACTCATCATAAAATGATTCATTCTTTCTCATAAAACGTAAGACACATTCAATCTTTTTATTTGCCATTTAAGATCCTCTCTGCCTCATGTAAGGTGTACTTGACCTTAATATACTCGTCTTCATTATAAAATAACCGAACGAAGGCATATCCCTGTTCTACCTTGATTATCCTTTCTCTGTTTATCAGGATTTTGCTACCTGTATCATAGTTGATCATATATACAAACATATCATTCTTTGTCATTTCGCCACCGTTTGAAAACTGGAAATCGCATTATTCCATCATCTGTTTCTTCTTGATAAGAAGCTTCAAAAACTCTATTTCTAAATTCTTCTTTATTGGCCCAAATATAATCTCGGTCATCGTCAGATAATCCTGAGCCACATCGACATAACTGTCCATCTTCTTGTTTCACTACGAACTTACCCAAAGTACTAGCATATTTTCCATCTGCATCACCAGCTTCAAAATCTACTACTATTACATCTTGTGACTTAAAGGTTTTAAGCTTTATCATCTTGTTAGATTTTTTACCTAAATAATATGGAATATTAGGTACGAACATTACACCTTCATACCCCTCATGAATATAGTCTGATTCTAACCTTAGAAGAGTATCATAATCATTGACGTATAGGTGATCTACCATCTTAAGACAAGTGGTCTCATTCGCTTCAAACCATGTACGTAGATACTCTAATCTTTGCTTTTTATCTACAGTAAATACTTGTGTATCCCACTCTGTGTAACCTATCATGTCAAATATGTGATAGCAGACATCACCAACAGTGGTGCCTCGTTTATTAGCAAATGCTGATTTTTGCATAGATTGAAAATCATTACTCATAATCTCACCATCAAAGACCAACTTACCAACTGGACATAAGCGTTTGAGCTCTTCTTCTACAGAAGCGAAATTCTCATATACTGTACCGTTACGGGAATATAAGGTAACATCTCCGTCGACAACCACAGCAACACAGCGATATCCATCATATTTTCTTGAAGCATAACCACCTCGCTTAATAAATTCTTCTAATTTCTTCATCTTCTTGCCATCTTTGGCCAGCTGCACATCGAACTTAGGTATATCGAAACCACATTTAATTGCTGTATCTACTGATACACCCATCTTTAAATCTTTTTTAAGGATTCGCTCGTACCAATGCTTTTGCTGGGGATTGAGCATATCAAAGAACTTAGATACCCTAGTTTTTGCCTCATCTCCTCGACCTTGACCAGATTCTAAATATTCTAATAACTTGATAAAATCATAATGTTTATCAGTGTAACCCATACTTGTGGCTCCACCGTTCCACTTCTTGATAAAGAATTTACGCTTGTAATTAAAGGCAGCATCTAGTAACTGCTGCAATCTAACATCTTGTACAGCGGCTTTTAAAAACTGCGCTTTATCTTTTTTTCCGCTTGTGTTCTTAATAGCATCTAGAATATCAAGTTCTGTCATATCATCTCTTCCTTATGCATACAGATTCTGGTCTTGCATATTGTTTACTGTTTTTTATGGCAAGAATAGCTTGTTTACATGCTGCCTCACTCTTAAACTCTATCTCATGTATTACTGGATGTTCACCCCAGCTGAACCATAATAATAAAAGCCAAGTAGATGTCATTATCATAATAGCTCCGTCAATTTAGTTGCCACTTTGTAAATCTCTCTCTCAGTTTCATTTAGAGAGGTATCTTCAGAGCGACTCTTCAATAGACTTAATAATCTTGCTCCACTTAATCCCTGCTGTTTCAAAGCACTGATTTTACATTCTGCTCGTGAAATCAGATACTTTAACTGTTTATTTCTAATACGGTCGTCTTCATAAAAACCCATTAATAACTCCTTGTTATGGTATAATAGGTTTATTAAGGAGTTAATATTATGTCAGACATCAATGATCCTAAGAATCAAGCTAAAATTAATCACTTTATCTTAGAGCATGCACCCTTAATTAACCTACATATTAAGCAACTTAAAGCTGCTGGAAAAATACCTCCACATATAGAAGATGACGATCTACACTTTCATGGCGTCCACGGCTTAATGGATGCTTTACATAAGTTTGACCCAGAACGTGGAGTCAAATTCAGCACTTACGCCGCACAAAGAATAAAGGGCAAGATGTTAGATCATGCCGCTGAACAAGATGTCGTGCCAAAGCATATTCGTCAACAAGCTAAGAAGTTCAAACCTTCAAAACCAGAAGAAAACTAGTTATCTTCTTTGCTTTGATCCAATGTGTCCTGTACGTCCTTATCGAACTGCAGATTAAATGTCGCTTCTTTTGCCAATTCTTTTGGTTCACTCCATAGTTCATCTTGAAATGACTCGTGCTCACTATTCAACATCCACTTACACATTTCTAGTTTAACATCTTGTTGATTCTCAAAAGTCTGCTCGTTGATAAACTTTTCAAGTGCTTCTTCTAGCTCTTCTGGAATAGGTACACCAAAATGCTTACCATATTCTCGTACATTGCGACAATCATCCACTGATATAACAATTTGATTTTTTACCTCTTCAAATTTATCACTCATAATATCTCCTCCATATTACTGATGGTCTATCGACCACACTATTATTTTGTTTTCTTTTTCGTTGTCTTTTTCTTTTCTACTGGTTTTTTAGCTGGCTTCTTCTTAGCTGGCGTTTTCTTAACCGGCTTCTTCTTAGCAGGCACCTTCTTGGGTTTCTTACCGCCTTTAATTGCTTTTTTGATTACTGGTGGTAAATCATCATTAGCTAAATCACTAAGTGACATAACTTGAACTTCACCACCTTCACTAGCTGCCAACTTACTAAGAGCTTCTAAAAAAGATGGTGGAGCTTCTTGCTCTTGTTCTTGCCTTTCTTTAACTGGATCCTCTTTATTAGAGTTCGATATTTGATACAATACAACTGGTTGAATATATGGACTTCCAACGTAATCTACTAAGCCAAATTCTTTTGCTTGCTTAGGGTCTAAATAGATATTGCGTCCATCTTGCTCTTTTATAAGGTTCTTTATATATTCATAACCATCTTTCTTACCACATTTCTCACCAAGGAAATCCATCCACTTCTTATTTAACTTAATTATATTCTCTGAATCGTTCTTAATATCATTAACATCGCCTAGAGCACCCGCTGATATCTCATGAATTAGCATCTCAGAATTCTTATCAGCAAATCTCATATCACCGGCCGCTAGCAACATGGCTCCGCAACTCATTGCTTTACCTACGGCCACTGTAATAAATGGGTTAGGTGCCTCTTCCATAACTGCAATCATGCTACCTAATGCATAAACTGATCCACCATATGAATCAATGTAGACAACAATCGGCCGCTGTGGGTCCAATTTAGCAATTTTCATAACTTTATTCCTAAATTCTAATGCAGATTTCTCACTGAATTCATTGACCACAATGTCATCTAGCATGTCTAGTGGTGATGGCAACATAATCTCTCCTTGTGTTTGATTTTCCTTACTCGTATTATACGATTTCATATTTTTTTATTATTTATATAGTTGTCGCTTACCCATCGAGTAGTGAACCAACAACCACACCGGTTACAAAACCGCTTCCTTCATTACTATCTTCACCTTTAGAATAATACATTTCTTTAATTTTTTCTAATTCTCCACCATCTAGAAAGACACCCTTACAATTCGGGCACTTATCTATAAATAAACCTTCAGTCATCTCAGTTTTATCCATATGTGTTTGACAACTGGGACACTCAAAGACACCTTCAGCTTCTATTGCTGCTTTTAACCTCTCTTCGGCTTCTATATCATCTTGACAATCAGAGCAAATAACTCTATGTCTAAAAGTATTATGTGTTCTACTGCCACATAACGTGCATTGTTCACCTAATAGAAAATCTACTATACCCATTTATAACTCCTTGATAAAATATTACAATACCCTATTCATCATCGATAATTCGGATCTGTCGAAGCGATAAGCATGGTATAATGTAAGTAGATTTAAGGAGTTATCATGAATGTAGACAACTTAGTAAAGGGATTGCTAAATAAGTCCTTGAAATTAGAAGAAATACCCGAAGATAAAATAGATATTGTCATTGATGAGTTGAAAAAAGCTAAGAAAGAATTAGCTAAGCAACAACCACCTATAGCAGGTGATATTAATTCTGCTCCGCCAATGGCTCCTCAAATGAATGTTGGATCTAGTCAGGTTAACAAAAAAGAAAAGATTAATTATTTTGGTAATGGTCAGTGGGACATTGAAGAGATTGGTAAAGGGGATGATGACAGAACGGAAACTTATCCAGGTCCAGATCGTAGAAATCCAGAAAATACCAATGTTCAACCGATGAAAGAAAGACGTGGTCAGAAGAAAGAGGTTCAACTCGATTTCCCATATAAAGAAGCTAAGCAACAAGCGAAAGATGATCTCCATAATGCAAAAACTGCTATCAGAAATGCAAAACGTGCAAAGAACAAGGAAGACTATCAGCATGCACTAGATACTGCTAAAGCGGGATTAGAAAGAGCTAAGCAAAATATGAGTAAACCTAAGCAGAAAATGGCTAAATCTGGCTATCAAGGTTATGATCCAAAAGTGAATATCAAGCGAAAAGAAGGTAACCTATCAGATAAGGGTGAAGGCGAGATTCAGTCTATGCCACGGATTAAGCGTTGGGGTAAGAAAACTAGAGGTACCGACCTTGATCGTCAAGTAAAAGAGATGAAAAGAAAGTCTAAGAAAGCCCCAGTTAAAGTCTACTCTAAAGAAGAGATTGAAGCCTACAATAAGAAACTCCAGCAAGAAAAGAAAAAGTAATAATTAATCAGGAAAGCATGATTCATCATAGAAGACATGATATGGTAAACTTGGTAGTAGGTCGGCAAACATGTTTAGCAGTCTGCTCCTCATATTGGCATCTCTAGCGTCCTGCTTTGTTACCACCTGCTCAACTCCTATTTTAAAAACCATCTCTAATCCTCAATCATTATCTCTGAAATTTGAGACGCAATGACTCGCATTTCTAGAATACGAGCCATAGTGTTATATAAGCGTGTAGATATATTGTAACCTTCCCACTCACGACGTGGTATCTTCTTATTTATATGAAAAGGAGCTATCCATCTAACACTACTCATCGAAATCAATCTCAGGATATATTTCTGGAAAATCCTCCAACAGCGCTTCAGATATCTCATCCAACATATCAGTAACAATTCCACCGCAGGACATATACTCCTTTACATCATCTATCGCTCGTACAGGGTCTTTAATCTCTATCTGCCCCGAGTGTTTTCGTCTACGGTTTCTCTTTTTACACTTCACAACAATGTTTATGTCGTGTACACCGGGTTCTTCTGTTGGTGTGCACTTAGCTGATACTACAAAAGTCTCAGAGTAATTACCAACTTTGTGGATTGTTTCATGTTCCACATCTATAAATTTCATTATATCTCCTTTGTTAACTATCAAATCCAAATACTAATCTAATTTCATCATGTGATACACCTTCTTCTTTGGCTAACTCTCTCATGGCAGTAATAGCCTTATCTAAGAAGTATAGACAGTCCATTGTTGACTGCTCCCAGTAGTATTTAACATGAGTGTAGTCGTCAGACTTATGTACATCCTCCACAGAGACAATTTTAGCTGTCTTACTGTAAAGACCACCACACCAGCTCGTTGGGGTATCCAGCTTACCTTCTTGTATATCTAAGAACATCTGCTTATCAATAATACCTGTTTTTCTATACGTTTTCGGTAGTTTAGATTCAACAAATTCTTCAATTTCGGCTAATGTATGGTAGCTGTGAGAGTGATCTCCCATCCACAGTTCATCTTGTGGCTCCTTCTTTTCCTTATCAAAGCACCAATACCATGTAGGGACAGAAACATACTCATCATTAATATCTAGATCAGATGGAAGCCCTTTAGGTTCACTCATAAAAGGCCAACCTTCTCCCGTTTCAACACCAGCAAAGCCACTTCCATTTCTTACATTAGCTAAGACGGCAAACGAATCATAGTCTCTGTCATCTCCTCCTACTCTTGCAATTTTAGAGATCCACTTACCATTTTTCTTTACTTGACCTAATGAATGAATGTCACATCCCATGTTTACTCCTTATTGTTCTTTCTTTAATTCTTTAATCATTTCATTTAATACATTAATCGCGTCGGCTTTCTTAATCCAAATTTCATGAGCACCCGTTAAAGCATTCTTAACTAGATCTCCATTCAATTTAGATAACTTCTTAATAAACTTATCTACAATATCTTTTTCTTTCTTATTCATACGTCACCATTCTCCTTTATTTTCTCATCTTCGTATTCAGCAATAATTCTCCTATATAGTTCTAACTTAACTCCCTCTAATGCTCCCATTACATCATTAGCACCTTGATAACCTGGGTGATTTTGTAAATATGTATGAACAATTTTAGTTATAAAGTAATTTAGTTCTCCTGCGTTTTGTGGAGTGGCGCTATCACAAATTTCGTTAAGCAAGCCTTTAAATTTTTTTCTCAGTTCTTTTTTTATGTATGGCATTTCAACCTCCTATATGTTTCCATTATACAAATTTGATCTTTGTCTATGATATAATAAGAGATAACTTTTAGATTTAGTATAATTTTCATGTCGCGTAATGGGGGAATTCCAAACGTGTTAAATCAGTAAAAAATGAATAAACTATGGAGGGCTTATGTTTAATCCCGAGGGGTTTTCTTTAAATATTTTTAGAGATAGATATGCTTTAACAGAAGAAGAAACTTGGCAAGAAGCATGTGGTCGTGTGGCTCATCAAATGGCAACAGCAGAGCGACCAGATGTAATGGAAAAATATAGAATAAAATTTTATGAAGAACTTGTGAACAATCGTTTTGTTCCTGGTGGAAGAATATGGTATAACTCAGGGCGACCTAATCCTCAACTCCTGAACTGCTTCGTGTTGCGTTCAACGTTGGATTCCAAAGAAGGGTGGGGAGACTTATCAAGAGAGATGATTATCACTAGTATGACTGGTGGTGGATGTGGAATTGACTTTTCAGATGTAAGACCACGAGGAGCATCAATACGCGGTCAAAGAGGTACTGCACCAGGACCAGTTGAGCTAATGAAGTTAATCAATGGTTCTGGAGACCCAATACGAGCCGGTGGCTCTAGACGAACTGCACTCATGTTTAGTTTAGATATGGATCACCCCTCCATAGAGGAATTTTTGGATGCTAAGTTAGAACAAGGTGAGTTACAGTTAGCAAACATATCTATAAGATGTAAGAACACAGATAAGTTCATTAATGCTGTATTAGAAGATAAAGAGTGGGAACTACAGTGGAAAGGTCAGTATAAAAGTAGTATTAATGCTAGACAACTATGGCAAAAGATAGTCACTAATGCATATAACTGTGCTGAACCTGGGTTCTTAAACTGGGAATTAGCATTAAATGAATCAACTATCTATTATATAGAAGATCTCGTAACAACTAATCCCTGTGGCGAGATTGCTCTCCCTGAGCACGATTGCTGCGACCTTGGACATTTGGTTCTACCACGCTTCGTAAGTGGTTCTAGGGTTAACTGGGAAGATCTAGGAGAGACTGTGCGCATAGCCGTGAGATTCTTAGATAATGTGCTATCCGTCAATCATTTTCCATTACCAGAGATGAAAGAGAAATCAGAAAAGTTGCGACGAATAGGTCTCGGAACAACAGGTCTAGCTGATATGTTAGCATTATTAGGTTACAAATATGGTTCGGAAGAAGCTAATAAGTTTGTAGATAAGTTGTATCGCTTCATATCTAAAAGTGCATATGAGTCATCTGTTATGTTAGCTATAGAGAAAGGTCCATTTCCAGCTTGTAGACCAGATCTGCATGTCAAATCTGGCTATGTTAAGAGAATGACTCCCAAAATAAAATCACTTATCAAAGAGCATGGCATTAGAAACTGTGCTTTACTAACTCAAGCACCGACAGGTACCGTTTCCATAATGAGTGGTAATTGTAGCTCAGGTATTGAACCTATGTTTGCTTACGCTTATGAGCGAAGATTTTGGCAGGGAGATAAGAGAAAGACTGAATTAGTGTTTCACCCATTATTTGTTGATTTCATGACTAACAACAAAGACGTAGAGCATTTTGTGGCATCTCAGGAGCTAAATATTGAGGAGCACATGCAGATTCAATCAATAGTACAGAAACACATTGATAATGCTGTTAGTAAGACTATTAATATGGCTGAAGACTATCCAATGGATGATATGGCAGAAACCTGGCTAAGGTATCTCCCACTTCTAAAAGGTACTACGTTCTATAGGGAGAATAGTCGTAAGTTTGTTGGTAAAGATGATAGCGATGGTGAACCACCATTGAAACCACTATCGTTAGAGGAAGCTAAAGAACGATTCTACGCTGAGAATCCTGAGACCATACTGTTACACGAAGAGAAAGAACAGAAGTGTAAAGGGGGAATGTGTGAGCTTTAAAGTAGAAGTTAAGAAATTAAATGAATGTGGATACGATGAGGCACTATATGGCATCTCATTGAACAAGAATCAACCTATTGAGAACATGGCCCGTGTGGCTCAGAAGCTATGTGACAAAGATGGTGGTCACAATAAATTCTTAGAGCATATTGTAGTGTGGTTAGAGATACGTGCACCTAGATATATATGGCAAGAGTTTGATACGTATAGGGTTGGCGTAAGTAAGTCTAGTGAATCAACTATGCACACCATCTTAAAGAGGCCATTAACTCAAGAAGATTTTAGTAGTCCAATAGGTTTTTGGCAGTTACGCCGCTTGAATAAATTAATTAGGAACAGGGAATTCTTAAAATTGAAAGATGAGCTGCCCGAAGGTTTTTTACAGCGAAGAATGGTTTGTGTAAATTATAAAAGTTTAAGAAACATAATTAATCAAAGAAAGACCCACAGATTACCACATTGGAAGATGATGATCGAGCTAATTATTAGTCAACTCGATCACCCTGAGTTACTTATCTAATATATTATAACAAGAGCAGCCGTTTTTGAATGGATCACTGGCACAGGTATGTGAGGATAGCATCTTCTTTCTAAGTGTTTCATTCTTAATTTGATGAAGTTTCCATGATAGCTCAAGACCAATAATGCATAATCGATACATGGCATTATCATGTTGGACTACTTCACGATCAACCTTATGATGATAAGCAGTCATAGAGAATATTAATATGACTATAATTGTCGATATATAACCTTTCATTACTCTCCTTCTCCATAACATTCTAGATAACATTCATCGCAATATCCATCATTATTATCTAGTTCATCTCTATTTGTCGATGCGCCACAATTAATACAAGTGCCCTTACTCATTATTCCTCCAACATATTAATTATATTTTGTTCCATGATTACCGGATCACAATCTGCTTTAGTTCGACATATAACTATACTATTATTAAACGGTAGTTCAATATTCGTACCAAGAAGACGATAAACCAACATGTAACCGCCATCGGTTGGCTTTAGTCGCATCTGTATCTTCATTGGCTCTCGTTCAATTACAGCCCAATGATAACCACTGCTGTATGTGGCCCGTATCTGTATAGATGCCCAGTCGATTGGTTGATGTTTCTTAGGAATTGCCATCTTTGTCTTCTCCAACTAATAGTTGCTCAGCGAAAGCACTTAGTTCTTCTTCGGACATATTGGCTTCAACGAAACTCTTTAAATCTTCTACACAAGCCAATAAGGCTCTAGCTTTCTTAACCCCAATGCAGATGGTTGATTTCTTGTACTTCTGAAATCCTTCTTCGTCAAATTCATAAATAGAAATTGTGGGATGAACTCTCCCGCGTGTGTCTTTAAACTCTCCAACCTTACATTTAAAATTACTCATAAAACCTCCTAAATACCCTTAATTGATTGGTATCATCACGTAGGTATTATTCGGATTGGCTAGAGTCTGATGTAGTAATTCTGTACTTACACTTTGTACAGAGATGAAGGGTTTTATTCATTCGCGGAATGCGAAGTGGTTTGAGTTCGGCTTTACATTCTGGACACATCTCTAAGTTTTCAATAGCATCTTTCTCTTCTGCTAATTCCCGCATCTTCTTTTTAGCGGGGTCCATTTTGTAGCCTATATTGGAATGATCTAGTATTTTTCGTAACTTTCTAACTTCTTGTTTTAATTTCTTATTCTCCTCTAAAACTTTCTTGTAACGTTGAAACTGCTCTTCTCCCAACTTAATTACGCCGATAGATGACTCCTTTTTGTGAGGTTATATCTACATTTTACCATAATAACTAGTTATTCACAGTTATCTTCTATCTCATAAGGATTTTCTATAGTTATACCGAATAACGTTGCTTCGGCTATATACTCTTGGTGTAACTGCTTAATTTTATCGTAGGAAAATGATGATTCGCGCGGTGAACTTAGCCACAGAGGGTATCTATTTTTATACACCTTTCGACTAATGTGATCTATGTAATTACCACCATTGTAGTGTGCATGAAATCCACTCGCCTCTCTAGCTTGCTTAAATATATTGCGATTCTTCTTAAGAAGTGCAACTATCTTTTTCCTCAACTCCTCTTGTCTCTCTATATAGGCGTGATCCTTAGATGGGTTTTCTTTTTCATACATCTCTCTATGAGCTCGGTTAACTCGCTGCATTTGACGATGACGCATGGTATTTAACTTATTGCGCTCAACAATTAAATAGCAGTAATACTGTAAACTCATACGATCTCTCCACATAGGGCATTAATTATCTTAAAATCATCACACTCATCACCATCGTCATGCCTATCTTCGGCAATTGATTCAGCTTCTTCTTCTGATTCAGCTTCAACATCATAGTAGTAACATTCAACAACCTTAAACATAACTCTGTATTTCTTCTTCTCAGTCATTGTTACCTCCTTGAGGTTTTATTTCGATATACTCATCATCGAACTTCTCCTCTTTCATATAGAAGGGAGTTTCTTTTATAGTCCAATGAGGGTATCGTAGAAAGCCCATGACATACCCCTCCTGTCGACACACAATGTCGACGTGAGATCGCATAGAAAACTCTTTCTTATTTCTTAATTCATAGCGAGTCATACTTCCTCCAATATAAACCTATCTTCTTCTTTCTCACACTCATCTAAGACCCACTTATTGAGTCTTATATCCTGAGTCTTACAGAAGTTTCGCAGTTCATCATTAGATAGTTTTTCCCATATATGTAATCGAATCGGCATAACTCTATTTAACTTAAACCATTTAGCATAATTCCAACTACCTTCATGAACTGATATGTTAACACCATCTAGTATATCTTTATTAACCTGTAGATACTCCGGTGTTAACAGAATGCCATTTGTCCATAGATATACTTTTGCTGTTGTATTGATCTTAATATCTGATATTACATTTTGAAGTCGTGTGTAATTTAAGGTTGGCTCTCCTCCGCTAACCGCAAACACATCATAATCCTTATGCTCAAATATATCTTGCATACTATTCACTGTCTTAAATGTTTCAAGCACCTCAGGATACTCCATACAACAATATTTACACTTAAGATTGCATTTGCGAGTAATGACTACACGGCATTGATTCATACTTCCCCCTTATGGGTATAAATCGAATTGGTTGGGGTCTAGGGGTATGAGCTCTGGCGTAGCGGTGTCAGTCGGCATGCTCGTCGAGTTCTCGTGTGAATAGGCGAATCTGGAGGTCATCTATGAGGCGATCAAGGAGTTTAAAGTCTATTACTTTAAGTCGATAGATAATTCGGAGAATTGCAGCGATTCTTTGTTCAGGTGCCATTCTATTATTGTATCATAAGTTACTCATCAATACAATAATCATGTAATTGTTTAATCATATCTACAACATAGTTAGAATCATTTAATTTGCGGTTCAACCCAGATGGATGAGGTGCCTCAAAGAATTCAAAGGGGGTCATTGATAGTGCTCGAGCGGCTGTTTTCCCTAAACCGACAATCTTAAACTCTGGGTATTGCTGTATCTTTGAAATTAGGGATGGGATCGATGATTTAATTTCACTAACTTTTAAAGGTTTGTTATCTTTAGTTTGATAGTCTACTACATTAATGTATGAGAAAACTGCATCGATACCAGTAAACCATTGCTGTAGTATTTTACTAGATTTAGTAGTTGGATGAAATGGTGTAAGATCAGGACTCTTCATCGAAGGGTTCGAGCCAACGACCAAGATCCTCAGGTTTGAACTCCCTGTAGAAGCCATACTTTGCTTGCCATGTACCTCTGGTGATACCGTCATCAAAATCACTCCACTCTCTTATTGGTTCATCTAGACTCCACAATCGCAACTTACGTAGAGCCTGATGAAAATCATGCAGTAACTTCCTCTCTGTTACATAGGCATCTTCTATTTCTTTAACCCAATCAGGGTACTCAGCACCTTCTTGGTACTCTTTACCTGCGCGATATAAATTTGTCTCGTCTGTTTCCTTCATTATTCTCCATCATCTTGATGATTTCTTTACGTCTATTGTAATTATACAACATAAAGAATGAGAGACCTAAGCCAACTGCAGTCCAAAGGTAATCTCCTCTAGCAAATGCTGCTACACCAACGTATGCGTTAGTTATGACCAATACTAGATCAAAATACATAAAGAATTTCATAGTTCTTAAACTCATAATATCTCCTCTTAAAAGAATAACTTATATAAACCAACGAACAGACTAATGATAACTATATGGGATACTAATATTAGTGCTACACCAGTCTCTTGAGCAGCTCTTCCTAAGTATCTACGATTACCAATCTCCACTACTGGTCCATAGACCGTGCGTCCATCGGGCATTCTATATCTATCTTTATACATCTTAAAATTCATTAAAACTCCCAATTAATTTTAATCATACTAGATAACTCTCGCCCACGAAAGTCATACACCAAGTCAGGACGCATAGTTACATTCTTAGCAGGACGAATTCTATACTTAATTCCCTTAGTCCCTAGCTTACCTTGTGTAACGCCCATACCTACTGCCAACATTGCAACAGCGTGCTCCTTTTTTATACCTATATTGCGCTGGATGGCTTTATAGGTTTTCTTCTCAACATATTTCTTAGTTCGCTTAGCTGCATTAGTTACAGTTTTTACAGAACTTGTGTTTGCTATTCCCTTTGAGACAGCCTTAACTGCTGCCTCATTAGCGCCTACCGACATCATTGGTTTTCGTATGGCATCAGCTATGGCTTCATTAACTGAGTCATCTATTACATCTGCCCAACCGGTGCTCACATATAATATAAGTATCCACAATATCCATCTCATAGCTACCTCCTCTCACAGTATAGTGGCTGAGTGAAGGAATGCTTTCCATCTGACATCTCAAGATAATCGTCAGCTGGGTTCAAACTATATACATCCTCAACATGAAATGTTAACGACATGCTACTCGACTCGAAAGACTTATGACATGTACTTAAACCGTCATCACAGACAACACTTATCTTGTCGTCATTGTGACCCACCTTACAGTCTAAAGTAGCTGAATTACCTTCTCGCATATACATTAAGACTATAAGCATAAACAGTAGTAGAATTATATGTCTCATATCTCTACTCCTTGTTTTCTAAGGTGTGGTATAAGTTTAGCTTTCTGCTCAGGAGTACATTTAGCTAGTAGCTCATGCACATTGACTTTTTTAGTTGATTCACCTTTGTATTTACTTCTTCGCTTTCTTCGTTGCATACCATACTTATCAGGATAGACTATTGAGTTGGGCATTACGCATTCGCACTTTTCGACTTTAATTCCACGAGCTAATGCCTCTTCGACTGTTTCTTGCTTGATTACCTTGGTTTCTTTTGATCTAAACATATTTCCCCCTATGTTATTTTCATAACCATTAATCGAATTGGTTCTAGTTATTTGGAGCCATACTTTTCTTCCCACCATAATCTAATCTTTAATATAGTCAGTGCATAAACGTCGTTCCAAGCGTGAGCAATTATAGTAGTAAGTATGCCATATCTAGCTGCAAAGTAATAAGCTACAGGAACATATGGTGCTTTGGCTAACATAGCGTGAGTACCTTGGTAATCATGTCCACGCATAAAGGTATAAGTCATTACAGTGATACCTAATAATCGTACAACCCTAATTTGAGGAAGCAATAGCAGGGGAAGAACAAATATAGCATCTTCTAAACCAGCTAGAGATATTCCAAGTATTGACTTCTCTTTCACCATTCTAGTCATTTCTGGTGTCATACTATCTGTAACACTATATATTCTCGCATCGGGTATAGGTGTTAATTTTAGAGCATATACAACTAGAACACAGCATATTGTTTCAACAAACCAAAATCTAACTGCCTTTCTAAAATTAAACTTAAATAGGTCTCTTCGCTTGAGATAGAAGAAAACAATTAAACAGAAAAATAAACCTATTATTGCTATCACTTACGCCTCCATCTAATGGTACCAGGTGCTCTACCAATTCTTTCACTTATATATTTACCTAAAAATATAGGTGTGGCTTGGGAAGTACCACTCAATGTAATACCACCAGCTCTAACATTAATTGCTTGCTCATAGGTATCTACAGGTCCACCATGATTAAACCTAGTTAACTTCCGCCCTAAATGAGATCCACCAATCACATAAAAGTTAGGTGAACTAAAGTTATAACATGCCGGAAAACTATCACAACTAACACTTAGATCTAAACCTTCATTACCAGCAGCTACAGCAAAGACAACTCCATTTCTTAATAAGTCCAACATTAAGTACCGTTCTTTCCAGTGAGATAAGGTTCCAGCTGAACTCATGTTAACATATTTAGCTCGATACCTCTCGACAGCCTTAAGAGCTTTAACAGCTATTCGACCTTGTTTCAATATTCCAGCCACAGACGTTGCCATACTTTGCTCTACTTCAGCATTATGATACCATTTTATTATCAGTAGACAATGGGTCTTAGGACTAATATATCTCGCTAAAATATGAGCGACGTTTGTACCATGACCATGGACATCGTGAATCCCATACCCTAATAAGTCGACTTCATTTTTACATAGATATGGCTTAATAGATGCCGTCTTTCTAATACCTGTATCTATCACAGCTATTGGTACTCTAGCTTCACTATATTCAGCTAAAATAACTAATAATGCTAACAGCATTGATATATGTATAACTAAAAACCTCATTGAAACCCCCTTACTAAAATTGACCCACCTTATGGGATGTATATCTATCGAGTTGGTTAAAGATATAAAAAAGCCCGAGAGTAGAAGGGGGGAATAACTACTCTCGGGCGGGTGTAGTAATATTACTACACTAAGTGACGTAGATGTTCTGGTAAGACAGAAGCATCAACCTGAGACTTCACGCGCTCTTGACGAATACTCGTTAGGCGCTTATCTATCTCACTCTCAATTGCGGCTATGTGTGCCTCATTCTTAGTTTTCTTAACTTCTTTTAGCATCTTTCTCATAGCCTTAACCTGTGGATCATTGAAACCAACTCTTGATCCTTTATTCTTTGGTATATACCTAGAACCACCGTTAAGTCTAGTATCTTTGCGATACCAGTTACTAATGACGGACTGAGTATACGCCCTCAACTCTTTCTCCTCATAGCTTTTATCTAATCTAACATCGTTGCGAAAACTCTCTATAAGACATTCAGTTATAGTGCTCCGCATCTCCTTAGTCATAACATCATTAATGCACTCCCCCTCAGTAAAAGTAACTTTATTCTCATAGAGAACTGCCATAGTAATGTTATAAACCGCATCTTTTTGAGTGACCTTTTCCATATTACACCCCTCCATGAAATATAAATCGAATCGGTTTAGTTACTCATCGTTTAGAGCTTTCTTCAATTCTTTTTTGTTCTTGGATCGTGTATACTTCTTCAGGTCTGGAAGGATGATAGAAGGTGGTGCTATAGGTTTTCTGATAGCGCATTTTTGAAGTGACTTCAGTTTCTTCTTAACTTTTCGTTTAGTTTTATTCCCTCTGTTCTTCTTCATCATCCCCTCCAATTAGTATCTGAGTTGTTACATACTCTTCTTCATATGCCTTTAAAAATAATTCAGCTTGGGACTTAGGCATACGTCTGAATAACCCTTTCGGGTGTCGCATTAATATCTCGTCGGTCTCAGGATTATATTTTATTTCGCTTGGTTCATCATCTCCCCAGACCCTATCGTTACATAGAAACTTAAAACGCTTATATCCTTGGTCGTCGTCTGGTTCGACCCACACCGTTACCTCTAGATCTTTCTTCTTGTTTATCCGCCGACCTTTATTACTTGTAGCCGTAAACCGGAAATCAAATTCTCTATTGGTGAATGTCTTGATTGCTTTCTCCATAATTATCACAAAAATTAGTTAGTAAATTCCACTCAAGATTTATACTTAGTAATTTCTGTAATATGCAGGAGAGAGGGAAGATGGCTGCGTAGTCGCTAACAGTCATCTGTTGTTTCGGTAGATTTCGCTTGGAGTTGGCGGAGATACTTGAGGCGCTTTTTATAGTTTTGATATGCTCTCCAGTGTAGGTTATAATCACAGTGATTATGATTAGAGAAAATATGTTCCATGCTTCTCATCATTTTCTCTATGTAGTATATCTCTTCATCTATCGTTAAATCATTTTGTCTATAGTATAGCTTAGCATCCATTCAAACCCCCTCAATGTTTAGATCGAATTGGTTTAAGCGTATACTATCTATTATAGCAGATAAGCTTCTTAACTCTTTAAATTACGTTTAGTTATAGTCTTTGTTAAGTGATTTACAGTTACTGGGAAGCTATCACTATTCTTACCGAATGCTAAACGGTAGTAATCAGTACCTCCATCTATACAAACCTGATCTCCATCTTTCTTACACCTACATGAATGATAGTCATGTCTAGATAGCGACCAGATAACTGTTTTACAGTGCCTACATGCTTGTCCGACTTGTATACTGCGCTCTTCCATCTCTGCTCTATCGTAACCAGCTATATAGAAATCGTAGTCATCCATCATGTAATTATAGACATACTTGATCACAACATAATCCTTGTGCCCCTTGGAACGATCAGGATTCTTAGCATGGAACACATATCCTTTGGCATCTTTGACAAACCAGTAACCCACATACTCAACATCACCTTCCAGGTGCTCTAGTGCCTTATCTTTATCAATCACGTGGGGATCATGATTCTCTACGTAGTACTCTTCGCCATCAATTAGAGCGTAATCTGTTAAATCTTTTGTCTGCATCATCGCCTCTCTTAAATAATTCTTGTATATAGTATCTTCTACGTTTCTTATAGCATCTAGGATCAATTCCTTTGTAGTACATTATTGATTTAGGGCAACCGTCTTTGAACTTAGGTTTAGCCGACCAATCATGGTTGAGTCGAAGCACATGATGCCCCAACTCATGAAATACAACTTCTTCTTTCTCTTCTTCTAACCAATAAGGCCAATGTCTTAAGCTGATAATGGTCTTGTTTTGAATGCGGTAATAAACACCACCAGCTTGTTCGCTCTCTTTAATTAAGGCAAGTTTTACATCAATGTTGTTAGATACATGCTTATTACAGTGCTTGTAATACAAATAGTCAAATCGCATTACATATATCTTTAATGTCTTATCAACATTGGGATACCTTTTAGTATTAATAGTAGGAGTTGTACTACAGCCCACTAGTAATAAAAACAGTATTAAAAAACGCATATACACTCCCTTATTTCAGGATTCATCTTTTTATAGTAAAGTCCCATCAACCTATACATTAGCTTGGGATCTACATTATAACCTATTAAGTCTCTATATGTGTAAAGTACATTCTCAATTATGGGGATCAACTTGAATGCTTCGTGTTCTACTACAAATATTCTTGAGTTATCGCTATAGTAAAACTCAAACACATGGCCAGTTTGATCATAATTCATATTGGTACATACTACTTGTTCTTTCATCTGTACCACCAGTATCGTGGGAGTAACTCCTCCATCCAACAGCAGTCACCAGTATCAAATACACCTAGCTTATAAAACATATCAATAATATAATAGCAAACCTCTTTGTCGCGGCAAGCTGCTTGATGAT
>Ga0180432_10001746_pt1 | contig 33792 bp, 26 predicted proteins | sample SS_ome_10_FD_132414 | JGI IMG/M metagenome (GOLD analysis project Ga0180432, IMG submission 132414) | Hypersaline lake sediment archaeal communities from the Salton Sea, California, USA - SS_1_MS_2 metaG | ecosystem: Environmental > Aquatic > Non-marine Saline and Alkaline > Hypersaline >... | reverse complement strand
ATGTCGTCTACGCCGTTGCGGCAAACATCGTGTTCCTACTGGGTACCATCCCAGACCTGCAACAGTGGATACGTCTACGCCGGAAAGGCCAGATGGGGCTGAAATTCACGGCCGAACTCACCCCTATGGGACGAGGACTAATGAAGATGATGCGCTTCCTCCACATAGAACCTCGAGGGTGAAGCACACAATCGCGGCAACCGTGGCCAAAGAGACGACGAGAGCCTCTTGTTATCCAGGAGTGAGCAGCAAGAGAGTCCTGGTTGGTCATTGGCGACAATTGTCAGCCTCCGCTCAAGGCGATACGTACTCCTCCAGCATGCTTCTCAGAGAATCAGTAGACAAGCCTGGCTACGTGTGGCAAGGGTGGACTTGACAAGCATACGGTAGTTATCTATATTTTTGTAGTACTCTATCAACAGAGAGTCATTTATGAACTTAGAGAGGGCAGCACCAACGCTCAGGGAAAGACAGAGGGAACGTCGTCGCGGCACCATACTGGATGCAGCGTGGGCACTCATCGGTGAGAAGGGGTTTGAAGACACGTCGGTGGAAGAGATCGCTGAACGCGCTGAGGTTGGAGTGGCCACCGTATACAACTACTTTGGTTCTAAGACCGATCTCCTTCACGCGCTACTTGAGCGATACATCGAATCAGAAGCGAATCTGGGGGAGGGCGTTCTTGAGTACCCTCCAGAGAAGATGGTTGACGGGCTCGCCGAACTGTTCTCTGTCTACCTCGACGGGATGGTCTCGAGGTGCAGCCCCCGGCTTCTCAATGAGTTCCTGGCAATGTCCATGAGCCGCCAGTTCGGCTATGGAAGGGACACGTACACGTTGAAGACGCGCTTCCTTGTTCAGTGCCGGGACCTCGTGGACCACTACATGCGTGTCGGCCAATTGCGCGATGGCGTAACGACAGAAGAAGCCTCGATGGCCTGCTACGGTGCGGTTACGATGCCATTCGCGCTCTTCGCTCTAGGCACGGGAATCGACACAGACACAGCCAAGGCCATGATACGGCGGAACCTGCAACTCGTGTTCGAAGGAATCGGCAGGGCGACGCCATCGAGCGACGATGAGGCATAGTACCGCTGGCGCGCCACAATCCACCTTTTGGCCGACCCGGCGGTCGTATTGCTTTGCGGTAGAGTCATCATCCACGAAGCAAGAGAGAACCATCTCAAATGCCGATGCCTTTGTCTGGAATGAAACGATACTCTCCAGGAGAGACAGGTCTGCGACAGGAGGACCGTGGTGATAAGCGTTCGAGAACAGCGGGACCAGCACAAGCGCACCGGAGAGCCAACCATCAAGCTTGAGCACGTCTCCAAGGTGTACCAGATGGGCAAGGTCGAGGTGCGCGCACTCGATGACGTCAGTCTTGAGATCTGGCCCGGAGAGTTCATCGTGTTCCTCGGTCCCAGCGGGTCGGGAAAGACGACCCTGCTCAACATGATTGGTGGTCTCGATTCCCCCACAACCGGACGCATTGTGGTGAACGGCATCGACGTCACTTCGCTCTCGCCACGCGAGTTGACCCACTACCGAAGAATCCAGATCGGCTTCATCTTCCAGTTCTTCAATCTGATACCCACGCTGACGGCAAGAGAGAACGTCGAGTTCGCAGCTGACCTCATTAACGACCACCCGAAGCCAGACGCGCTGCTCGACGCGGTTGGACTGCGAGACCGGAAGCACCACTTTCCTGCCGAGATGTCAGGCGGAGAGAACCAGAGAGTCGCCATAGCCCGCGCCCTGGCCACGGACCCCTCCGTCCTGCTCTGTGACGAACCCTCCGGTAGCCTTGACTTCGAGACCGGCAAACTCATCTTCAAACTACTGCGTGACCTCAACAAGGAAAGACAGAAGGTCATGTGCGTCGTGACGCACAACGCCCCCATCGGCGAGATTGCCGACCGGGTCATACGGCTTCGCGATGGCAAGATCTACGACATACAGGTGAACGAGCACCCGCTCGATCCCGATGCACTGAGATGGTAGCCATCAACAACCTGCAACGGAAACTCCTTCGCGACATGCGCAATTCCAAGGCGCAGTTCGCGGCAGTGGCCGCCGTGATAGCGCTCGGGATATCGATGTTCGTCGCGATCTATGCCTCATATCAGAACCTTTACATCTCGTACGACTACACATACAGCACCCTGGTCATGGGCGACTACTTCATCACGGTCGATTACGTACCTGAACGAGCCATCAGGGAGATAAACGACCTTCCAGGTGTACACGCCCAAGGACAGATAGTCGGCAACGTGAAGCTCGACCTCGACACCGAGGGCGGGGAACGGGTGGAGGCGCGCATAGTATCGCTTCCCACCAATCACCGCCCGCTGGTTGGCGACGTGAAGATAGAGGGCGGCGCGTACTTCACGCCGGGGGACAAGCGCGAAGTGTTGCTGACTCCAGCCTTCGCGGAATACCACGGCCTTGAGCGTGGAGACTCGATCACCATTGAGCGAGGCGCACTGCAGACCACGTTCGACGTAGCAGGGATTGCGATACACCCTGAGTACCTGTGGGTGGCGAAGAGCGCCCAGGAGCTGGTTTCTACGGCGAAGACCTTCGGAGTCCTCTTCATGGCAGAGCAGCGAGCACAAGAGCTGTTCGAGATGCAGGGCATGGCAAACCAGATCGGCGTCGCGTTTGACGATGGAGTGATCGAAGAAGAGGCGGTCGACGAGATCAAGGAGATACTGACCCGCTACGGCATCAAGAGGTTCACGTCGAAGGACGAAGTGGCCAGCATCAGCACGCGCAAGATCGACATCGTGCAGGGCGTTCGGAGCGCGTATATGGTGCCACGCGCGGACCAGACCAGCTATGACATCCTCAAGGCCGACCTTGACGGACTGGAGCAGATGTCTTTCCTGTTTCCCATTCTCTTTCTGGGCGTAGCTGCGCTGGCGATCTACATACTGCTAGGGCGACTGGTGGAATCACAGCGAGTTCAAATCGGCCTGATGCGGGCCCTCGGCTACACGAAACTCCAGGTGCTGGGCCATTTCATCGGCTTCGCGCTTGTCATCGGAGTGGTGGGTTCCGTCCTGGGGGCCCTGCTTGGACATGGACTTGCTGCGGCGCTCACAACCTACTATGCGTCTGTGCTGGACCTCCCCTACATACAGGTCTACCCGCATTGGGACGTGACTGCCATCGGAGTGGCAGTTGGAACAGGCGTACCGCTCATCGCCGCCATCGTCCCTTGTTGGACTTCATCAAGGATGCACCCGGCCGAGGCCATGCGCCCCCCGGCCCCTCCGGCGGGTCACAAGACCTTCGTGGAGACCCTCCTGCCATTCATACCCAGGCTGCACAGCAACCTTAAGCTGCCGCTGCGCAATATGTCGCGGAATCCGAGACGGACCCTATTCATGGGCACGGGCGTGATGACTTCGGCGGCCCTCATCATCGTGTCCCTTTCGATGTTGGACATGGTGCAGGACATGGTGGGGCCACAACTCGAGAAGTCTCAGCACTACGATGCCAGGGTTATCCTTCAAGGAGTCGGGAGCGAGGCGACGGCGACGCAGATAGCGCATCTGGAAGGTGTGGAAGAAGCCGAGGCAGTCATCGAGCAATCGTACAGGGTGAAGGCCAACGGAGCGTCGCAATCGACATCTATCAGAGGATTGGTGGCAGGCTCAAGCATGTACAGCCTCTATTCGCCCGAGGGAGAGAAGATAGCGGTATCGGAAGAAGGGATAATTCTGCCGGACTTCATCAGCGATAAGCTGGGCGTCGGCATAGGTGACACCGTGTACCTGGAGCCGCTCGTTGGAACGGTTGGGGAGGCCGAGAGGACAGTCTCCGGTCTGACGGCAGAGCCGTGGGGAGGCTTCCCGGTCATGCCTCTTGCAGAGGCCCAGGAACTCTTCGACCTGCCGGGAGCAGCGACCAGCATCTTCGTGCGGTTCTACGGAGAACCCTCACCGGACCTGATGGAACGCATATACGACATACCTGAGGTGGCTTCAATCGAGCAGGCTTCGGCGCTGAAGGAGTACATGGACGAGTCGCTGGCCGCAATGTACGCGATGGTCGGCGTCATGCTGGCGATGAGCTTCGGACTCGGCATGGCCATAGTCTTCAATGGCGTTACGGTCAATGTGCTGGAACGAAGGCGAGAAATCGCGATAATGCGTGCCCTCGGGATGAGCGACGGTCAACTCGCGGCGCAGATCACTCTAGAGAACATGGGCACAGCGATAATTGGAATAGCGCTGGGGCTGCCCCTTGGCTACCAGTTGGCAAACTACATCATGGTAGCCAGCTCGGAGGGCATGGAAGGCTTCAATTTCACCGCGATTGTGTACCCCCGCTCGTATGTGATCGCGGCGCTACTGAGCGTACTCATCCTGCTGATCTCACAGATCCCGGCCATCAGGAGAATGACGAGGATGAGTCTCCCCACCGTGACCAAGGACTGGAGCGAATAGCGATTGAGCCCGTGGTAGGCATGAACACAATGCTGCCACGCGCGGGTATAATGACAGACACAGTGCCTGTTTTTGCGTAAGGAGGCCATGACATGAACAGGGGAACAACGGCGGGGATAGCAGCGACCACTCTGGCAATCCTCTCGCTCGTCGCGGGTTGTAGCGGAGGAGACAACGGTCTGCCAACGTCGGAGGTGCGACGGGACACCCTGAGAGCCACGATCTCAGTAAGCGGTAACCTCAACGCGCCTGACGACCAGTTTGTCGCGTTCTCAATGCCCGGTACCATTGATGAGGTGCTCGTTGAGAAGGGTGACGAGGTCGGCGAGGGCGATGTTCTCGCGACACTGGATACCACGGACCTCGAGCGCAACGTGGCACTGGCACGGACCTCGCTTGAGCAAGCCAAGACCCAACACGAGATCGCCGAACAGCAGCTGCGCGACACAGTGTTTCCTCACTACTACTACAGCTACGTCGTGGATGTGCCCGGCGTCTGGATGGCCCTGGACGGCGCCACAGCGAGCGTTGAGGAAGCTCAAAGACTGATCAAGGCAGGCAAGGCCGGCGAAGCGGACCGCATGCTTGATGATGTCCTTGAGGACGTGGAACGGGCTCAGCAGAGCGCCGAGGCGCGAGGGTGGGAGTTGCCGTTTGCCGTCAAAGTCATGGAACTCCAGCGAGAGGCCGCAGCCACGGCCATCGAAGCCGCCGAGTTGAACCTTCAGGCAGCGATGGATGCGCTGGAGGATGCAGTTGTGAAAACCCCGATAAGAGGCGTAGTCACCGCGGTCCAGGTCAAAGAAGGCGACACGCTTACGTCAATGAACTTCTCCAACCCGGCTTTCCACATAATTGACCCGACCAACCTCGAGATGACCGGACTCATCGATGAAATGGACATCGCCAGCGTCTCCATGGGGCAGAAGGCCATCGTAACGATGGATGCCCTCCCCGGCGTTGAGGTCGAGGGAACCGTCACGTACATCTCAGAGGCGGCCATGATTGAGGCCGGCGTGGTCATGTATGAGACAACGGTGACGCTGACGAACCCGGGCGCAGACGTCAAAGACGGCATGAGCGCCACCGCAGACATCGTCATGGAAGAGAAGGACAACGTGCTCGTCGTACCCATCAGTGCCGTCATGCGCGGGGAGACCGGAGAGGATATCGTCTACGTGGTGAACTCCGACGGAGCAGCCACGGAGCGGGCGGTAACTACCGGAATGCGGTCCGGACGCATGGTTGAGATTCTGACGGGCCTCAGCGAGGGCGACACCATCGCGCTCGAACCGCCGGAGTAACGAAAGCGCACGGAACCCACGCACCAGGGATTGTGTTCAAATCTACAGCCCCGGTCTTCGACCGGGGCTATGTCTTCAGGGAGGCTGTGGCAGTATGAAGAGGCGCCAATTCGACCGTCTTGTTGCAAGGGTAATTGAGAACCTCCCTGAACAGTTCGCTGCCCTGCTGGACAATGTAGTGGTGGTGACCATGGACGAACCATCTCACGAGACGCTCGTCGAGGCGGGGGTACCGGAAGGAGAGACACTACTCGGTCTTTACGAAGGCGTCCCCTTGACGGAGCGCTCCAGTGAGTACGGACTGGTCCCGCCAGACCGAATCACTATCTACCAGAAGCCGATAGAGGAGTCATGCAATTCGGACACACTCGTAGAGGAGCAGATTCGCCGTACCGTACTGCACGAACTCGCACACTTCTTTGGCATTGACGAAGCCCGCATGGACGAGATCGAGGGACGCTGGGACAAGTCTGATGATTGACAACTCCATCCTGTTACAGGACTGCCTGGCATACAACACCGCACACATGGCACGGGACCCGCTGCTCGACGAATCCCCTGCGCGACTGCCGGCCGATTTCGATTTCGAGAAGGTCGAAGGGATGCTGCTTGGGCTGGCCATCGGCGACGCCCTTGGAGAGCCGACTGAAGGCATGCTTCCCCACGAGCGGAGGCGACTGTGTGGTGAGCAACGAGACTACCTTCCCGCGCGCCGAAGGGAACTCGGGTCGACAGGAGCAGGCACGGACGACACTCAACTTGCCTTCTGGACGGTGGAACAGTTGATCGACGATGGCGGGCTTGTTCCAGCCAACCTCGTTGACAAGTTCTCCGCTGAGCCCATGGTAGGAGCCGGACACGCCGTGCTCAGCGCCATTACACGACACAGGTCAGGTGAACTGCCGTGGCAGCTATGCGGCGTTGAATCGATGGGCAATGGAGCCATCATGCGGATTGCCCCCACGTTGCTTCCGTACCTGCAAGACCCGCGACCATCGATGTATGCGGACGCGGCACTGGACACGATGGTCACTCACAACGAGGCCGGCAACATGGCCTGCTGCGTCGCATTCGTTTCGATGCTCTGGAAGCTGTTGGCGATGCGTTCAAGTCCTGAGCCGGAATGGTGGATGGAGGAGTACGGGAGGGTAGCCAGTGTGCTGGAAGGGCCGACAGCCTACTCTCCGCGCCTTGAGAGATGTGCTGCCTACAGTGGACCGCTGTGGGAGTACGCTGTGGACAAATGCGGAGCTGCCCTGAAGGAGAGAATGACGGTGCTGGAGGCATGCGAGTCGTGGGGCTCGGGCGCGTACCTGATGGAGACGATGCCGTCCGTGTTGTACGTCCTTGCGCGTCATGGCCACGAGCCCGAGACGGCCATAGTCAGGGCCGTGAACGATACGAAGGACAATGACACTATTGCGGCTATCGTAGGAGCCGCAGTCGGGGCGTTGCACGGCCTGGCAGGCCTCCCACAGAGATGGATCAGGGGGCTGACGGGTCGCGTACGCGAGAACGACGATGAGAACGTCTTCCGCCTGCTGCTAGCGGCGAAACAGGCGTTCTGGCTACGTCACCAACCCTAGAGGCTGGCTCTTCCGTTTGCTGCGTAGGTCACCAGTCGCACGAGACGCGTCAGTGCTTCAATGCCATTGGCAACAGCGGTGATTACCAGGACTACCACGACGAACGTAGGAATGCTCTCGACTATGTCCCCAAACGGAAGGTCACCGAAGTAGAACGGGAACACCTTGAGAAAGACCAGGGCGGTGACCATGCCCATAACATGAGTCAAGACCTCAACCGCCTCACGAACAGGATACCTGTCGACGACAAGCGCAACGATGTGCCCGACTATGGTGAGGGCAAGTGTGGCATTCAGCACGGGCAAGACGCCTGACAGTTCGCCAGTCAGGATTGGGTAGCGCAGAAGCTGGTCGACTCCATCAGAACCGGATGCCGCGTAGTAGGCCACGTAGTCCGGGTACAGGTTGAACAGAATGAGTATGAACAGGCTCCATACGATGGCGGCAACAGAAGCCGCCACCCGACCGGCGTGCGATTCGGAAAGCCGGAAACCGCTCTCATCACGGCCAGCCTTGTGCCGCTTCTTCGAAGCGTACTCCGGAAGGTATGAGCCCGTCCCCGCGACGCCATTCATTCTCTGCAGAACCCACATTGCCAGTTCTCCCACAAGTGGCAGTATGAGCTGCTCTTCGCGATAGCTCTTGACCATCATCAGTATCCAGAGCGCGATTGAGAAGGCAACAACAAGGTTCTGCAGTATGAGGAAGGTGATTGTCAGGGGCGCCATCGTACCACCCCACGCAGGCGACCCGAAGAACACGCGCACGGCGGCCAGCACAAGCAGCAGCACGTGGAACCCTGCAAACAGAATGATCGACTGCATCGCATGGAAGCGGACAACGCGATCTCTAGTCTCGATTATCACGAATACGATTCCCGAAACCCAGACGCCCAGGTAAGCGAGAGTACTGGCAACGTGTGTCTTCAACCCGGTTGATGATTGTTCTTTCGTCATCTCACTCACACCTCCCCACATCAGTCGACGAGCACGAGTCCCATACTGACCATGCGCGGGACCTCGTTCCCCTTCGCCGACAGTTCCCATCCCGCAGCCACGGCCATGCGAAACGCGTCGATACCCATGCCGTGCATGCTTGGCCGCGCCTTGAAGGGATGGCGGCAACCCTGTCCGGAAATCGCAGCGCATCCGACGTTGCGGCAGAAGATCTCCTTACAGTTGGTTCCCCCAAACCCTGTCGCCAGATAGTTGCCATCATAGAAGGCGGCGGACTCCAGTCTCCATACGATGTTCATCACCACCTTGTTCGTGACACGTTCGAACTCGGCAAGGTCGCCTGAGAATGCGTCTACTTTGAACAGTATTGCATAGTCGTACCTCCCCTGCAGTGTTCGAAACTCGTCCACGCTCATCGTGTACGGAGGGCAGTTCATGTTTGTGTTGTAGGAAGGGCACGTAGGATATCGGCACTTGCCTCGCACTCTCTCATCAATCACGATGTCATGAGTTGAGACGATCTTCGAGTCGGCCGCCCCAAGTTCAACGGCCAAGAGCCGATACCTCTCCATATCGGCGCCGAGGCGGTCGCGCACAAGGCCATCATTGACAGACCTCGCTGTCCGTTCCTCTGCCGGAGTCATGGTGCGCAATTGTCTCACATTCGGGCTCTATCAAAACAAGTACGACAGATTGAGTTTGACAGAACGACCATATAGTGGTTAGGTGGAAACAAGGAGGGGTGGTGAGCGAAGACGGGGATTGGGAAGACGTCTGCGGGCTTCGCCATTGGTTGGCTGTAGGCGCGGTAGTGCTCGTTATCTCACTTGTTGCGCCATCAACAGCGTGCAGCCCCCCTGCCCCTGAGACAGAGCCTTCGCCCCCTGCGGTCGACGAAGAAGAACCTCCTGCTCCAATGGATAGTCTGGCAGCGCTGGAGTTGCTGCTCGGCTCGGTGCTGCTTCCCGCTTCGTCCAACTCGAATGTTGCCGCCTACATGCCGTCCACGTACCTGGACGATGGCAGTGTTGTCTCCTCCGAGAGCGGCCACCAATACACCATAGACACACCGACGTGGTTCGTCTTCATCGATGACGCTCCCGAGGCATTCTTTGCACATGCCACGCGCTACGTGTTCATCGACGCCATAACCGGGGAATACGAGGTAGTAGCAGAGACATGGCCCCCTGAGATAGGAGGAGCGTCTCTCTGGGACGCTGACGCGCATTCCTGGCACCTCATAGAAGTGCTTTCGATCCTGAACACTCCACTGCCACTTAACGGGACGTCGAGCGACGCCGCGGTGGCTGATTACGGCGACGCACCTGATGGAACCGATGCCTACTCGGGAGTCGCGGGCCGATATCCGACGCTATTCAGTACCGGCAACAGTGTTGCCGACCGTCCTGGATGCCACACGCTTACCATCGGCCAGGAGACCTTAGGACACACAGTGAGCGCCGAGAAGGATGCCCTCGATCCATCGGACCCCGACGGGGTGCCCAACCTTGTCGATGCAGATAGCGACGAGAGAGCTTTCGTGATACTTGATGGAACCGACAGTCGTTTGGCCTACACAGTGAGTGTGAAGAGGTCGGCCCCTGACATGGCGCGCTATCTCAACGTGCTCATCGATTTCAACCAGGACGGCGAATGGCGGGATGCCAGCAACGGGCCGGAGTGGCCCGTCACGAACATGCTCGTGGACCTGGAACCGGGCGAGTCAGCCACCGTTATCACTCCCGCGTTCAGTTGGGGCGCGCACAGGGTGAGGCGGTCGCCAGTCTGGATGCGCACCCTGCTATCGCGCGACAGGGTGGACACGGGACTGTTCGCCCAGTACGGAGGATGGGACGGCAGCGGCGCCTTCACCTACGGTGAGGTGGAGGACCATTTCGTCTTCCTGACAGAAAAGCCGCCAAGTCCCGCCCTCGTCTACTGGCCCCCTTCTCCGGGACTCCCACCGGCAGGCGACGGAAAGAAGAATGGAGGAGGCCAGCCGCCTGCGCCGGGCCCGGCAAAGGGCCCTTGCGGATACGACATCAACTATCACGTGCTGATCATAAACTGCGGGGACAACGGCAGAGATCTCAGCAGGGGCGCGCCAATCGTTGGAGAATCGTGCGATGCCGTAGCTGGCGCCGCCGGGGACCAGGGCTACAACCAGGTTGGAAATCTCTCGCCGGGAGGGGCGGGTGACAGCAGGACTTCGGTGGCAAACATAGGAAAGGCGTTTGACGACCTGGCCTCGGCAGTGAAGTGCGGCGACCATGTGCTGATCTACATCTGCGGCCATGGCCGCGAGGACGGCGGCATCGCGATTAAGAGTACGGGCGGCACGACTCAAGAGGTCATGCAGCCGACCGATAACGGATCCACGGACGATGGCAAGGACAACAGTCTGAAGGACTTCCTCGGAAAGATACCCGCTTGTCCAGACGAAGAGTGCGACAAGGCCGGATGCTGCTGCAACGTAACGGTGGTTATCGAGTCGTGTTTTGCGGGCAACTTCGACGTTGACGGCGTCACAGGCGAGGGACGGACCGTGGTTGGTACATCGACCGACACGGAATCCTGGGCGACGTATCCGGGAGGAGGGGCCTACACGCAGGGTCTCGTGGACGGCATGCGTGATGCCGAGACCGACACCGACGATCCCCCGAATGGGGTAGAGCCGATGGAGGCCCACGAGAACGGGAAACAGAGCGTCGATGAGAACAACAGGGCAAGAGGCAAGGGCCAGGAGCCGTGGGAGGATAGTCAGACCTGTGAGTGCAAGTGCCCCTGCGAACCCGACATCGACGTGGACAAATGGGTCATGGTTGACATCGAGGGGGAGTGGCTCAACCAGGTTGCTGCTGAGCCGGGCGACCGGGTTCGCTTCAGGGTAGAGATCGAGAACACAGGTGAATGCAGGGATATCATCGACCTGGAGATGATGGACCAGATGGCACCTTGCCTTGAATACGCGGGAAATGCCACCGTTGATTTCGACGGTGATGAAGAAGACATGGAGCCGGACCAACTGATGCGCTCAAGCGGGGGAACAGTGATGAGATGGGGACTCTCAGAACTCGGACCTCTCTCGCCAGGACAGTTCGTGACAATCGAGTATGATGCCATCGCATCGGAACCGGGCCCCAATATCAACAAGGTCACAGCCGGCGGCCACTGTTCCTATGACTACTCCAACATCGTCGTTGATGCCGACCTCGCAATCGTCATGGTCCATGACGAAGAAGCCCCTCCACCAACGCCAGAGGACGTGCTCCAGGTAGAGATGGAGGTGGAAGCTGAAAGTTTCGGTGGACTGGAATGTCAGAGCTTCGTCACGGTGTGGATTAACGCTCGAGACCTTACCGGTGGAGATTACCCCGTCGAGCATGTCAGCCTGGCGGTTAACGGCTTGCCGTGGTTCGACTCGGGACCGCTCAGCACCATAGTGTTCAGTAAGGCACTTGGATTCGAGGCAGACTGTGGACAGCCCTTCGACTTCGTCTTGACAGCAGTCAACAGCGAGGGGGTTCACGCAACCACTGCCCAGACCATCACTACGCCGTTGCCCTGAGCAGGACTCGAATGGACAGGCTGCCGCACATGACTCCTACGTTCGGATTCGGAGCGGGCGTATGAGCAAGGTCAGCGCGAAGCCAGCGGCGATAAGACCGGACAGTATCGCGAACGCGACCTGATAGGTGCCCAGCAGGTCGAACAGGCGCCCCGACAGCACGGGGCCAAGGGCGCCACCTATCGTCCCCACAAATGTCGCCAGGCCGAACAGTGCTCCGTGTGCGCGAGTGCCGAACAGTTCGGCCACGAGAGGAGAGATGACCGCGTAGTTTCCCCCACGAGCGAATCCGTCCGCAATGGCGTAGAGCACGAGCATCCACATGGCGTCGGCCATCTGAAGCCAGACGAGGCCGACCAGGAGCACTCCGAAGCAGACGGCGAACGCCCGTCTGCTGCCGATCTTGTCGCTCGCAGAGCCCATGCTGAGGCGAGCCACAATGCTGGAGGCGCCGATGACGGAGATCAGTATGCCGGCGCGTTCAACAGGTATTCCGCTGTCCTGCGCGAAGGGAACGAGGTGCACGAGTGTGGTCATGATGCAGAACGCGAGCATGAACTCGGCGAGACACAGGAACCAGAACTGCCGCGTTCTCAGCCCTACTCCGAGCACAACACCCTGCTCCGACTGTGCCTTCTCCGCGGGAGTGCCCCTATCAAGATTGCGGGAGACTCTGCCCCGGTCCGATGGATCGCGTCTGAAGAGATGCGCGACACCAACGGCGGCAATAAGCACCACAAGTCCCATGAACAGGTATGCGGCCCGCCACCCGTAGCCGGCGATGAGCGCGGCGGCACACACAGGGAACGCGAGCTGGCCCAGTCCTGTGCCGGCTTTCACTATGCCGCTCATCGCGCCGCGTCTTTGCTCAAACCACCGTGCGACAGTCGACAAAGTGACGACGTCCTGGGTGCTCATGCCGATGCCAACCACGATACCGATGGCGGCGTACAGTTGCCAGAGTGACTGCAGCCAAAACATGAGCACGTATCCACCGCCAAGCAGAAGGCCGGAGGCGTACATGACGAACCGGGGGCCTATCCTATCAGTGAGCCGGCCGGCGAGGATCGCGGCGGTACCCATGAGAAGAATCGTGACGGATGAAGCGCCCGAGATGGCGGCCCGAGACCAACCGAACTCAGACTGAAGGTGCGTGAAGAATATGCCGAAGGTGGCAAGTGCACCACCGCCCGCGACCTGCACAACGAAGCTCGCGGCCACGATGTTGTAGCCATAGTAGTATCGGCGCAACATACGCATCGGAAAGGAAACACGCCCGGGTGCAATAGGCGCAATACGACCGTGTAGCCGGGCTGTGCTACTGGCACAACTCCACGCGGACACCTCCAGGCAGACGCAGAAAGGCCGTACGCATGGTGGGAGTCGCGTTGGTCGATGGAACTTCAACCTCTGCGCCCTTCGCAACCAGGTCTCCGACAGCGGCATCGAGGTCGTCCACGAGAAACCCGAAGTGGTGATAGCCCTCTGGAGGAAGCACAGGAACCGCTCCCTCGCCTGCGGCCGCTTGTTCCACACCGGTCGCATTCGATATACGAATCGAGAGTCCTCCTACGTCGAGGTTGACCATTCTCGCACCGAATGAGTCCATTGTGCCCATCACCGTGGCGTCGAATGCATCGACGTAGAACCGTACCCAGTCATCCACGGCCTGGGTAGTCAGGTGCACGTGGCTTGGAACGTATTTCAAGGTTCACTCCTCCCTTCGAGTTGAGTGTCTGCCCGTAGCGGCGGGCTGGGACGCAGCCCACATCGCCGACGGTCCATCATAATTGGTCGGCATGGGCAGCTCACGCGACCGCCAGCGGCCGCACCCGCAGCATAAGCAGCCACGCCAAAAACGCCAGCACCAATAGCAGCAGGAATGCTGTGTCGTAGGACTGTTGCACGTCGAAAATGCGACCGGCGACAACCGGACCAACTGCTCCGCCCAGTGTACCCCAGAAGTAGATTACTCCGAAGATGGCCCCGTGGGCCTTCAGACCAAATAGCTCGGCGACTGTGGGCGAGAGCACCGTGTAGAAACCACCATGCGCGAATCCGTAGATGATTCCAAAGGCAAACATCATCCAGGCCCGGTCCGCTATCTGCAACAGCGTGAGCGCCACGAACAGGACACCGAAACACAGAAGGAACGTCTTGCGACTACCGATGCGGTCGCCGGCATTGCCCATCGTCACCCGACCGGCGACGCTGACCAGGCCGATGATTGAAACGACGGCTGCCGCGTGCGTATCGACCATGCCTATGTCAGAGGCATGGGGCACCACATGGACAAGAATCGTCATGGTCCCGAAGATGACGCAGAAATAGGACACACAGCAGAACCAGAACTGGCGCGTTCGAACAGCCTGCTCGAGCGTCAGCCCGGCAGAAGACAGGTGGTCGTTCGCCGCGTTGCTTTCGCCGTCCGGCCTCAAACCCATCTCTTCGGGAGACCGTCTGAGAAGCCTTGAAGCCAGTACATAGACGACGATTATCGCCGCACCAATCATGATATAGGCGTTCCGATACCCATAGGCAAGAATCAGCGAACTCACAATAAGGGGAACAGTGAACTGGCCGGTGCCGGTGCCGGCTTTGACCAGGCCTGTCATCAGGCCACGCTTGCGGCGATACCACCGGGCAACGGTGGAGAGGGTGACGATGTCGTGAGTGCTCATTCCCACTCCAACGAAGAGGCCGTAGAAGACGTACAGTTGCCAGCCGGCGCCTATCGACGACATGAGGAGATACCCACCTCCCAGCATGAGTCCCGAAATGAGGAGTATCACCCTGGGGCCAAGACGATCATTGAGACGGCCGAAGACCATGCCCATCGTCCCCATGAGCAGCATGGCAAGTGACGAGGCACCCGAGATAAACGCACGAGACCAGCCGAAATCCGCCTGAAGGTACTTGAAGAAGACACCGTATGTAACCAACGCGCCAACAGCGACAGCCTGCATGCAGAAGGATGCGGCAACGATGGTTCTTCCGTAGTAGGGTCGATTGCTGCTGTCAGAGACCGGAGCCATTCCGCGCAAGTGTATCAGGGGTAGGAGGAGAATATACACACGCGGCGAGAGTGAAGCGCGGCGTGTAACAAGCTATCCGTCAGGCGGGGAGCTGCCGCGGAGGAAGTCCTCAGCAGCTCGAATGGCATCGTGCGCAGAGAGTCCAGGGCCGTCGACGAACCCGGTCTCTTCGTAGTCCTTCTCCAGTTCCTCGATGTACGACCGGAATTCGTGGTTCTGTTGAGTCATGTGAGCCAGCCGCCCCTCGTAGTCTTGCACCTGACTGTCCAGTTCACTCGTGTCAATGCCAAGCCTGAGGAGGGCATTGAGCTGCCTGACAAGCGAACGTATTGCCTTCGGGTTATGGGGAATGACCACATTGAACTCGGGATAGTATGTGGCCCTCACGTGGAGAATAGCCATTTCGATTCCGACACGTCTGCATTGACTGACCAACGCCGTCCTGATTCCACCCGGACCCTCGTAGTCGATAGTGCCGATGCCGTATCGCGAGAGTTCATCTCTCACGTCAGCGCTCGTACACACGCATGACACCACCGGCTCACGGGTGTGCGGAGTCTTGTCGAGCACTCCTCCGAGCATGTATATCCTTGCAACGTCGTATTCTTGAGCCACCTCCAGCAGCGCAGACGCATAATCGGGCCAATTCATGTTTGGTTCGGTCCCCTGAAAGAGCACAACATCTTGCTCATGCAGCGGGTTGACCCAATAGGAGAACACATTGCGCGGTGGCAAGTACTCCTTCAACAAGCCATCCTCAACTCTTGAATGAGGGCGAAGTGAGAGTTGCCCCGGCACCTGATAAATGTGGAACGGGTCGACCGGCATCTCAGCCATCTTGCGCGCCCTGAGCTTTCGCCTCAGGAACTCCGCGGCGCCGGTCGACGCCTCTCCTCCGTCCACCCAACCGTCGAGAGCGACGACCATGGCTGGCCGACGCAGGGCGGGGCGTGAAGAATACCGTACGTACTTCTTAGATGCCATCCATTTCTGTGCGGTCAGCCGAGTATCAGATGACCGCATCGCTATTCTAGCGTCATGTGCGGCACTGTCAAAACGGCGAAGACAAGGACGCTCAAGGGCCCTTGCTAGAGAATAGCGTTCAGGAGGGCGCCAACGGTGAGCGCCGAAACCAGCATAACGACTGCGGCCTTCGCCGTGACCTTTGCCCCGAGCTCCCGCACGAGCACCGCAAACGTGGCGACACACGGGAAGAACATTGCAAGGACAACACTGGCCACCACGAACTGGTTGGCGGTGAGCGCGAGCGGCGCAAGCAGACCGAGTGCCACGTCTTTGCGCAGGAAGCCCACAGCAAGGGCTACAACCGATTCGCTCGGCAATCCCAGTAGTCTCGTCATGACAGGAGCCGTGAACCGGGCGAGCGTATCGAAGGCGCCGGCCATATAGAGGAGATTGATGACGAGGATGGAAGCGAAGAAGATGGGCAGAGCCTCGCGAAGGAAGCCTCGCACTCGTGCCCATAGCTTGGTCATTACCGGGCCAAAGAGTGGCCAGCGATACCGGGGGATTTCGATAAGCAGCTCCGGGCTGAAGCCCTTCGTCAGCCTGTTCAGTATCGCACCCAGGACGAGCCAGACGATCAGCAGTGTGCCATAGACAAGCAGCACGTACCTGGCGCCGAAGTCCCCGACCAGCCCAACAATGACTGCCTGCAACGCGGCGCAAGGGACTGCAACGACCACCAGGGTGGCCGCGATGAAGCGCTCACGCCGACTCTCCAGGATGCGCGTTGCAATCACCGCAGGTACATTGCACCCCAGCCCCAGAAGGGTGGGAATGATTGCGTACCCGTGTAGTCCGATTCGATGCATGGCCGAATCCAACAGCACCGCGAGTCTCGGCAGGTAGCCAACATCCTCAAGTATGCCCAGCACCAGGTAGAAGCCGATGATGTATGGAAGCACCATCGCCAGAGGGACGTACACTCCGCTGGACAGAAGTCCGAAAGACTCGACCGGGTCAATGGTTCCATCGGACACCCGGCCGATGAGCAGCGAGTGCAGGGCTCCTTCGCCGCCAAGAGAGTCACTCACCGCCTGTGCGACGGGCATCCACAGGGCGTTGTACAGAGGATCCATGACATAGGAAATGAGCGACTCACCAACAAGGCGTATCGCCAGGAAGCTACCGGCTAGCACACCGGCAGCGAAGAGAATGCCAGTCACCGGTTGAACAGCCGCATCTCCGAGCCTCTCCCACACAGTGTGATGCCGGTGTCCCACGACCTGCACTGCATCGATGATGCGCCCGATCGAGGCCCATCTCTCATCCCTCGAGCGCTGTGTGTGTGCCCCCGGAACGGCCCTAGGTATGGCCTCCACAAGCTCCTTGATGCCCTCCCCCGAGACCGCCACCGTGGGAACGACAGGGACGCCAAGTTCCTCCTCAAGTCGCTTCAGGTCCACATGGATACCACGATGCCGTGTGTCATCCCACATGTTGAGAGCAACTATGACCGGCACGTGTTTCTCGAGCAATTGAAGTGTGAGGAACAGATTGCGCTCCAGGCTCGTCGCATCAACGACGTTGACGACGACATCCCCAAGCTCGAGCATGCGAAGCGCCACCTCCTCGGCCTCGCACGTTGGGTCCAGCGTATACGTGCCCGGCACATCGATGACATCCGCCATCTCTTCACCGACCTTCATCCTACCTTCCATGTAGCCGACGGTGGTTCCGGGATAGTTGGACGACATGACGTGCACACCGGTGAGCCTCGAGAATACTACGCTCTTCCCGACGTTGGGATTCCCCATGAGGAGCACTCTCATTTGACACTCACGTCCACGAAGATTCGTGAGGCCATGTGGTGGCCAATAGCAATCTGCGATCGGTCAACTTCAATCGTGACGGGGCCTCCAAGGAGCATGGAACTGACTTTCGTAACCCTTCGGCCCGGCCGCACACCCAGCGCCTCAAGCCGGTCGCCGAGCTTGCGTCCGCCCTTCACGTCCACAATCAAGCCTCGCTGCCCCGGACGCATCGCCGTCAACGGCAGGATATCGCCTTCATACGAAGGCGTGTGCCTGTGTCTTCTCAGCCATCGGAACATAGTCGTGTCTCTTTCCCCGACTGGCCACGAGGGAACTTCTCCCTGACGCGTGGCGTTGCCCCATTCACTTAGCCACCATCCTGCGCGGAGAACTCCTCCAGCCAACCGGGCCTACCTGCCTCGCCGCCAAGCGCGTAGTCGACGAATCGCCTCAACCGCTCGGTGCTCACCGGGCTGAGGTGATGCTCCAATTTGCACGCATCTGCCTGCGCGGTTTCTTCACTCACTCCGAGTATTTCGGTCAAGAAGACCCATAGGGCTTCATGCCTTCGCCACACATCGTCGGCGATCGCGGATCCTCGCTGCGTGAGCTCCACCGTCCCGTAGCGCTCGTGAGTTACGAGCCCCTCACTTGCCAGTTTTCCAACAGCCGCCGTGACGCTGGGCTTGCTTACCTGCAAAGCGTCGCTTAGCTGAGTGACACGCGCCACACCGTGCTCATCCGTCAGCACCCTGATGGCTTCCAGGTAGTCCTCCATGTTTGGACTGTGGGACCTTACGGAGGACTCCTCAGCGCTACGATGCTGTGTTTTGTTTGTCATTCAGCGTTCTCCGACCCGATTGTTAGCCTGAGCTAACAGATGTTAACACAGTGGGTTCAGCCCTCAAAGTCGCATGACCTGCTGACCCGACCGGCAAACGTGCTATCATCTTTGGACTCCTACATGCTCAGGCTGGTATAGAACCGGCAATCGTTGCACTATCCAGATGGAAGTCCCTGTCAGAATCGGTCCACACGCTGCGCACGAAGCGGCCCTTGTCTGCGAGGAGGCATTCCGGGGTTCAGCTCTCACCGAGTATCTATTCCCCGGTTCCGTGCCACGAGACAGTGGTGTCACAGCGATGTTCGAGTTCATCGTCAAGTACGCGATGCTGAACGCGGAGGTCTATGCGACGTCGGCGAAGTTGGAGGGCATCGCCAGCTGGTACAGCGAGAAGTCTGCCCGATTCTCGCTGCCAGGATTCCTTCGATCAGGGAGCCTCGGGCTCATCGTTCGCCACCGGGCGGCCTGGCAACGCCTGGTAGGCACAGAGAAATACCTCCAGGGTGCCCGAGAGAGACACTTGAGGGGCCGATACTACTATCTGGACGTGCTGGCCGTGCGGCCCGGGCTGCACGGCAAAGGCTATGGTGGTACCCTACTCAGGCATCTCCTGGCCATGGCCGCGAGCGAGCACGTGCCGTGTTTCCTTGAGACTTTCACTGAAGGAAACGTCCTCATGTATGAGCGTTTCGGGTTTCGCGTAGTGGAGACGAGCCAGATTCCGGGCATGTCGGCGCCCGTTCATTTCATGGCGAGGACATGAAAGCCCGGTTAGGAACGGTTCAGAAGAGCAAACAAGCACTCAGGAGGAACAATGGACAAGATCAGACTAGGCAAGACTGAATTGATGGTTACGAGGGTGGGATTCGGTGCTATTCCGATACAGCGTCTGAGCGACGATGAAGCGATTGCCGTAATCAAGCGCTGTCTCGATCTGGGCATCACGTACCTTGACACGGCGAACGCGTACAGCACGAGTGAGGGACGCATGGGGCGTGCGCTCGAAGGGTGGAAAGACGAAGTCATCATCTCCACCAAGTCACAGAGTCGTGAGCCCGAAGGCGTCGCGAAGCACATTGCACAGAGTCTCGAAATGCTCAGGGTCGATTCCATCGACCTCTACCAGTTCCACAACGTGAGCAAGTTCGACGACCTTGAGAAAGTGCTCTCACCATCGGGACCTTTCCCCGTGGTTGAGCAGGCGAAGAAGGATGGCAGGATAAAGCACATCGGCATCACTTCTCACCAGATAGACGTCGCCAAGGAAGCGGTCAAGACGGGAAGGTTCGAGACCGTCATGTATCCGTTCAATTTTATCGCTCATGAGCCGGGAGAGGAATTGGCCGCATTGGCCGCACAGCACGACGTGGGCTTCATCGCGATGAAGCCGTTCGCGGGCGGCATGATTGGCAACGCGACACTGGCCATCAAGTATCTCCTCCAATTCCCGAACGTGGTTCCCATACCCGGCATCGAGAAAGTTGCCGAAATAGAGGAGATCGTCGAGATAGTTGAAGGTAACAGAGAACTCACGACCGACGAGAAGGCCGAAATCGACCGCATACGCGCCGAGTCCGGAAATCGATTCTGTCGCCGCTGTGACTATTGCCAACCGTGTACAGCCGGCATACCCATCTCGGTGGTAATGGCCTACTCGAACATGAACAAGCGCATGACTCTGCAGCAGATCACGACCGGTTGGATCGCAGACGCTATGGAGAAAGTCAGGGAGTGCACTCACTGCGGCCTGTGCGAGACCCGTTGTCCCTATGAGCTGCCAATCCAGGAGATGATATCCGAACACCTCGAGATGTACGAGGAGAACAAGAAGAAATACCAGGAGAGCATAGCCTAGCAGCACGCTGCCTTCTGTAGCACTGAAACCGGCATGCACCTACGGGAGAGATGCGTTGAGTGAGAACGGCGGGCGCCGCTACTACTACGGATTCGTCATCGCGGCGCTGGGGTTTCTCATTCAAGCCATCTTCTGGGGCACGTATCGAAGTTTCGGCCTCTTCTTCAACCCTCTGATCAACGAATTCGACTGGACGCGCGCAGAGCTTGCCGGCGCAGCCTCTGTAGGGTGGCTGATCGTCGGACTGATGAATTTTCCGGCAGGTGCGGCGGTGGACAAGTTCGGTCCACGCCGCACTCTGACTGTCTGTGGCTTCTGCTTCGGACTGGGCTACGTGCTGATGTCCGTAGTGCACGGCCTGTGGCAAGTGTACGTCTTCTACGCAATCATGGCTGTTGGCATGAGTGCAGCGGACGTAGTGCCGCTTTCGACAATCGCCCGTTGGTTCGCCAAGAAGAGAGGCACCGTCACGGGCATAGCCAAGGTTGGGACCGGCATCGGCATGATGGCAATCCCACTTGCAGCAAGTCAGCTCATAGAGTTCCAGGGGTGGAGAGGCGCGTACGTAGTGCTGGGAGGTGTCGCACTTGTCGTGCTCATGGCAACCGGGCAGCTTCTGAAGCGTGACCCGGCCAAGATGGGATTGCGGGCGTATGGGGAAGACAAGAGCCCCGTCGTCAGGGAAACTCGAGAAAAGGGTGTTCCTCTACGGCAGGCGGTTCGAACGAGGCAATTCCGTACGGTCTGTCTCGCGTATCTTCTGGTGACCACCGTGGCCGAGGTCGTCATGATGCACACGGTGCCCCACGCCATCGACCTCGGCATCTCATCGGCCGGGGCGGCGGGAATACTCTCGCTCATCGGTGCGACCAGCATCCTTGCACGGGCTGTCATTGGAGTAGTAGTGGATCGCCTCGGGTCAAAGAAGGCTCTGCTACTGTGCTTTGTACCGCAACTATCGGCCCTGATATGCCTGCAGTTCGTTGACTCTCTCGCAGGATTGTATCTCTTCGCAGTACTGTACGGATTGAGTCACGGGGGATTCTTCACGCTCATCGCGCCGGTTGTCGCCCAGCTTTTCGGTACCGTCGCACATGGGTCGTTGTTTGGCGTCATCATGGCCGCCAATGGAGTAGGGGGCGCGATAGGCCCGATTCTCACCGGCCGCGCGTTCGATGTTCTGGGCAGCTACAGTGTACCCTTCATCGCGCTCATAGGCATGGGACTTGCAGCGCTTCTCCTCGTGGCTTCACTCACGAAGTCCGCCTTCCAGCTCGAGGACGAGTCGAACAGGGTGCCGGCCCAACCTGCCGCACACTAGGCAACACGCCGGTGCGGCAGCGCCTCGGGATTGACGAGATTCCGGGGGATGTCACCCTCCAACGCAAGGGTGATGTTCGCGACGGTCATCCTGGCCATCGCTTCACGAGTCTTCCTTGAATTGGCCCCGAGGTGAGGCACCAGGACGACGTTGTCGAGAGCGGCGAGGCCGGGTTCCAGCTTTGGTTCATTCTCATAGACATCCAGCCCGGCTCCAGCAATGGTTCGTTGCTGCAGTGCATGAACCAGGGCCCTCTCGTCAATAACCTGTCCTCGAGACGTGTTGATCAGATACGCGGTAGGCTTCATCAAGTCCAGAGTCGACTCGTTCACCAGGTGGAAGGTGCCCGGGGTCAGCGGCACGTGGACTGTGACAAAATCCGCCGTTGTCAGCAGTTCGGCAAACGGGACAAACCGGACCCCCAGCGATTCTTCGTCGGAGTTGTCCAGTCGGTGCTCATCGTAATAGACGACCTCCATGTCGAACGCCTTCGCTCGCCTGGCCACGGCCTGCCCGATTCTACCCATGCCCACTACGCCAAGTGTCGTGCCCGTAATGTCGGAAGCGATGAAGGCCTCGGGCCTCCATTCGGTCCAATTCCCCGATCTGACGTACCTGTCTACAACCACGATATCGCGCGCAACAGCCATGATGAGGGCCCACGCCAGGTCGGCTGTAGCATCAGTAACTACGCCGGGAGTATTGGTGACAAGAATGCCTCTCTCCGTGGCAGCCGCTATATCGATGTTGTTGTACCCCACTGCATAGCTGGCGACAATCTCGAGAGACCGGGCTGCGTCCATAAGTTCCGCATCTATTGGCTCGCTCAAGAGAGGTACAAGGCCGTGGACGTCTTTGACCGCTTCTATGAGACGGGGTCGTTCCATGTATCCAGGTGACGGATTTCTGACGAGATGGAACCGACTGCCCAAGTCTTCGAGTATGTGGCCACCAGGGATATCCCTGTATGTGACGAGCACCTTCTTCACCGTTCTACCTCCACCAGACTCCATGACTGTACCAGACAATGAGCCAGCTTCCCAATCGCCGGTTCAAGCAGGCGTCGATGTATAATGCCACTAGTACACCGACACGAGGTCAAATTGGACGAAGACAGACACGAAGACCGCGTGCCGCACGGCGGTGACAGCGACCCGATAGGCTCGAACGAGCTTCGCATCATGAACAGCCGTGTTCGAGAGGTGCTCCTGCGATACTGGGATTTCCCCCTCTTCGATGCTATTCTGCGGAAGCACTCCATAACGCTGGACGATACTGCGATCCTGGATGTCGGGTGCGGGTCGGGCTACACCACGCTTCTGATCTCCGAGATGTTCACCCCGAGAAGGCTGGATGCCTTCGACATCGTGCCAAGCCAGGTAGCGAGGGCAAACCGCAGAGGAATCAACGCCCGATTCTTCGTTGCGGACGTCACCGCCCCAAAGCTGCCAAGTCGTTCCTACGATGCCATCTTCGTATGTGGTGTACTGCATCACTGTCCGGAATGGCGCACCGGACTAGCCCGGGTCGCGGAGTTGCTGCGCGACGGAGGGGTTCTTCTCCTCGAAGAGCCTGACGCACACCACATCAGGGTTGAGACCTTGCTGATGGGGCACCCTCCTGCCAACGGTGCGTGGACCGGGCTCGCCCCACTGAGAACGGAGATGCGAAGAGTCGGTCTTGCCGTGATCGAAGAACGTCCGCTCTTCTTCGGGCTATTCGGCAGCTTCCTTTGCGTGAAGATGGCCGGCGCTGACAGCCCGAACTTCCTGATTGCTCGCAATCTTCTACGGAGCCCTGCCAGAGGACTCGCGGAGGGACAGGAGGCTCCTGCGTGAAGGTCAGTCTGGCGAGCAGCATCGACACGGATGTCCTTGTTCTGGGAGGCGGCGGCGCAGGTCTGCGAGCGGCGGTGGCGGCCGCCGAAGCGGGTGTCAGAGTACTCGTTCTCTCCGATACTCGCGTGGGATACGGAAGCCTGACTGCCGTATCCGGAGGAGCCTTCGCCTCAACGCAACGCTCCGACCCCCAGGGACATTTCAGAGACACGGTGATTGGCGGCAGATTCCTGGGAGACCAGGATCTTGCACTGACGCTGACGCAGGGAATCGATGTGGAGGCGGAACAGCTGGCTGCCTACGGGGCACAGTACCTCGAGGAGGAGAGGGCGCCGTGGCTGAGGCACGTGATAGACCCGGGCCATCACTGTGCTGTGATGGTCTACGGGCGCAGCTCCATAGGCACTGATATCACGCTTCCGCTTCGTTCAGTGGCCGAGAGTATGGGCACGCGCTTCATCGAAGGCGCTATGGCAACCAGGCTGATCGTCGAGGACGGTCGCGCCCTTGGAGCGTACGTGCTGACGAGGGACGGCCAGCTACGGATGGTAGTGGCACGGGCGACCATCCTGTCGACGGGAGGCATGGGACAGGTCTACAGCCACACTGACAACACCCCGGGCGCCACCGGCGACGGATATTGCCTTGCCTATGAAGCAGGTCTCTCGCTACGCGACATGGAGTTCATGCAGTTCTATCCGGTCAATCTGGGCACGGGGTTTCCCGGAGTCTACTACGAGATACTAGTCGCGGGGGTCGAAGGCCGTCTTATCAACGCTGAAGGAGATGATGTCAGGCAGCTTCATGGTCTTGACGACCCGCAATCGCTCACGAGGGACTACCTCAGCATCGCGATGATGAGGGAGGTGGCAGCAGGACGCGGAGTGGATGGCGGCGTGGTACTGGATATCGAACACGTGCCAGAGGAGACGTTGCGTGTACTGGAACCAGTACTGCCGAAGGCGGCATTACGAGGTCAGCGCCGATTCAACGTTGTGCCGACAGCACACACGCACATGGGTGGCGTGGTAGTCGATTGTGACATGGCAACGAGCCTCAGTGGCCTCTACGCCGCGGGGGAAGTTACCGGGGGCGTGCACGGCGCCAACAGGCTCGGAGGCAACGCGCTCTCCGAGGTCCTCGTGTTCGGCAGCATTGCAGGTCGCTCGGCAGCCGGGTATGCGTCACGCGTATCAGAGATCCATCCCGACGAGGCGCTGGCAAACACAGAGGGGGCGAGACTTGAGTCCCTGGCAAAAGGCTCCCCCGATGGCCTCAAGAGCATACGAACTCGCCTGAAAGAGGTCATGTGGCACGATGCGGGAGTGCTCAGGAGTGAGCCGTCCTTGCTCACCGCACTTGACACGGTATCAGAACTGGAGCGCAGTCTCGAAGATGTGGGGGCGCAAGACGGGAGAGGACTGCAAAGCGTGCTCAAGACCCGAAACATGTTACTCGCTGGGAAGCTACTCTGCACTGCAGCGTTGAAGAGGACGGAGAGCCGTGGCGCCCACTGGCGGCAGGACCGACCCGAGTCTCATGACGACGAATGGCTCAAGACAATCCTGGTCAGACACGGGGAACACGAACCCGTAGTGAGCACGCGTCAGGTGACTCAACCATACATCCAGCCCTGAAGCTGCGTGGTCCTCATCTCAGCGCGCTGAACGCTGGGCCCAACATGGACCCGTCTTCACTCCAGACGTTGCTGCTCCCGCCTCACGACGCTCACCATTTCGGCAGTGGCGACCAGTTCAGGGGACTCAAGGTAGTCCGCGGATGATTCGAACGGCTCCCCCGTCACCTGAATGTAGCGGTACGCCTCCAACTGGATGGTCCTCGAGGTACGGCCAACCTTCGAAATCCACCCGAACACCTCAAGGAAGTCGCCAGCCCTGATTGGCGCTTTGAGCTGTATCTGATTGTACGCAGCGAGGAGTCCTTCGTCGCCGTCGAACCGTATCATGAGTTCCGTACCGACGTCCCCGAACAAGCCCAGAACGTAGGCACCGTTCACCAGTCCCCCGGCGTAGTGGACATCCTTCTCGCTCACCCTGAGCCGGAGGCTCATCTTTTCGTCCTGACGTATCGTTCGCTTCATTCCGGTCTTCTCCTGCACCATCGATTCTGAAAGCCTTGCGCCTGGCCGATTCTACCACGGGCGATTGCGGACCTCGCCGTCAGGCTGGGCTTGACCACAGACAGGCGGGGGGCTATTCTGCTGGCGCACACGGACCAGTGTGCCCCAACTATGAATCGCCACGAGTTTGCGGACCTCTTCTCGCTTCAGATGGCAACGCTCGAAGCCGGGAGAACCCGATTCTTCGAGCGGAGCGTCGAGAGCAAGTCTTTCAAGTCGCACCTGGACGCGGTGCAGCTTGACCCGCTGCCAGGGCCATCCCTCGGGCCTCACGAGGTCCCGGCAAGTTCACTGGTTGGACGGGTGGATCCCGGCTACCTGGTCTATCGCTGGCAGGGTTCGAGCTTCCCGACAATCATCTATCATCACGGCAACCTTGAGCGACCTTTCGAGATGTCAGGCAATGCCAAGAACACGTTTCGCACGGTGCTGGCAGTGGGCACGCGCGAAATTGAGGCAAATCTCCTGGTAGTGAGAGCACCGTTCCACAGGATGGCGGTTCGCGAGTATCTTCAGCGGATGGGGCGCATCGAGAACTTCGTCGCAATGCTGGCTGTCTCGACCGCTCTCGTCGAGCAGATAGTGCGTGAGTGCCGGGAAGGAGGGTGCCGACAGATACTGGTGGCGGGCATCAGCCTCGGAGGAACGGTGACCAACCTGCACCGCACGCATTTCAGTTCGGCGGACGCCTATGTTCCAATGCTGGCCGGTACCGCACAAGGAGACATGTTCACCCAGTCAGCGTACCGTCGCCTGCTGGGAAAGGCCGGCCGACGCAACCCCGAGATTGTACAGGAGTTGCTCAATTTCACCCACGAATACTTGCGAGTCAGAGACCACAACGTCTTTCCCCTGCTGGCCCGCTACGACCGATATGTTCCTTTTGAACGACAGGAGGAGTGCTACTCCGACCATCCGGTAAGGGTGATGGAACGGGGGCATATTACGGCCGCACTGTCACCAAAGCTGCTGCGTCGACACATCGTGGACGTCCTCAAAGGAGAGACGCCCGGACACGGGTTGTAGCCCCACGCCTCCACCTCCGCCGGATGGTTGCGCCACTCCTGATTCCGGAATACAACGAACGGGCCGATTCGACACAGGCGGCCAGGGCGCTGTATGATTTCAGTTCGGCTCAGATTCGTTCATGGTTCAGACAAACGCCCTCCCGGTCCGCATCGAGCGCCTCAGCGAACTCGCCCACAATATGTGGTGGAGCTGGCACAAATCGTCGCGAGACGTATTCAGGGCTCTAGACTACGCCTCATGGTCGCTCAGCGGGCACAACCCGGCGCGCATGCTGCGAGACATCGATCCTCAACGTCTCTATGTAGCGTCTCGCGATACGGCCTTTCTTGCACTATATGACGCTGCCGTTTCCGAACTCGACCGTGACATAGTGTCCAATTCGCACTGGTTCGGTTCACAGCACGCCGAACACGGCAAAGAAGTGTTCGCATACTTCTCGGCGGAGTTTGCGATTCACAATTCCCTGCCAATCTATGCGGGCGGGCTAGGCATTCTCGCAGGCGATCTTCTGAAAGAGGCTTCCGACCTCGGGGTACCCCTGGTCGGCGTCGGGCTGATGTATCCCCACGGATACTTTCGACAGCAGATCGACTCCAGCGGCTGGCAACGAGAGATCTACCAGCACCTGGACTTCGCGGCATCTCCCATTGCTCCTGTGCGGCCGGCGCCCGATGGACGTTGCAGCGCGCTTGCAGCGATGACGCTCGGGGACAGGACAGTCCAGTTGGGGGCCTATCTCGTTCGGGTCGGCAGCGTCGAGCTGTACCTGGTGTGCACCGATGTTGAGGGGAACACTTCCGAAGACCGACAGCTCACATCGCGCCTGTACATGGCCGACCAGCCAATACGGTTGCAGCAGGAAATGGCGCTGGGTATCGGTGGCGTGAGGATACTGAATGCTCTCGGCATTAAGCCGACCGTGTGGCACGGCAACGAGGGGCACACCGCCTTCATGATGATGGAGCGAATCAGGGCGGCCAGAGAGGCGGGAGCCTCACATGAGGAAGCGCTGGAACAGGTACGCCGGAGAACCGTGTTCACCACACACACTCCCGTACCGGCAGGCCATGATGCGTTCCCTGTCTCCATGATGGACGAACACATGTCCGGCTACTGGAGCGCTCCGGGTTCGGACAGGGACGTCTTTCTGGCGATGGGAAGGGCCGACCACTACGACGAGCGGTTCAACATGACAGCTGCGGCTCTGAGAGCATCAAGCCACTGCAATGGCGTGAGCCAACTGCACGGTGAGGTCACCAGGAACATGTGGCAGGGGCCGCTCTGGCCCGACCGCGCGGTCCAAGACGTGCCAATCACTCACATCACCAACGGAGTCCACGTGCCCACGTGGCTCGCCAACGAGTTCGTCGAGCTGTTTGACAAGTACCTTGGCGAAGGATGGATGGCCAAGCATGATGACGGGCAGGTATGGGACCCGATCGACGACATCCCCGACGAAGAGCTGTGGCGAGCGCATCGGAGACTCAAGCACCGCCTTATAACCGCGATGACATTGCGTGCGCAGGATTGCTGGGCAAGCGGACGATGCAATGCTCAACAGGCTATAGCCATGGGGGCCCTCTTCGAACCGGAGGCATTGACCATCGCGTTCGTCAGGAGATTCACGGAGTACAAACGACCGACGCTGCTGTTCCAGGATATCGAACGACTGAAGGGGATTGTCCAGAACCCGTTCCGACCGGTTCAGATAGTGTTTGCCGGCAAGTCGCATCCTGCGGATGAAGCGTCCAAGAAGCTTCTCCAGGAAACATACCAGAGGTCGCTCAGCCGCGAGTTCTACGGCCGCATAGCCTTCATCGAAGACTACGACATGCACATGGCCCGGTTGCTGACGCGCGGAGTCGACGTATGGCTGAACACGCCTCGTCGACCAAGGGAAGCGTCAGGCACGAGCGGCATGAAGGCGGCGATGAACGGGGTCCTACACTTCAGCGTCCCTGACGGCTGGTGGCCCGAGGCGTTTGATGGAAGAAACGGGTGGGTAGTAGCCGACGCTTCACTGTCATCCAGCCATGGCGAGGAGGACGCGAAAGATGCGGCCTCCATCTACTCGCAACTGGAGAACGACATCGTACCGCTGTTCAATGATCGCGATTGGGCCGGAGTGCCTCACGGATGGGTGGCACATATACGAGCATCAATCAAGACGGTCGCCCCTCGCTTCTCCGCCCGCCGCATGGTGAAACAGTACGTGGATGAAATGTACATCCCGGCTGCACGCCATTCGCTTTAGCCCCGGCGGACTCCTCAGCTTGTTTTCTTGACATCAGTCATCTCCTTTGCTGTAGTCTGAGTTCACACAGCATGCGAGTTCGGGAATGAAGACAATGACAAGCAAGATGCCCGATTGTGCGACCGCCAGGGCCCGAGTAGTCATCGAGTCCGTATCTCCGGTCGTCGATGGTGGCAGGTTCCCTGCCAAGCGAGTTGTCGGGGACACGATAGACATCGCTGCGGATATCTTCGCCGACGGCCATGATGAGCTTGCGGCAGTAGTCCGTTACCGGGAACCCGGCCGAAGAGCGTGGCTGGAGATCCCCATGTCCCTCCTGACAAACGACCGCTGGCATGCCACCTTCGAGGCAGTGGTGCCGGGGGTACATGTGTTCTCGGTGGAGGCCTGGGTAGACCCCTACAAGTCGTGGGCGACGAAGCTGGCGAAGCGTGTGGCTGCCGGACAGGACACGACAGTGGACCTGCAAATAGGAGCACGGCTACTGAAAGAGGCTGCAGACCGAGCCAAAGCGAAGGACGCAATGCGCTTGCGCAGGCTCGCAACTACATTGCACCCAAAGGACGGGAGCCGCACTGCGGCTGAGACCACGGCACAGAGCGAAGAGACGATAGCTCTCGCCTCGAAGTACGCTGACCGCACACACTCGTCCGTGTCACCGGGGAGCTACGCCATAACGGTGGACAGGGCCAGGGCAGGGTTCAGTGCCTGGTACGAGATGTTCCCTCGATCGTGCTCTCCGGTCCAAGGACAGCACGGAACGTTCAGGGATTGCGAGTCCCGGCTGTCCTACATCGCCGAAATGGGTTTCGATGTACTGTACCTGCCGCCGATTCATCCCATCGGTGTGACCGCTCGCAAGGGCAAGAACAACGCGGTCAAGTGCACGCGAGGCGACCCGGGAACTCCATGGGCGATAGGTTCCGCTGAAGGTGGGCACAAGTCGATCAACCCCTTACTGGGCACCCTCGAGGACTTCCAATCCCTGGTAAGGCAATCGAGGGAATACGGAATCGAAGTGGCACTGGATATCGCTCTCCAATGTTCGCCGGACCATCCCTACGTCAAGCAGCATCCTGACTGGTTTCGCCGACGACCGGACGGGACCATCCAGTACGCGGAGAACCCGCCGAAGAAGTACCAGGACATCTACCCGCTGGAGTTCGACAATGATGACTGGCAGGCGATGTGGCTCGAACTTAGAAGCATCTTCGAGTACTGGGTCGACGCCGGAGTCCGAGTCTTCCGCGTTGACAATCCACACACCAAGCCGTTTGCCTTCTGGGAATGGCTCATCTCGTCGCTGAAAGAGAAGCATCCGGACCTGATATTCCTGGCCGAGGCCTTCACCCGTCCCAAAGTGATGTACAGACTGGCCAAGCTTGGGTTCACCCAGTCCTATACCTACTTCACGTGGCGCCGCGAGAAATGGGAACTTGAGCAGTACCTGACCGAACTGACGCAATCCGATGCCAGCGAGTTCTTCAGGCCGAACTTCTGGCCGAACACGCCGGACATCCTGATGGACTACCTTCAGGAGGGTGGCAGGCCGGCCTTCCAGTCCCGGCTCGTGCTTGCTTCAACACTCAGCGGGAACTACGGCGTCTATGGCCCGGCATTTGAGCTGTGTGTCAACGTGCCGAGGGAGAAAGGGAGCGAGGAGTACCTCAATTCAGAGAAGTATGAGCTAAAGCACTGGAACCTCGATGACTCACGAAGCATCAAGGGCCTCCTGGCACAGATGAATTCGATACGAAGGAGTCATCCTGCGCTGCACAGGACGAACAACGTCAGGTTCCAGCATGTGGACAACAACCAGTTAATCGCATACAGCAAGCACGATGCATTGAGCGGAGACCTGGTGTTGACAATAGTCAATATGGACTATCGATGCGCCCAATCCGGATGGATTGACCTGGACTTCGACGATCTGCCGATTCAGGACAACACCGTCTTACGTGTGCATGATCTGCTTAGTGGCGCAACGTACGAGTGGAGGGGTCGTAGGAACTACGTGGCCCTGGACCCTCAAGTGATGCCGGCTCACGTTTTCGAGGTACTTATGCCCGGGTCCGCGGATACGCTATCGGGCGACGATGCGCCCGTGCGGAGGCATCCATGACAGCTCAGTCAAGCAGGTACTTCTGGCAAGAAGACGATCCGCTCTGGTACAAGGACGCCATCATCTACGAATTGCACGTCCGCGCGTTCTACGACACCAACGGAGATGGCATCGGCGACGTCCAGGGCCTTACGGCAAAGCTGGACTACCTCAGGGACCTGGGCGTTACCGCAATATGGTTGCTGCCATTCTACCCATCCCCACTCCGGGACGATGGCTATGACATCTCAGACTACACGAGCATACATCCGTCATATGGAACGCTACGAGACTTCCGTGCCCTTATCCGCGCTGCAGATGAGCGAGGCCTGCGCATCATCACCGAGCTTGTGGTGAATCACACGTCTGACCAGCACCCCTGGTTCCAGCGGGCGAGAAGGGCGGCCCCGGGCACGCGACAACGAGACTTCTACGTATGGAACGAGACAGCTGAGAAGTACCGGGAAGCCAGGATAATCTTCAAGGACTTCGAACGCTCAAACTGGACGTACGACCCAGTTGCCAGACAGTACTACTGGCACCGTTTCTACTCTCACCAACCGGACCTGAACTACGACAATCCTGCAGTGCGGAACGCGATCTTCAGGTTGATGAGCTTCTGGTTCAATATGGGGGTATCGGGGCTCAGGCTCGACGCGGTTCCATATCTGTACGAGCGAGATGGCACGAACTGCGAGAACCTGCCGGAAACGCACGCTTTCCTGAAGGCGCTCCGCGCGCGGGTAGACTCACAGTTCAAGAATCGCATGCTGCTGGCCGAGGCGAACCAGTGGTCCGAGGACACGGCAGCCTATTTCGGAGACGGCGACGAGTGTCATGTCGCGTACCATTTCCCTCTCATGCCACGCATGTTCATGGCAATCCGCATGGAGGACCGATTTCCCATCGTCGACATCCTCGAGCAGACGCCCAAGATACCGGACTCATGCCAGTGGGCCGTCTTTCTCCGAAACCACGACGAGCTCACGCTGGAGATGGTGACCGATGAGGAACGCGATTTCATGTACAGGGTGTATGCCCACGACCGGCAGGCGCGCATAAACCTGGGCATCCGTCGCAGGTTGGCCCCGCTTCTCAACAACGACCGCAAGAAGATGGAGCTGATGAAGGCCCTCGCGTTCTCTCTCCCGGGCACGCCGATGGTCTACTACGGCGACGAGATCGGCATGGGAGACAACTACTACCTGGGCGATAGAAACGGCGTTCGCACGCCGATGCAGTGGAGTGGGGACCGTAATGCGGGATTCTCCACGGCCAATCCGCACCGTCTATATCTGCCGGTGAACATCGACCCCGAGTACCACTACGAGACGATCAACGTCGACGCCCAGCAGAACAATCCCGACTCATTCCTGTGGTGGATGAAGCGGCTCATAGCCCTGCGCAAGAGGTACCGTGCATTCGGACGCGGCAGTATTGAGATGCTGTACCCCGAGAACCGTAAGGTGCTGGCATTCGTCCGCCAGTACGGCGACGAGACCATATTGGTGGTCGCCAACCTGTCCCGCCACGCTCAACACTGCAGTGTGACGCTTTCAGCGCTGGCAGGAAGGATCCCCGTAGAGCTCTTCGGACGAAACGAGTTCCCGACGATTTCGGAGTCTCCCTATCCACTCACGCTTGGACCGTATGGATTCTTCTGGTTTTCGCTTGAACCATCCAGAATCATGGAGGGCGATACATCGCGTCCCTCGGAAACGGTGTCCACCAGCATCACGTTGCGCCGAGGGCCAGACGACGTCTTGAGAAAGACCTTCAGGCCAAGGCTTGAGACAGCGCTCCAGCGCTACGTCAGGCGCTCTCGGTGGTTTGCGGGCAAGGCCCGCCGGCTACGGACGTCTACGATAGAAGACATCGTACCTCTGGACTCGGGCGCGTGTACGGCGTACATGGTTATCCTGAAGATGGAATATACGGAAGGTGAGCCGCAGACCTACCTTGTTCCCGTGTGCATCGCACGAGGAGAAAGAGCCGCCAGGCTGCAGGCCGAGTCGCCACACGCTGTCATCGCCTTGCTGGAGTCTAAGTCCACTCAGGCTGACACGCCTCACATCCTTGCTGATGCATTGGCTGTGCCTGATTTCCGGGACGTGCTTCTCAACAGCATTGCGAGGCGGCGCAGTCTCCGTGGAGAACATGGCGAAGTGACTTTCCAGCGCACACGTGCGGTCTTCACAAGAACCCGGGGGCCTGCCAGCGAGCCAGTGGAATCGACTCTCCTGAAGGGACAGCAGTCCAACAGCTCGGTCGTCTATGGCGACAGGTTCATGCTGAAGCTGTACCGACGTCTCGAAGAAGGCACCTCGCCGGAGCTTGAGATCGGCCGCTTCCTCACCGAGCGACAACCACAAACGAACGCCCCGCGCGTTGCAGGCTCAATAGAGTACAGGCAAGGCGTCGGACTGGAACCCGTTACGCTGGGCGTACTGCACACCTACGTGAGAAACGAAGGAGACGCGTGGACATACACGCTCGACGCGCTAGACCGCTACTTCGATCACGCTCAGACGACTCTGTCTCAGAAGGCTCCGGCTCCCGAATCGCAGTCACTGCTGCAGGTTGCCCAGGAAGAAATGCCTGACTCTGCCATCGAGGCGATCGGCCCATACCTGGAGTCCGCGAGGTTACTGGGTCAGCGCACCGCTGAGCTGCACCTTGCCCTGGCTTCGGCAGTCGAGGACGACAGCTTCGCGCCGGAGGATTTCT
>Ga0180432_10001743_pt1 | contig 33836 bp, 24 predicted proteins | sample SS_ome_10_FD_132414 | JGI IMG/M metagenome (GOLD analysis project Ga0180432, IMG submission 132414) | Hypersaline lake sediment archaeal communities from the Salton Sea, California, USA - SS_1_MS_2 metaG | ecosystem: Environmental > Aquatic > Non-marine Saline and Alkaline > Hypersaline >... | reverse complement strand
TTGGGTTTCGCAGGTTATCTCTGAACCGGGCGCGGGGCGAGACGCCCCGCCTACCCCTATCTGGGTAGCCCCCGGCGTCTCGCCGGGGGGCGCGAGCACAAGGTTCTCAGTTGAACAGGCCACCAGCAACAAGCAACTAACGGTCTAGGCTCTCCCTCAGCATCCTCCCCGCCAGCTTCGCGTCGGCCTTGCCGCGGGTCGCCCGCATGACCTGGCCGACCAGGGCGCCGAGGGCCTGCTTCCGGCCGCCCAGGTAGTCCTGGACCGCCTGCGCGTTCTCCTCGATGACCCGCTCGATGATGGGCGCCAGCTCGTCCTCGTCGCCGATCTGCTCGGCGCCCTCCTCCTCGACCAGCGTCGGCGCGTCCTTGCCCGTACCGATCATCTTGCGCATGATCTCGCGCGCGACCGTGGCGTTGATCGTACCCTCGTCGATGAGCCGGACCAGCCCGGCGAGCCGGTCCGGCCCGACCGGGAACTCGGCCAGCGTTACGTCCTGCCCCTTCACGTCCGCCAGGACGACGTTCATGATCCAGTTGGCCGTGCTCTCGGGCGCGTCGCGGTGCCGGACGCAGGCCTCGTAGTAGTCGGCCGTCTCCTTCGAGTCCGTCAGCACCGTCGCGTTGTACTCGCTGAGGCCGTACTGCTCGATGAACCTGCGGCGGCGCCGGGCGGGCAGCTCGGGCACGGCCGCCCGAACGCGGTCCAGCATCTGGTCCGTGACCTCGACCGGGAGCAGGTCCGGCTCGGGGAAGTAGCGGTAGTCCTGGGCCTCCTCCTTCGAGCGCATCCGCACCGTCCGCAGCCGGCCCTCATCCCACAGGCGCGTCTCCTGCTGGACGGGTTTGCCCTCCTGGAGGAGCCGGCTCTGCCGCTTTTCCTCCCATTCCAGGGCGCCGCGGACGGCCTTCATTGAGTTCAGGTTCTTTATCTCGACCCGCGTCCCGAGCCCGTCGCTGCCGGCCGGGCGCATGCTGATGCTCGCCTCGAACCTGAGCGATCCCTCCTGCATCTTGCAGTCGGAGACTTCGGCGTAGAGCAGAAGCTGCCGCAGGGTCTGCATGAAGGCGTCGGCCTCCTCGACGCCGTGCATGTCGGGCGCGGTGACGATCTCCAGCAGGGGCGTGCCGGCCCGGTTCAGGTCCACCAGGCTGTAGTCGGCGCCGGGGCCTTCGGCGTGGAGGTTCTTGCCGGCGTCCTCCTCCAGGTGGACGTTCAGGATGCCGACGCTCCGCGCCTCGCCCGCGACGATGATCTCCAGGCGGCCGTCCTGGCCCAGGTTGCAGTAGTTCTGGGATATCTGGTAGTTCTTGGGCAGGTCGGGGTAGTAGTAATTCTTGCGGTCGAAGAACGTCGTGCGGTTGATCTTGCAGTCGAGGGCGAGGGCGGCGCGCAGGGCCAGCTCGAAGGCATGCACGTTGAGCACGGGCAGCACGCCGGGCATTCCGAGGCATACCGGGCAGGTCTGGCTGTTCGGCGCCTGGCCGAACCTGGTGCTGCACCGGCACCAGAGCTTGCTCTCGGTCAGCAGCTCCGCGTGCGTCTCCAGCCCGATGACCGGCTCGTAGTCCATTTCGCCCTCCAGGCTATCTTCCGGCAAGCGCGGCCCGCTCAAATGTACCCTCGGGCGCCGGGCGCGTCAAACCCGGTTCCCCGTGCCCGCCACCAGGTCGCAGGCGCCGCACCGGCGGCATCCCGCCGTGCGGCAGTCGGGGGTCAGCTCGCCCCGGAAGGCCCTCGCCCGCTCCTCCAGCAGGAACTCCCTGCTCAGCCCGAAGTCCACGTGCTCCCAGGGCAGGAACTCGTCCTCGGGCCGCTCGCGCGCCGCGTAGAAGTCCATCGAGAGCCCTTCCTCGTCGAAGCAGCGCTGCCAGCGCTCGAAGGAGAAGTGCTCCCGCCAGGCGTCGAACTGGCCGCCCTCCCGGTGCACGCGCTCGATGACGCGCCCGACCCGCCGGTCCCCGCGCGCCAGGACGGCCTCCAGCAGGCTGCACTCGGGCTGAGTGAACTTGTAGCGGACGCTCTTGAGCTTTGCGTTGCCGAGGATGAGTCTCTGCCTGGCGCGCAGCTCCTCGACCGGCGCCATCGGCTCCCACTGGAAGGGCGTGTGTGGCTTCGGCACGAATGGCGCGATGGTCACGTTGACGCGCCCCGGCCCGCCGCCCGCCTCCCGGCGCAGCAGGCTCACCCGCTCGCTCAGCGCGGCTATCCCCGCCACGTCCTCCAGCGTCTCGGTGGGCAGCCCGAGCATGAAGTAGAGCTTAACGGTCCGCCATCCCTGGCGGTATGCCTCCCGCACGCCCTCTATCAGCTCGGCCTCGTCTATGTCCTTGTTGATGACGTGGCGCAGGCGCGCCGACGCGGCCTCGGGGGCGATGGTCAGGCCGCTCTTGCGCACGCGCTGCAAGACCTCGGGCACCAGCGAAAGCTCGTCGCTGACGCGCAGGCTGGACAGCGACAGGTTGATCCCGTGCGGCTCCGCGAAGCCCGTGATGCTCCCCATCAGGCCCGGGAAGTCCGGGTAGTCGCTGGAGGAGAGCGACATCAGGGCGATCTCGTTCTGCCCGGTGGACCGGTATGCCGCCTCTGCCAGTTCCCGCAGCGCTTCGACCGTCCTGGGACGCACGGGCCGGCGCAACATGCCCGCCTGGCAGAAGCGGCATCCGCGCGTGCAGCCCCGCATGATCTCCAGCGTTATCCGGTCGTGCACCGTCTCCAGGAACGGCACGATCGGCTCGATGGGGGAGCGGGCCGCGTCCAGGTCGCCCACCTTGGAGGCCCGGACCCTCTCGGGGAGGCCGGTCTCGGTGGGGCGGATCGCCTGCACGGTGCCGTCGTCGCCGTAATCCACGCGATAGTGGGCGGGCGCGTAGACTCCGGGAAGCTGCCGCGCGGCGCCCAGGATGATCTGTTCGCGGCCCTGCCCGGCGGCCTTCGCCGCGCGCACTAACTCGGCGAACTCCACGATCACTTCCTCGCCGTCGCCGGGGAAGAACAGGTCTATGAAGTCCGCCATCGGCTCCGGCGAGGCGGCGCCCGGGCCGCCCGCGATGACGACGGGGTCGTCGGGCCGCCGGTCGGCGCTCCGGATCGGTATCCCCGCCAGCGCCAGCATGGCCAGCGCGTTCGTGTAGAGCAGCTCATACTGCAAGCTGATGCCGACCACGTCGAAGGAGCGGACCGGCCGGAAGCTCTCCAACGCGTAGAGCGGGATGCCGTGCTCGCGCATCTGCTCCTGCATGTCCGGCCAGGCGGCGTATGCCCGCTCCGCGCAGGCCCAGTCCAGGCCGTTGATTATCGAATAGAGGACCTGGCAGCCGAGGTGCGACATGCCCACCTCGTAGACGTCCGGGAACAGGAGGGCGAAGGAAATCTCGACGTCGGCCGGATCCTTGCGCACGGCGTTCTTCTCGCCGCCGATGTAACGGGCGGGCCTCCGCACGTGGCACAGGATGCGACGCTCCAGCAGGTCGTGGATGCGTCGCGGTTCTGTGATCGGTCGGTCCATGTGCAGGGCACCCCGGGGGAGAGTGAGACAGCGAATCATGAGTCTATCACGGGCCTCGCCATGCGTCCACCGAACGGCACGGAAGCCTTGCAATGACGGACCTCCGCCCGTAGAATACCGGCGTCCGCCGGGGGGCTTGATTGTCCGTCTTCTCTGCGCGGTTCTCGCGGCCAGCCGTCCTCTCTGTTCCGGGGGAGCGGCACTCGTTCAGGGGATCAATGTGACGCTTGGGGTTGCATTCGAGACCGAAGAGTGGCGCCGGTTCAGCGTGCCCCACGTGCTTTGCCTGGTCGGCGAGCACCAGTACCTGCTCGACACCGGTTCCATTTCCGTGGCCGTCGACCTTCGACTGAGCGTCGAGGTCCGCGACGCTGAAGGGCAGTTCTCCGTGTCGTTCGATGGAGCCGGTTCGGGCCCAGAGGTTCAGGAGCTTGCGGAGAGGTGGGCGGCGGTCCTTGGCGAGCTGACCGTGCCGGAGCCGTCCGTTCTCGGGGGCCGGGCGGTGCGCCTCTGTTTTGACGAGCGGCTCTCCGCCTGCCCGCCGGGGGTATTGCTCACTTCGCCGGCGGTCGCCGCTGCGCTGACGGTGGCCGTCCTGAGCCAGACGGGCGCGCTGGCGGGGCTGGCGAATGCGGAAGTGGCGGACCTCGCCTGCCGGGTCCTGCAGGCCGTCCGGGCTTCCAATGAGGACCCGGGCCGGTTCTATTCCTCGGTCCTGCTGTGCCTGGGTGGCGGCGCCGCCTACGTGGAGCCGGGGGAAGAGCCGATGAACGTGCAGCCGCTCCTGCCGCCGGACTCGCTCCTGGTGGCGCTGCTGCCCGGGGCGCAGGCGAGCACTCGGGGCTCGGACTGCGACCGGGAAGTGCGGCAGGCGCTCAGCTCAGCGCTCCGGGAAAAGGAGAACATCCTCGAAGGCGACGACGCCGGCCTCACCGCCCTGTTCGAGCTTGGCCCGGACGTCGTGGAGGAGGGCCAGGTCACGATGCTCTACGGCCTGATGCGCGTGCGGCAGATGCTCGACGCTTTGCTCGAGTACCTCGGCGAGCCGCTCGCGGACAACGATCTGCTGGCGGAGACGTGTGACGAGGAGAGCGCCATCCTGGCGGACTACTTCGGCTTCCCGGCCGAGCCGTACCGGGCCCTCCGGACGCGGGCGGCCGAAGCGGGGGCGCTGGGCTCGAAGCTGACGTGGCTGCTCGGCGGCTACCCCGCGAGCATAATCTTCGCGCCCGGCCGCCGCGACGAGGTCTGCGCGGCGTTGGCAAAGCACTTCCCGGACGCCGCACTGACAGCGGCCGACGTGGATCCGGCCGGCCTGCGCTGGGAAGGCGGCGAGGAGGACCCCGCGCCGCTGTAGACTGCCTGTCCGCCGCCGCGATGCGTTCGCGCGCCCCCGCATGACACCTTACGCCATTTGCATCGGGCCATTGCAGAGAAACGAGCGTGGCGTAACATGGGGCGCCGGGCATGGCACACTCTTGCAGGGAGCGGAAAATGGCACAGCGACGGATCGGGCTGAACCTGGTGACGCTCAGGAACGGGCGGGATGCGGACCTGGTGACGGAGACCCTGGATCGGGTCCGCCGGGCGGGCTTCCACGCCGTGGGGCCCTGGGCGGAGACGCTTCAGGGGTGGCGCGAGTCCGGCCGCTCCATGGCGGACCTGGCGCGCGAGATCGAGGGGCGCGGGCTGAAGGCGGACGAGATCTGCGCCGCAGGCGTCCTGGAGCCGGATGGCGCCGTTGCCAGGCCCCGGGAGCTGTTCGAGTGGGCCGCCGAGCTGGGCGTGCCGGCCGTCATCAGCATCTATGGCCAGCCGTCGAATCCCCTGGACAAGGTCCGGGACGACTGGGCGGAGTTCGTGCGCGGCGTCGAGGACATCGGCGTATCGCCCGCCTTCGAGTTCATCGGCCCGTGGCCGCAGTACAACTCTCCCTTGCAGGCGTGGGAGGTGATCCGCACCGGCCCGGCGCTCGGCAAGATGGTGTTCGACACGTTCCATTTCTGGCGCGGCGGCTGCGACCTGACGGAGATTGGCAGGTTCCCGGGCGAACGCGTCGCGCTCGTCCACCTGAACGACGTCAAGGACGTGCCGAGGGAGACGGCCAGGGATACGGACCGAACGTATCCCGGAGAGGGCGTTATCCCGCTCGGCGAGACCCTGTCGGGCCTGATCGAGAGCGGCTTCGCCGGCCCGTTCTCGGTGGAGATCTTCGGGGAGGTCCAGGGGCAGGACCCGGACGAGGTCGCGGCGCGCGCCTTCGAGGCGGCCGACCGCGTCGTTCGGGCGCTCTGAGCAGTTTCGGCAAGGTTCGGTGAGGTGACATGAAACGGAATGAGACGGGTCGGGACGATGTCGCGCTGATCCCGCGGGAAGTGCTCTTCGGCAATCCGGACCGCGCGCAGGTCAGCCTCAGCCATGACGGCCGCTGGCTGGCCTTCCTGGCACCGGCGGAGGGGGTCCTGAACGTGTGGGTGGCGCCGCTGGAGGCGCACGGCGAGGCACGCCCCGTCACGGCGGACAGGGGGCGCGGCATTCGCTCCTACACATGGGCCCACACCAACGAGCACGTCCTCTACATCCAGGACAGGGACGGCGATGAGAACTGGCACGTCCACGCCACGGAGATCGAGAGCAGCAGGACGCGGGACCTGACGCCGTTCGAGGGCGTCCAGGCCCGCATCCAGCACGTCAGCCCGTACCGTCCCGATGAGATACTCGTGGCACTGAACAACCGCGATCCGAAGTTCCACGACGTGCATCGCGTCGACATCCGCAGCGGTGCCGTGGAACCCGTGCAGGAGAACCCCGGCTTCGCCGGCTTCATCACTGACGATAACTACGCCGTCCGGTTCGCTGAGCGCATTACCCCGGATGGCGGCGCCGAGACGCTCAGGCCGGCGGCGGACGGGGGGTGGGAGCCCTTTGTCCGCGTGTCCCTGGAGGACGCCTTGACCACGGGACATGCGGGATTCGATAAGAACGGACGGGTCGCCTACTGGCGCGACAGCCGGGGGCGGGACACGGCGGCACTGGTGGAGATGAACTTGGAGACGGGCGAGGGGACGGTGCTGGCCCATGACCCACGCGTGGACGTGGGCGGCGTCGTGCGGCACCCCACGGAGAAGCATCCCCAGGCGGTGGCCTTCACTTACGACCGGCAGCGCTGGGAGGTGCTCGACCCGGCGGTGCAGGGGGATTTCGAGCGCCTGGCACGCGTGGCCGACGGCGATTTCTGGCCCTCCAGCCGTACGCTTGATGACTGCCACTGGATCGTGACGTACTCGGCCGATGACGGCCCCGCACGCTTCTACCACTACGACCGCGAGGCGGGGGAAGTCCGGTTCCTTTTCAACAGTCGTGACGACCTGGCGGGCCTGCCGCTGGCGCCGATGCGGGCGGATGTCGTGCGCTCGCGCGACGGGCTCGACCTGCTCTGCTACGCCACGCTGCCGGTCCGGGCCAATCCCGACGGCCGGGGCCGTCCGGGCGCGCCCCTGCCGACGGTGCTCGTGGTGCACGGCGGCCCGTGGGGGCGGGACGGGTGGGGCTTCAATAGCAACCGCCAGTGGCTCGCCAACCGGGGCTACGCCGTGCTCAGCGTGAACTTCCGCGGCTCGACCGGCTTCGGCAAGGCATTCGTCAACGCCGGCAACATGGAATGGGCCGCCAAGATGCACGATGACCTGATCGACGCAGTCGAATGGGCTGTGGCTGAAGGCATCGCCGATCCGGAGCGCGTCGCCATCATGGGCGGCAGCTACGGCGGCTACGCCACGCTGGTCGGGCTAACGTTCACACCCGAGCAGTTCGCCTGTGGCGTGGACATCGTGGGCCCATCCAACCTGCTCACGCTCCTGGAGACCGTTCCCCCTTACTGGACGCCCATGATCGAGATGTTAACCCGGCGCGTCGGGGACCACAGGACGGAAGAGGGCCGCGAGCTGCTCCAGGAGCGTTCGCCGCTGAACCTAGCCGACCGGATCTGCCGGCCGCTTCTGATCGGGCAGGGGGCCAACGACCCGCGCGTCAAGCAGGCCGAATCCGACCAGATCGTCCAGGCCATGCAGGATAACGACATTCCCGTCACCTACGTGCTCTATCCCGACGAGGGCCACGGCTTCGCGCGGCCGGAGAACCGCATGTCCTTCAAGGCCGTGGCCGAGGCGTTCCTGGCCGAGCACCTGGGCGGCCGCTGTGAGCCGGTCGGTGACGACTTCGAGGGCTCGTCTCTCACCGTGCCCGTCGGCGCCGAGCAAGTGACCGGACTCCAGGAAGCGCGGGGCCAGGGTTGACGTTGAACTGGAGGTGAAGATGCGAATCGTCATGACGGCGTGGGTTGCCTTGCTGCTCGGGGCGGCGGCTGCCGACGGCGCCGCACTGGAGGTCGCGCACTCCCAGAACACGGAGGCCGTGCCCCTGTTCGACGTCTTCGAGATCACCTTCAACCACGGCGGCGCGTACGCCAACCCGTTCTTCGACGTGACGGTCGACGTGACCTTCACCTCACCCGGCGGCAGGGCGGTGCGCGTCGGCGGCTTCCACTACGGCTCGACCGAGAAGCCGGAGATCCGCGTGAGCGAGCGGCGCCCCGACGGATCCCCCGGCGCGGTCGAGTACGTCTTTGAGAAGGCGGACACGTGGAAGGCGCGCTTCGCACCGTCGGAACTCGGCACGTGGCGATACGCCTACGTCTTCGCAAACGCTGCCGGGGACGCGGCGACCGGCGGGGGCGGCTTCGAGTGCGTGCGCGGGCGGCGCGTCGCCCACGGCTTCGTCCGGCGCCACCCGTCCAACCCCTTCCGGTTGGTCTACGACGACGGGACGCCGTACTTCCCCATCGGGGTGCAGGACTGCTGGGGCGACGGTTCCGGCAACGGCTCCGTGCTGGCGGCCTGCTCGATGGAAGGGCCGTTCCGGACGGACCGGCAGGGACGGCCGGACCTGCCGCCCGGGCCGATGTTCCAGCCCGGCCCGTCCAACAACCCCCAGAACGGCGACCTTTACCTGCGCCAGTTCGGCCGGTGCGGGTTCAACCTCTACCGCTTCTCGCAGAAGAACTGCTCCTACGTGCAGTACCGTGACCTGGACCATTACCTGGTCCAGGAAGGCGTCATGACGGACGAGCTGCTCGCGTGCGCCCGCAAGTACGGCTTCGCCATCTTCTACGGCATCTTCGGATACCAGAAGGTCTTCAACGACGAGCCGGACAACGCGGAGGGCATGGCGAAGGTCAAGCGCTTCATCAAGTACAGCGTGGACCGCTGGGGCGCGTACGTGGACTTCTGGGAGTTCCTCAACGAGCAGAAGGCGGCCGACGGCTGGTACGCGATCATGATTCCTTACCTGCAATCCATCGACCCCTACCGTCACCCGATCACGACAAGCTGGGAGCGGCCGGAGCTTGCGGGCATTGACGTGAACGCGCCCCACTGGTACGGCAGGGAGAACGAGCTGGCCTCCGACGCGGCGGTCGTCTCGCGGGCGCGGGGCTGGAAGAAGCACGGCAAGCCCGTCATCGTCGGGGAGCAGGGCAACAGCGTCAGCCGCAGCGGCCCGCGCCCGCCGGGCGTCGGGGGCGTCTGGGACGACCGCTCCGCGCTGCGCATGCGCATCCGCAACTGGACGGCGCTGTTCAGCGAGGTGGCCGTCATCTTCTGGAACACCAGCTACGCCAAGGACGGCCACTTCATGAACATCTGGCTCGGCCCGAAGGAGCGGGAATACGTGCGCGCCATGCAGGGCTTCGCTTATTCGCTGGACGCCGACGTGCGGATCGTGCCCGTCTCGCTGCCCGAGGGATCGGGCGTGCGGGCTTACGGGCTGGCCTCCAGGGCGCGCGCCGGCGTCTACCTGCACCACTTCGAGAACCACGACAGGCCCGTCCAGGGGCTTGACGTGACCCTGGACGTGCCGATGGCGGCGAAGGGCTACTGGTACTCGCCCGAGAGCGCGGCCATCCTGGGGCCCTTCGACGTGCGCCCCGGCCGGGGGACGTTCCGCGCGCCGGCCTTCACGGTTGACCTGGCGCTTCTCATAACCCCTGGCAGCCCGCCCGACATCGACGGTGACGGCCTGGCGAACGACGCCGACCCGGACGACGACAACGACGGCGTGCCCGACGCAAAGGACGCCTTCCCCCTGGACCCCGAGGAATGGGCCGACGCCGACCGCGACCTTATCGGCGACAACATGGACGCCGACGACGACGGCAACGGGGCCGGCGACGACCTGAACCGCAACGGCATCCCCGACCACGAAGAGCTGGACCTGGACGGCGACGGCGTGGACCGGGCGAACAGCGTCCCCTGGGACGCCTTCCCCGTCGATCCCAAGGAATGGCGGGACACCGACGGCGACGGCGTCGGCGACAACGCCGACGCGGACGACGACGGCGACGGCTGGACCGACGACGAGGAGGCGAGGGCCGGAACCGACCCGCTGGACAGGCTCAGCTTCCCGGCGGGCCCCTGACGGAGGTGCGTGAGATGCGCAGGCAGGCTGTCGCCGCGCTGCTGCTGGTTCTCGTGGCCGCTTGCATTGCAGGCGCCGCGGGCGTCTCGCCGGGCGCCGCCGGGGGCGGGAAGCCGCCCGAGGGCTGCGGCCTGTCCGCCCGGCACCCGGGCGACGCCGGCATCGGGCGCGACGCGGCAGTGCTGCTGGCCGAGGACTTCGAGCAGGGCGCCCTCGAGGACCTGGCGAAGCGCTGGGAGAGCGTGAAGAACCCGGACGGCAAGGTGCTGCTGCTCGTCCCCGACGCCCCGCCGGGCAGCCCCGGGGCGCGCAGCCTCCAGATGACCGCCACGCTGAACGAGAACACCGGCGGCCACCTCTACACGCGCCTGCCGCGCGAGGTCGAGACGGTCTTCGCCCGCTTCTACGTGCAGTTCGCGCGCGAGCCCGAATACATCCACCATTTCGTCCACCTGGGCGGCTACCGTCCCTCGACCCCCTGGCCGCAGGGCGGCGCGGGGGAGCGCCCGCGCGGCGACGAGCGGATGACGGTCGGCATCGAGCCGTGGGGCGATTGGGGCAGGGCGCCCGCGCCGGGCCTGTGGAACTTCTACGCCTACTGGCACGAGATGAAGGTCTCCGGCGACGGCAAGTACTGGGGGAACGGGCTCCGCCCGGTCCGCGACCAGCAGGTGCCCGCCGGGCGGTGGCAGTGCGTCGAGGTGATGATGAAGTGCAACTCTGACCCGCGCGCCCACGACGGCGAGCTCGCGCTCTGGCTGGACGGGCGGCTCGTGGCGCGCTTCGCGCCCGGCGTCCGGCGCGGGCCGTGGCCGAAGGGCGGGTTCCGGCTGGTCGAGGAGGGCGGCGAGCCGTTCGAGGGCTTCTGCTGGCGCCGCAGCGACGAGCTGAAGATAAACTTCTTCTGGCTGATGCACTACGTCACGCCCAGCGCCGCCGCGCAGAACCACGTCGAGGACCCCAGGCGCGTCAACGCCGTCCGGTTCGACAACGTCGTTCTCGCCACGGAGTACATCGGCCCCATCGCGCCGGCCCATCGCTAGCCTCCGTCACGCCCCGGGCGGGCGATCACGATGCGCTCGTCAGCACGAGGTACATGGTGTTCGCCGGCAGCACGACGGTGGCCTTGCCGTCGGCGATCTTGAGGTCAACCTGCGCGTCGGTGGCCATGCCGTTGGCGTCGAGCAGCATCGTCCTGGTCAGCCGCGGGTTGGAGACGGTGATCGTGGCGTCCGTGTTCTCGATCTGCCAGGGGTACTGTCCGAGGTTGACGACCTGGAAGCCGTCGGTCTGCTTGCCGTCGGCCCGGACCCCGGTGGGCCGCACGGTCCATCCCCTGGGCCGACTGGTAGTCCCGACTTGGACCAGCACCTTCCCGGAATCCCGGATGGGTTTCCCGTCGAGGGAGACCGTGATGATGGTGGCGTAGGCGTTCCGGCAGGTGATCTCGACGTCGGCCAGTTTCTGCGTCCCGGCTTCGGCCAGGAAGCCGGCCACGGCCTGGGCCCGGGGGGCGTTCACACGGTAGACGCCCTTGCCGTAGTTCAGCTCGACTTCGCCGGTGATGCTGCGCACCGTCTTGCCCGCCCGGTCTATGCAGCGGGACAGGTCGGCCACTGTTGTTTTCGCGGGGTCGCTGTCGTAGACGACCTGGACCGGGCCGGCCAGCAAGGCGAGCGGGTCCACGGCAGTCTTCACCGTGCCGGTCAGCACCATGTTGCCGATGTCGCGGTTCGGGTCCCAGCCGCTCTCCTCGGCCACGAGCGGCTCCTTGCGCTGCCACAGGTGGTCCATGGCGCGGTGTTCGACGACCACGGGCTGCCCCTCGCGCACGAGTCCGAGCCGGTAAATCAGCGCGGCGGCGGGGAACTGGCCCAGGGTGAGTGGCGAGTTCCACGACCACTTGTACCAGGTCCTCTTGTCCCAGCCGCCCAGTCCGTCCACGGACCAGACGCATGCGTCAATGCCGTTCAGCGCGGTCTGCGCGGCCACCATCAGCGGGCCTTCGGACTGGTACAGGCACGGATGCGTCCACAGTATCTCGGGGATGATGAAGGCCCGGCCGAGCGGCTGACGGAGGTTCATCGGGAGCTTCACCGGCTCCCGTGTCATGGAGACGTCGGTGTAGTAATCGCCCTCTTTGAGCCGCCATCCCCGGTTGACGCCCATGTGGTAGCCGCCCGTGTAGAAGTTCCGGCCTGTCACCTCGCCGGGCGTGTACGACCAGTACTCGGCGTCCTGGCACAAGGCGGTGTCCACGGTGCGCCAGTTGCCGGGGTTTATCAACTGCTTGCAGCCGAGGTCATCGCGCAGGTAGGCCACCACGTCAGCGTTGACCTGGTGCATGAGCCTGACCGTGAACTCGAACTGGTCCGCCGCACATCGCGCGAAGCCGGGCCATTCGCCTTTTTTCGCCCGGCCGTCGCGGGTGAAGTCCCACAGGTCCAGCACGGGCGGCAGCCCCTTGTCCCACTCCGGCTGGACCCTTATCTCCTTGGCGTCCGGGCTGTAATCCTGCCAGGCGGCGCGGGCCTTTTCCAGCGAGCCGTGCTTCTGCCGCAGGAAATCGGCGTAGCGCGTGCGGAAGATGTCCAGGGCCGGCCCCCGCACCCCGTTGAACGTCCAGAAGAGCAGGCTGTCCTCGTTCAGAAGCTGGATGATGGCCACGGCGGGCTCATCGGCGAGCTTGACTCCCGTGTAAGGGTTGGGACGCGTGTAGAGCGCCCTCAGCCACGCCCTGTACCCCTCCTGCATGGCGGGATCGAGGAAGACCATGCTGTTGGCGTTGGCCGGTGTCTGCGCGCCGCCCCCGTTGACGCCCCAGCTCTCCTGCACGTTGCAGCTGGACGGCCAGAGGGGGGAGATCGCGACGTAGATGCCGGCCGTCTTCAGGGCCGCCACGTGCTTGAATACCCGGTCCAGTTCCTCCTCGTCCACGTCCGTGACCTTCGAGCCAGCGGCTTTCGGGTAGAGCGCGCCGAATGTGCGGACGATGTTGACGCCGCGCTTGGCGAGGAATCGCGCGCTCCACTTCAGGTCCTCCATCTCCACCTTGCTCTGGGCCATGCCCAGGACGGCCCAGAAGCGGATGGGCTCGCCGTCACCGTGCACGAAGCTGTTGCCGTCCTCGCTCAGGCGGACCATGCCGTGCTCGCCGGCGACCTCTTCGTTGAGAGACCGCAGGTCGAACTCGGCGGCGGCGTCGAAGGTGTCGTCGGGCGGGTCGAAGTCCCAGGTTTCTCCCGGATGGAACGGCATGAGGTCGGGCGCCTTCTCGTTCGGCTTGTACTTGCCGTGGGGCGTGAACTCGCCCGTCGCCAGCACGAAGCAGTCAATGCCGGCGTAGCGCATCTTGGCCGAGCTCTCGCCGGCGCCGAGGATGAACTCCAACGTGTGGCTGCCCGGGCTCAGGTCAAGGTTGCCCAGGTCGAACCAGGCGGCGGGCTCCGGCCAGTACCAGTTCCCGTCCGCGGCGATGAGCTGCCTGTCCACCCCCGTCTTCGCATCTACGGAGGTCCAGTCGTTTCCATCGCACCGCCAGTTTATCCCGGTCCCGATGCCGGCGCGCAGCCAGAGCCGCCATCTCCCTTCCGCGGGCATGTCCACGGCGTACTCTGCCGTGTTGTCCGGGCTGCCCTCGGACGCCAGCCCGCACAACCACGCGCCCCCGGAGACCTCGTCCGGGTTCGTGTCGTTCAGAGAACCCGGCCCGGTATTTTCCGTGATCTGTTTCTTGACCGGCCGTTCGCCCTCGATCCAGATGAACTCATCCGCGCAGAGGGCCGTCCTGCCGGCAAACACAGCGCTGACAAGAAGCACAGCAGACAACGTGCGCACGTCCTGCATGATCATTCCTCCTTGCGTTGCGCGCGGGCATGGAGGGAAGGGCTTCGGTTTCTTCCCAGCCAGAGGTTACCTGCCTGGGATCCGGTTCGTCAAGTGGCCGGAACGTGGGAGCCGAAACCCGGTTCAGTGGCGTCGCCGACGGGGTCCGGCGGCGGATCGTGGGAGGACGTACACAGGAATGGTGGGCGCAGCAGGACTTGAACCTGCGACTTCTACCGTGTGAAGGTAGCGCTCTCGCCACTGAGCTATGCGCCCACCGGCAACCAGCGACTATACCAGACGCCGCCCGGCCCGTCAATTACCCGTCTCCTGTTGCGGCGTCCGGCGGACCCATGCCGCGGATCGCCACCGCCTCCGCGACGGCGCTGACCAGCAGCAGGGGCAGGATCACGCACGCGTACGCGGCAGCCCGCTCGGCCAGGGCTTCCGCGTAGAGCGCCGCGCCGGCCTGGATGCGCTGCCCCATGCCCATGCCCATCGCCGCCGAGAACCAGAAGCAGGGCAACTCGATCAGCGGCACCAGCAGGCCGGCGAGGGCCGTCAGGCGGGGGCCGGGCTTCCAGCCGTCCGGGGGACCCTGAAGCGCCTTGAGGAGTCCCGGTGCGTCGTCGCCAGCCTTCACGAGGACGCCGATGTTGATGCCGGTCCAGACCGTGAGGATGGCCGGAAGCATCGGGTGGAACCCGCTCGCGACGCAGAGGAACATCACGGCGGCGTTGTGGGCGAAGATGACTCCGGCGCCGCGCGCGATGCCCGGCGCCCGGCCCATCAGGCCCAGGGCGAACCGCATCAGGCCCCGGGCGGGCAGGATGAGCACCCGCACGCGCCAGCGCAGCACGGGCACGGCGAGCAGCAGCCCCGCCACGAAGAGCACCAACGCGTGGACAGCCAGCCGCAGGTGGTCCCTGAACACGAACTCAAGCATAAGGCGTTCTCACCACAACGACACCACGAGCACGACGAACGAAAGGCATAATGCATAGTAAAGGTCTTTACGTCGTGCCCGTCGTGTCGTCGTGGTTCGCCGTTACGTCGCCTGCCGGCGGGCGCACTCGACGGTGTTCGCCAGCAGCATGGCGGTGGTCACCAGCCCCACGCCGCCGGGCACGGGGGTGATGAGCGACGCCCGCTCCCGGGCCGCCTCGAACTCCACGTCGCCGACGATGCGCGTCTTCTTCTTGCCGCCTTCCTCGACCTTGACGCGGTTGATCCCCACGTCGATGACGACCGCGCCCTCCCTGACCATGTCGCCCCGGACCAACCCCGCCTTGCCGGCGGCCACGACGAGCACCTCGGCGCGGCGCGTGTGGAAGGCCAGGTCCTGCGTGGCGATGTGGCAGCAGGTGACCGTGGGCGATTCCATGATGGACTGGAGCAGCATGACCAGCGTCGGCTTGCCGACGATCTCGCTGTGGCCGACGACGACCGTCTCCTTGCCCTTCAGGCCAACGCCGGCCTCCTGGAGCATGGCGACGACGGCGTGCGGCGTGCAGGGGGCCAGGGAGAAGTCGCCGTAGAACAGCTTGCCGATGTTGGCCGGGTGGACGCCCTCGACGTCCTTGTCGGGCACGATGGCCTGCTGGACGCGGCGCGCGTCAACGCCCTCCGGCACGGGCATCAGCAGGATGACGCCGTTGACGCCGGGGTCTGCGCTGACCTGCGCGATGTGGTCCTCCATGTCCTGCTGCGAGGAGGCGGGGTCGAGCTCGTGCAGGGCGTAGTCAATGCCGACCTCGGCGCAGGCCTTCTGCTGGCTGCCGGCGTAGTACTTCGCGCCGGGGTTGTCGCTGGCCAGTATGCCGACCAGCTTCGGCGCGCGGCCGAGTCCTGCGACGTCGCTGCGCACCTGTTCCTTGATCTTCTCCGCGATGGGAGCGCCTTCGATCAGTTCTGCGGCCATGCAACTCCTCCTCTCCTCGTGTAAGACGCAATCGCGGCATTACCATTCACGGGTAGGCCGGGCGTCTCGCCCGGCGGGAGCACTGCCCCCAGCCCCCGGCGAGACGCCGGGGGCTACCCCGGTGAAGGTTTGGGCCGAGCGTCTCCTCCTCTCTCGTACCTTCCGCCGCGCGGGCGGACGCGTTCTCAGCCCGGGCAAGCCGCCCGGTCATTGCCCTGCGCCGGAGCGCAGGAGCTTCTTCAGTTCCTCGCCGATCCAGTGCTCGGCGTGCGAGAGGCAGAACGGCCCGTGCCCCGGGTAGAGCACGTCCGGCGGGTCCTCCAGGAGCCTGAGCAGCGTCTCGACGTAGGCGTCGTGATCGTAATCCAGCCGGCCCCGTATCTGGTCCAGTTGCGGCGAGCGGACCGCGTCCCCGCAGAACAGCATCCGGTTGTCGTCCGCCACCATCTCGTATCCCATCGAGCCGGCGGAGTGGCCGGGCAGGCCCAAGGCGTGGAACTCGACCCCGCCGAGGGCCAGCGTCTCGCCGTCCTCCATCGGCGTCACCTCCGCCACGGCGGTGAAGCGGCGCGCGTAGTGATAGGCGGCCGTGCAGGGCCCGCCCGCGCGGACGACCTCCCCGGCGGCGGGCGAGGCGACGACCTCGACGCCGTTCTTGCGCAGCGCCTCGGCGGCCCCCGCGTGGGGGAAGTGGGCGTGCGTCAACAGGACGTGCGAGATGTCCTTCAGGTCGAAGTCCATCTCCTCGATGTTGCCCAGTATGCCGGACAGGCTCTCGCCGCAGCCGCAGTCCACCAGGACCAGCGGGTCGCCCGTGTTGACCAGGTAGGTGTTGCAGTCGTTGGCGGGCCAGTCCAGATAGACCATGTTGTAGTCCTGGCCGCCGACCAGGAAGACGGGACCGAGCAGTCGCATTCCCATCTCGCGCCTCGCACGGGACATTCGCGGCACTGAGGAGACACCATTTAAGGGCAACTGTGGCGGGCTGTCAAGAGCGCAAGTATCAAGGGCCAGGGACCAAAGGCGAAGGGCCAGAGGGCGAGTGTGCGCGCCGCCGTCGGCTGGCAGGCGTCAGTTGCTCGCGGGGCCCTTCTCGGCGGCCGCCGGTTTCTTGCGCCTGGTCCTCGACCGCCGCCGCGGGGCGGGCTTGACCAGGCTCACCAGGTAGGTGCCGCTGCGCGGGTCCTCGCGCAGTGTGATGAGTTTCTGAGTCTGCGCCTCTTCCAGAAGGTCCGTGAAGGACCGAAAGCCGTGGTCGCCTTCGCTGAAGGACGGCTGCTTGCGCCGGATCGTGTCCTTGACCAGCGAGGCCTGGATGGGGTCGCGCCCCTCGCGCAGCAGGGCGGCGATGGTGCTGGTGACCAGTTCCAGAACCTCCGCGTTGTCTTTGGCCGGGGCGTCAGCGGGGGCCGCAGGGGCCGGCTTGGACGCCTGGACGAGCGACTCGTAGAAGATGAACTCGTCGCAGTTGGAGACCAGCAGGTTCGAGGTCGATCCCCGCAGCCCGAGCCCGATGACCCTCTTGCCGTTCTCCCGCAGCTTCGAGACCAGCGGCGAGAAGTCGCTGTCGCCCGACACGACCACGAAGGTGTCGATGTGCCCCTTGCCGTAGCTGAGGTCCATCGCGTCCACGCAAAGCCGTATGTCCGCCGAGTTCTTGCCGCTGGTCCCGCGGCGGGGGATCTCGATCAGCTCGATGGCCGCCTCATGGAATACCCGGGTGTACTTGGAGAACCGCGACCAGTCGGCATAGGCCCGCTTGACGATGATCTTGCCCTTCTCGAGCAACCGCTCCAGGACCTTCTGGATGTCGAACGTCGTGTCCTCCCTGTCCCTCAAGCCGAGGGCGATGTTCTCGAAGTCGATGAAGACCGCAAGATCGTTGCGAGCGTCTGTTGCCATTGTGCCGTCTCCTCTCGAACAGTTCCGGGCCGGGCGTGCCGGCGGCTTCCCACGTGGCAGGATACCGCCTTCCCGCCTCCGCCGCAAGTTTCCCCGGCCGAGTGTGCCAAGGGCCGCGGCCCCCGCCGCCTTGCGCGCCGGGGGCGGAACGGTTACGATTCCGTCCGTCATCATCTCCCACCAGGAGGCCGCGCCATGGCCGTCGCCATCGGTGTCCTCGTCGCAGTGCTCCTCGCCTTAGTGTTTGTCTTCAACGGCCTGGTGATGAAGCGGAACCGGTGCGAGAACGCCTTCGCCACCATAGACGTGATGCTGAAGAAGCGCTATGACCTGATCCCGAACCTGGTCGAGACTGTCAAGGGCTACGCGAAGCACGAGCGGGAGCTGCTGGCGCAGGTGACGGAGCTGCGGGCGCGGGCGGCCTCCGGGGCGCTGCCGACCGACGAGGCCGTGGTGCTGAACAACCGCATCACGGGGTTGCTGCGGCGGCTGCTGGTGGTCGTCGAGGCCTACCCGGAGCTGAAGGCGAACGGTAACTTTCTGCAGCTCCAGCGCGCCCTGAACGAGATCGAGGAGCAGATCGCCGCGGCCCGCCGCGCCTTCAACGCCGCCGTCATGGACCTGAACAACGCGGTCCAGATGTTCCCCAGCAGCCTCGTGGCCTCGATGACGGGCTTCCGCGAGCGGCACTTCCTGGCCACCCCCGAGGAGGAGCGCGGCGCGGTGGACGTGGGCGAACGGCTCAATCCCTCCGGGCCGGCGGCGGACACATGAGCGACGATTTCGACGCCTATTACGATGCGGAGTTGCGCCCGGCGCTGGAAAGCCTGGAGGAGCGCCGTCGCCAGGCGTCGCGCACCTGGCGGACGGTGGCTGGCGTGACGCTCGTGGTCGTGGTGGGCGCCCTGGTCGCGGCCGCAGCCCTTTCCTACTGGATCATCGCCGCCGTGGCCGTGGTCCTCGGCGCCGGCTGCTTGTTCGGCAGCCACGCGATTCTGTTCCACCCCGTCATCCGCGACGCCAAGCGCGAGATGATCGGTGCGCTGGCGCGGTTCGTTGACCCGAGCCTGCGTTACTCGCCGAAGGGCTGCATCACGCGGGCGCAGTTCCGGCGGAGCCGCCTGTTCTCGCACGGCGTTGACCGCTACCGGGGCGAGGACCTTGTCCAGGGCAGGATCGGCTCGACGGACATCCGGTTCTCGGAGGTCCACGCCCAGTACAAGACGACCCACACCGACGGCAAAGGGCACACCCACACGAGCTGGCACACGATCTTCAAGGGCCTGTTCGTCATCGCGGACTTCAACAAGCATTTCCGCGGCGTGACCCGCGTCCTGCCGGACGTGGCGGAGCGCGCGCTCGGCTGGTTCGGCCAGAAGCTCCAGGGCGCGTTCGACGTGTTCGAGCGCGGGGAGCTGGTGAAGCTCGAGGACCCCGAGTTCGAGCGCGAGTTCGTCGTTTACGCCGACGACCAGGTGGAGGCGCGCTACATCCTGACGCCGGCCCTGATGCGGCGCCTGCTCGATTTCAAGCGCAGGGCGGGGCGGGACGTTTGCTTCTCCTTCGCCGGCTCCAGCGTGCACATCGCCATCTCGACCAGCAGGGACATGTTCGAGCCGGATGCGTCCCGCTCGTTCCTCGACCGGGCCGCGATGCTGGCGCACCTGCGCGACCTCCAGTTCGCCACGAGCGTGGTCAAGGAGCTGGACCTGAACACGCGCATCTGGACCAAAGAGTAGCGCGGGCCTTGTTGCTTGTTGTCCGCCGTACGGCGGATTGCTCGTTCTCCGCCATCGCCGTCCGCCGTTCACGTCTTGCTTCATACTCTTGCCTTCTGCCGTCGCCGTCCCGTTCGTCTTGACGGCCCGCGGGCGCGTCATTAGAATGGCGCGGGGGCGCCGGGGAGCGCCTCCGCACGCGCGGTTCGAACTGTCGATAAGGCGCCGATGCCCGAGTTCTGCCACCTGCACGTCCACACCCAGTACAGCCTTCTGGACGGCGCCTGCCGCACCGGGCAGTTGGCCGAGAAAGCTGCGCGGCTCGGCATGTCCGCCGTCGCCATGACGGACCACGGCAACATGTTCGGCGCCGTCGATTTCCACAAGACGATGCGCGCCCACGGGCTGAAGCCGATCATCGGCTACGAGGGCTACTTCACCACCGGGGACCGGCGCATCCGCGAGGGCGGCCCCAAGGGGCAGCAGCTCTATCACCTGACGCTGCTCGCGTCCGACGAGACCGGCTACCGCAACCTGGTGAAGCTCGCCAGCCTGGCCTACGTGGAGGGGCTCTACTACAAGCCCCGCGTGGACTGGGAGCTGCTCCAGGACTGCGCCGAGGGCCTGGTCTGCCTGAGCGGCTGCCTGCACAGCCGGCTCAACGACCTCCTGCTGGCCGACGGCGAGGAGGCGGCGCAGAAGTGGCTGGCGGACATGCAGGACCTGTTCGGCCGGGACCGGTTCTACGTCGAGCTTCAGGACCACGGCCTGCCGGACCAGCGCAGGGCGCTGCCGCTGGCGCTGGCCCTGGCCCGGCGGATGGGCATCCCCGTCGTTGCCACCAACGATTGCCACTACCTGGAGGCCGGGGACCGGGACTGGCACGACGTGCTGCTCTGCATCAACACGCGCTCCACGCTGGACGAGGAAGACCGGTTCCAGATGGAGACCGACCAGCTCTACTTCAAGAGTGCGGACGAGATGGCGCAGCTCTTCGGGGAGGCGCCGGAGGCCCTGGAGAACTCGCTGCGCATAGCGGAGATGTGCAGCGTCGAGCTGGACGACTCGCGCAAGTACCCCACGTTCCATCCCGAGGGAGAAGCGGCGGGAGGCAACGCGGCGCTGCTCCGCTCGCTGGCCACCGCCGGCCTCGAGGAGCGCTACGGCGAGGTCCCCGACGATGCGCGCGAGCGGCTCGACTACGAGCTCGGCGTCATCGAGCAGATGGGCTACGTGGACTACTTCCTGATCGTCTGGGACATCGTACGCTTCGCCCGGGAGCAGCGCATCCCCGTCGGCCTGCGCGGCAGCGGCGGCGGCAGCCTGGTCGTGCACGGCCTGAACATCACCGAGCTGAACCCGCTAGACTACGACCTGATCTTCACCCGCTTCATGGACCCCGAGCGCAAGGAAGCGCCGGACATCGACATCGACCTGTGCGAGCTACGGCGCGACGAAGTCATCGACTACGTCCGGCAGCGCTACGGGTCGGAGAGCACGGCCCAGATCATCACGTTCGGGACGCTCCAGGCGCGCAACTGCGTGCGCGACGTCGGGCGCGTGCTCGGCGTGGACCTGAAGAAGGTGGACCGCATCGCCAAGCTCATACCGTTCGGCCAGTCCCTGGACGAGGCCGTCGAGAACGTGTCGGAGCTGGCCGCAGAGGCGAAGCAGGACGAAGAGGTGGGGCGGATCCTCGACTATGCCCGCCGGCTCGAGGGCCTGCCACGGCACGCCAGCACCCACGCCGCCGGGGTCGTCATCGCCGACAGGCCGCTCTGGGAGTTCATCCCCCTCTGCAAGAACAGCGCCGGCGAGATCATGACCCAGTGGGCCATGGACGACCTGGCCGCCGTCGGCATGTTGAAGATGGACTTCCTGGGGCTGCGCACCCTGACCATCATCGACAAGACCCTCCAGATCATCCGCGAGAGCGGCAAGGAGCCGCCTGTCCTCGACGTCGGCGAGATGGACACCGCCGACCAGCACACCTACGAACTGGTGACGCGCGGCCTGACCAAGGGCGTCTTCCAGCTCGGCAGTGCGGGGATGCAGCGGCTGTTGAAGCGGCTCAGGCCGAGCAGCATCGAGGACCTGATCGCCGCCGTGGCCCTATACCGTCCGGGACCGCTCCAGAGCGGCATGGTGGAAGACTTCGTCAACCGCCGCCACGGGCACCAGGCGGTCGAGTACCCCCATCCCGCGTTCAAGCCGATCCTGGAGCCCACCTACGGGGTCATCCTCTACCAGGAACAGATCATGCGCATCGTCAACACGATCGCCGGCATGAGCATGTCGAACGCCCTGACGATGATCAAGGCCATTGGCAAGAAGGACGAGAGCATCATCGAGAGGCGGCACCAGGACTTCGTCGACGGCGCCGTGGCCAACGGCGTCGAGCGGGACACGGCGGAGGAGATATTCGGGCTCATCCGCCACTTCGCCGGCTACGGCTTCAACAAGGCGCACGCCAGCGCCTACGCCTTCATCGCGTTCATGACGGCCTTCCTGAAGGCCCACCACCCGACCGAGTTCATGGCCGCCAGCATCTCGTGCGAGATGGGCGACACGGACAAGGTCGTCGAGCTGATGGAGGAGTGCCGCCTGCTCGGCATCGAAGTGCTCCCGCCGGACATCAACGAGAGCCGGGGCGAGTTCACGCCGCTGGCGGCGGGCGACCTGCGGTTCGGCCTGGGGGCGGTCAAGAACGTGGGGACAAGGGCGGCCGAGTGCGTCGTGGCCGCGCGCGACGCGGGCGGGCCATTCAAGAGCCTGTTCGAGTTCTGCGAGCGCGTTGACCCCCACGAGGTCAGCAAGGGCGCGCTGGAGGCCCTGATGAAGGCCGGCTGCTTCGACGCGCTGCCCGGCACAAGGGCCCAGCAATTGGCCATGCTCGACACCGCCGTCAAGGTGGGGAGCCGCGCCCGCAAGAACCGCATGCTCGGGCAGAAGTCGCTCTTCGGCGCCGTCCAGGAGGAGGACGCCGGCAAGCGCATGGAGGCCAACCTGCCCGACGTCCCGCCCCTGAGCCCGCAGGACCTGGCCCAGCAGGAGAAGGAGGCGCTCGGCGTCTACGTCCGCTACGACCCCCTGGTGAGGCATCGGCCCAGGCTCAGGCGCTTCTGCACGGCCTTCGCCGACGAGCTGGCCGCCCTCCCGGACGGCAGCGAGGTCGTCATGGGCGGCATGGTCGAGAAGGTCAGGCGCCGCAGCACGCGCGCCAGGGATCCCATGGCCGTCCTGAAGGTGCTGGACGCCCGAAACACCTTCGAGTGCGTGCTCTTCCCGCGCGCTTATGAGAAGCACAGGGAGCACGTCGTCGAGGGCCAGGTGCTGTTCTTCACCGGGCGCGTCAGCCACGTGCGCGGCACCTCGGTGCAGGTGGACGAGGTGCTGTCGTTTGAGAAGGTGACCGACCGGCGCGCCAAGGGGATACTCCTCAGCATCCCCTGTGACGGGGCGGAGAGCGACCTCTGGCCCGCCCTCGGGGGCATCCTCAGCCGGCACGGCGGGCGGGTCCCCGTGTACGTTGACCTGCGCAGCGACGGGTTCCGGCTGCGCGCGCGCGTCGGCAACGCGCTCATGGTGGACGCGTCCGAAGGTCTGGCCGAGGAGATCGAGGAACTGGCCGGCGTGGAGCGGGTGCAGTTCGCCATCGAGCAGGGCGACGGGCGACGGGGGGGCGGGACATGAGAATCCTGGGCATTGACCCCGGCACGCGGCTCTGCGGCTACGGGGTCATCGAGACCGACGGCCATGAATCGAGGGCCGTGGCGTTCGGCGTGCTCCAGAGCCGGGATTCCTCCCTGCCGGCCCGCCTGAGCGTGATCTACGAGGGGCTGGTCAAGGTCATCGAGGAACTGGAGCCGGACCTGGCGGCCGTCGAGGGCGCCTTCTTCGGCAAGGACGTCCGGGCGGCCCTCAAGATCGGCGAGGGGCGGGGTGTCGCCGTGCTGGCCGCCGCGTCGCGCGGCGTCGAGGTCGTCGAGTACTCACCCGCCGAGGTGAAGAAGTCGGTCGTCGGGACGGGGCGCGCGCACAAGTCCCAGGTGCAGCAGATGGTGCGGATGCTCCTGCGTCTGCCGGACGAGCCGCTGCCCGAGGACGCGGCGGACGCCCTGGCGATAGCCATCTGCCACTCGCACCGCATGGGGTCGGGGTAGCGCCGTTGCCATCGAGGCACGCGTCCGGTCGCTCCCTCCCCCTCGCCCCTCCCGGAGGGAGGGGCGAATCCCTCTCCCGTCGGGAGAGGGTCAGGGTGAGGGGCCCGAGAACCTGAGAACGCTTTCGCGACTCCTCCCAGGGCGCCCGTGCTACTCCGCCTCTTCGCCCGGCTCGTCGGCGTCGTCGGGCGGCACGGGGCCTTCGGTGCGGTGGCTGATGAAGGCTACCACTTCGTCGATGCCCTCTTTGCCGAGCTGGCCCATCAGCTCCCCGACCAGCTCCGGCTCGCCCCGGACGGTGTAGAGGATGATATCGCCGCGCCGGAACGCCTGGATGCCCGGGACGATGTCTCCCGCGCCGTAGAGGGGGACCAACGAGCCCCCGACGGGCCGGTCGACGTCGTCGTTGCCGTTGTCTCTGGGTTCCGGCGCCATGTGTGCTCTTTCAGCACCCCGGTCAGAGGCCACCGTGCAGCGGCAGGAGGATTTGGCGAGTATGACTCCGCAAACCCTGGATTATACCCGCCGCCCGCTTGACTCGCAAGGCGTTCCGTGCGAGCATGATACGGTTTCCGCTCCCCGCCCGATTGGCACAAGGAGAACTCGATGAAGCATGACGTTGCTGACCTGAAGCTCGCCCGCGAGGGCGTCAAGCGCGTCGAGTGGGCCTGGCGCGACATGCCGGTCCTGCGCCGGATTCATGACGGGTTCCTCAAGCGGCGGCCGCTGGAGGGGCTGCGCATGTCGGCCTGCCTGCACGTCACGTCCGAGACGGCCAACCTGGCCCGCACCCTCGTGGCCGGCGGCGCGGACGTGGTGCTCTGCGCCTCCAACCCCCTCTCGACCCAGGACAGCGTCGCCGCCGCCCTTGTCAAGGAATACCGTATCCCCGTCTTCGCCGTCCGCGGCGAGGACAGGAAGACCTACTACGCCCACGTCCAGGCGGCCCTGGCCCACCGGCCGAACATCACCATGGACGACGGCGCCGACCTGGTCACCGCCATCATCAGGGAACACCCGGAGCTGCACGAGGGCATCCTCGGCTCGATGGAGGAGACCACGACCGGCGTGATCCGCCTGCGCTCGATGGCGAAGAGCGGCGTGCTGCCGTTCCCCGTCATCGCCGTCAACGACGCGCGCACGAAGTATCTGTTCGACAACCGCTACGGCACGGGCCAGAGCACGTTGGACGGCATCATCCGCGCCACGAACCTGCTGATCGCGGGCAAGACCGTCGTCGTGGCCGGCTACGGCTGGTGCGGGCGCGGCTTCGCCACGCGGGCGCGCGGCCACGGCGGGCACGTCATCGTCACCGAGGTGGACCAGGTCAGGGCGCTCGAGGCCGCGATGGACGGCTTCCAGGTCATGCCCATGGCCGACGCCGCCGGGGTGGGCGACGTCTTCTGCACCCTGACCGGCGACAAGCACGTCATCCGCCCCGCGCACGTGCGGGCGATGAAGGACGGCGCCATCATCTGCAACTCCGGCCACTTCGACGTCGAGATAGACCTGCCGGGCCTGGCGAAGATGGCCCGCAAGGTCGTCCGGGGCGTGCGGCCGTCGGTGGACGAATACGTCATCAACTCCCGCAAGAGCGTCTTCCTCCTCGCCGAGGGGCGGCTGGTCAACCTGGCCGCCGCCGAGGGGCACCCGGCCTGCGTGATGGACATGTCCTTCGCCACGCAGGCGCTGACCAGCGAGTGGTGCGCCAAAAAGAAGGGCGGGCTGCCGGCGGGCGTCAACGAGGTCCCGGCCGAGGTCGAGGAGCGCGTCGCCCGGCTCAAGCTCGCCAGCATGGGCATCCGGATCGACCGCCTCACCCCGGAGCAGAAACGCTACCTCGAAGAATGGCAGGAGGGGACGTAGAGCTGGGGACGCCGCTGGCGGGCGACGCGGGGCGTGCCCACGCCCAGGCCGGCAGGATGCCGGCGCCACCGGCACACACTACAAGACCGCTCCGGCCGGCTTGACGGCCCCCGCCGTTCTGTTGCCGCGCGGGGCCCGCAAGGGGATAATACGTATCCTTGGCGTGGGGCGGAGCGGACGGGCCGGCCCGCGGAACATTCAACGCACCCGGGCACCGGGTGGAGGACTGCAATGGCGAAGTCTGTGCTTGTGACGGGCGGCGCGGGCCGGCTGGGCTCCGCGGTCGTCCGGGTTCTGTGCGAGGCCGGGTTCAGCGTCCGCGCCGTTGACCTCAGGTGGCGCCGCGACCTGCCCGTGCCGGTCGAGGCGGCGGACCTGCGCGACGCCGTCTCCGTCTATCGCTTCCTGGACGGGTGCGAGGCCGTCGTGCACCTGGCCAACCATCCGGGCCCCCGCTCCGGCATCCCGCCGCAGCAGCTTTACTGCGACAACGTCGCGGCGGACATGAACGTCTTCCAGGCGGCGGCGGACGTCGGCGCGGGCCAACTGGTCTTCGCCAGCTCCGTGCAGGCGTTCTGCGGCACGCGCCAGGGCGAGGAGGGCATCGGCCAGCCGAGCTCCCTGCCGTACCTGCCCCTGGACGGGGAGGTGCCGGCGTGCCCGGGCAACGAGTACGGGCTGAGCAAGGAGGCCGGCGAGGCGCAGTTGCGCTGCTTCGCGCGGACCGGCCAGTGCCCCTCGTGCGCCGCCGTCCGCTTCCCGCTGCTGATGATGCGCGAGTGGCTGCGCTACTTCCGCCACCGTCACCGGGGCCGGCGCCGCCACCTGGAGAACCTGGACGAGGCGTTCGCCTACCTGGCTGTCAACGACGCGGCGCTGCTCGTCCTGCGCATCCTGGAGAGGCCGCAGCCCGGCTATCACCAGCTCCTCCCGGCAGCGCCCGACCCCCAGACGGACATGCCCATCCCGGAGATCATCGGCACGTTCTACCCGGACGTCCCCCTGAAGGTCCCCGCCGAGCAGATGGAGAGCCTGGTGGACATCTCCGGGCTCGAACGCGACCTCGGGTGGGTCCCGCAGGAGGTGGGGCTCCTCGGCCGCGACGATGAAGGCAAGGAGTGACGCACCCCGGCCCGGTTACGGGCCGGCGCGCCCCTGGGAATGCCTCGTAGCGCCGCCTTCCAGGCGGCTTAGCTGCGGGCATCCTGCCCGCAGCTGTACGTCAGGCGTGGGCAAGATGCCCACGCCCAGGCCGGCAGGGATGCCGGCGCTACCCCCCAGGCGACCCGGCGGCCCCCGGCAGGACTCAGCGAAACAGGCGCCTGTAAAGGCGGAGGTCTTCCGGCCGGATTCCCTGCTCGCGGGCGTACTGCGTCGAGCAGAGGAAGCACTTGGCCTTCGTCCTGGCCCACGAAACGAACACCATAAGTGAGGCGGCGCCCAGCAGAGCGGACCAAAGCACAGACAACACGCTCAACCCGATGATAGCACCGCATAGCAGTCCCATCAGGCTACCGGTGAGCGCCCCCCAGCGTCTCACCGTGGTCTTTTCTTTGTCCGTCAGATGCTCGCAGATGTCTCTGACTTGCTCGGATCCGAGCGGTGCCCAGAACTCCCCCCTACCCTTGGTGAGACGGTGCACGACCAGGAATACGAGCCCGTTGACGAACCAGGGCGACGCCAGGCCAAGGCCAATGAGCGCCGACAGCTTGAGCGTGACCAGGAAACCAATAGCTGAGGGCCCCAGGCAGTTCGATAGCCAAAAGATCGGGGCCAACAGGATAAAGCTGCCAGCACCCGCCAGCAGGAAAACGACCACGCCGATCCAGAGGAACCAGCGCCCCCACTTCCGCGGCCCGGCGGCGAGGACCCGGTCAACCCAGCGCATCCGCCCCTGACCGGCGGCTTCCTCCATAGCCTTCCCGTCTTGCTCATTGCTCATAGCGCGCCCTCCGTTGCCGCCGGGAGCCCGTAGTCATATCCAGATCCCTCGTGCGCCACGTGGCGGACTCGGGATGACAACTCCTGGCGCTACAGCCCCGCCGAGGCGAGCAGGCGGTCAATGACCTCCATGGTCCGCACGGCGTCGTCGGCCGGGAAGCGCGGCGGCCGGCCCTCCAGCAGCGCGTCCGCGAAGTCCTCCACCATCAGCCGGTAATGGTCGGCGGGCGGGATGCGGATCTCCTCATACTCGTCCCCGCGCCAGTGATGGATGATCGCGGCGTCCTCATCGCCGGGGACCACCCCCTGCGGCGCCAGGATGCGCCCCTCGGAGCCGTGGACCTCGTAGCTGCACGAGAAGAACGTCCGCAGGCTGCACCCAAAATGCCCCAGCGCGCCCGACGGGAAGGAGAGCAGCCCGGCCAGGTAATCGTCCACGTCGGCCCCCGGGGCGATGCAGCCGAAGGCATGCCCGGCGTCCGGCTCCTCCCCGGCCAGGAGGCGCATGATCCCGATGCAGTAGTAGCCCACGTCCCGCAGCGCGCCGCCGGCCAGGCCCTTGCGGAAGCGGATGTTGTCGCGCCCGCCCCGGGCCATGGCCATGAAGGTCGCCCGCACCAGGTGCAGCTCGCCGACCGCGCCGTCGTCCACCATCCGCTTGACGCGCTGCGTCAGGGGATGGAATCGGTACATGTGGGCCTCGGCCAGCGGGACGCCGCGCCCGGCGAAGGCGTCCACGATGCGCTGCGCCTCATCCGCGCCTGCCGCCAGGGGCTTCTCGCAGAGGGTCGGTTTGCCCGCCTCGGCGCACCGGATGCTCCACTCGGCGTGCAGGCTGTTGGGCAGGGGGTTGTAGACGGCGTCCACGTCCGGGTCGGCGATCAGCCCCTCGTAGCTGCCGAAGGCGCGGGGGATGCCGTTCTCCTCGGCGAAGGCCCGCGCGCGCGCCGGGTCGCGGCTGGCGACGGCGAGCACCTCGCCGTTGCCGGACTTCTTGATCGCCGGGATGACCTTCGACTGCGCGATGTTGGCCGTGCTCAGGATTCCCCACCTGATCTTCTCGCTCATCGCTCTGCCTCCGTTGTCTGTAGGGCCTCGCCGGCGACATCGAACAGCGAGGCCGTCGAGTCCTGCCAGTTCGCCGCCACGCCCCAGCGGCGCACCTCGGCCGCCAGAACGTTGCCGGTGTGGCCGCCCTGGACCTTGCCGCCCTTCGTGCGGACCTGGATGCGCTCCGCGAGCAGTGTGCGCGCTTTCTCGGCCAGGTCGCCGGGGACCTTCCCCGCGGCCAGGGCCTTTTCGAGCGCGATCCGCGCCTCGCACTCCTGGAGGCCCTCCCGCAGCATCTCGTAGCGCACCGTCGCAATCGGCCCGTCCGGGCCGGGCGCCGCGAGCCACTGCGTGTTGTTGCGCATCAGCGTGCGGAAGCCCCGCCCGTACCTGCTCAGCAGCGGCTCCCCCCGGCTGACCGGCCAGTAATCGAACGCCACGAACGCGAACCCGCACGGGTCCGCGTGTGCCGCCCACAGCGGGTGCATCTCCCCACGGCGCGTCGCCATGCACGCGTCCGCCAGCGTGCGCCACTGCTCCAGGTGGGTGTAGGGCGCCAGGTAGTTGCGGAAGCTGAAGAACCGCCTGAACGGCACGTCCCAGCCGCCCTGGATGCCGTCCGGGCGCTCGCCGGGCGAGGGCGCCGGGGCGTCCACGAAGCTGTAGTACGACACGTCCATCCCGTTCGTGAAGCGCATGATCGCGTCGTCGGACAGGATGTCGTAGTTCCTCTGCCCTTCCGGGACCCAGGCGTCCCGGCCGTGCGTCCAGACGGCCCAGCGGGCGTAGGGCGCGTGCTCCGCGAAGAATTCCACCGTCTCCCTGACGGGTCGCACGTCGCTGGCGCAGCCGAGCGTGATGACGCGCTCGTCCCAGCCGCGCTCCCTGACGAGCGACCGGATCCCTTCCATCAGTGGCGCCCAGACCGCCTCCCCGCCCGGTGCCGCGGGCGCGGGCAGCTTCGCGACCTCGCCGTCAACCATCAGCGCGACCTGCCCCTTCTCGTCCGACCGTTTCTTGTAGCCGTACCCATACAGGCCGTCCTCCCACAGGTACACCATCGCGTACTGCGGCTCGCCGATGCGCTCGGCGTAGGTCCTTGTGTACCTTTCGGCGAGGGCCAGGTCCGGCTCGTATCCGGCGGCGGTCTTCCGGAAGGTGATCCACGGCCGCTCCTGGCCCAGGGAGTTCCCCGGCAGCACGCTGAGCCAGAGGTCGTCGCTGCCGAGCCCCGCCAGCAGGTCCAGCTCCCGCCCCACCAGCCGCCAGTGCTCCTCGGACCAGGGCCCGACGCCGTACTGCATCGCCAACGTCTCGGGCGAGGAGAGCAGCCCCACGTGCGTGACCCACTCGTTCGGGCCGGGGCAGAGCCACCTGCCGACGTGCAGTGCAACGGGGACCTGCGCGCCGGCGACGGCCAGCATGCCCGAATAGTCCCCCGGCGGCGCGTCGGGCGGTATGGCGACCGTGACCCAGACGGGCAGGACCGCGGCGTCGGCCGGCGGCTCCTCCTGGAGGACGTCGCAATAGGGCGTGAGCACGGTCGGGTCGCTGCCCTCGGAGTGAGCGCCGAACTCGAGCGGGGGGGGCGGGGACACCGCCGCGTACCGCACGCGGACGGCCTCCGTAGGGATGGTGCCCGGGCCCCGGAGCGGCGTGGCCGTGGCCCTGACGTTCGCGGGGTCGGCGCCCGTGACGACGACCTGCGCCGAGCAGAATCCGTTTCGCGGCCCGACCAGGCGGAGGGTCCCCCCGTCCGGCGCCGCCGGGATATCCTCCGCGCCCCTTATCTCGACCAGGGGGTCCACGACCATGACGGCCGCAGCCGACGCGCCCGGCGCCCATGCCGCCGACAGGCCGAGCGCCGCCAATGTCAGAGCCGGCATAAGACTCGGCCGAGTCTTCCCGTCAGGCATCACACTCTCCCCGGATGTTACGACGACCCATGATGACGGGGGGATGCTACAGCCGGGACGACGTCCTGTCAATGCGGCGACCGGGCGCATCATTCGGGCTGTCGGGGGCGGTCGGTGCGCGGCGTCTGCCCCGGCTCAGCGGGCGATGGGCGGAGCCGGTTGAGCCGCTCCCGCAGGGCGGGGCGGTCCACCTCGCGCGTGCCCTCGGCCGAGCGGACGGGGAACGCGACGGCCCTGACGACCTGCCAGTGCTGCGTCTCCCTTTGCGTGAGCATGTCCAGGAAGCCCGCGTCCACCAGCGCCCTCTGGCCTTCGCCCGGCTTCACCTTCGTCCTGGGCAGGCGGTGCAGGCCCCTGTCGTCGAGCAGCAGGAGCCCCCGGCCGGCTATGACGGGCGGGCTGGCGAGGGATACGAGCTTGCGCACGGCCTCCCCGCCGGCCTCGAGCGGCTCGGCACGCGCCAGCAGGAGTATCGTCACGGTGCCCGAGGCTGCGGGCGGGGCCATCCATTCGTCCCCTGGCGCGGGGATGTCGAGCTCCTCGGCCGGCTCGGGCGACTGCCCGTCGGCCGGGTAGAGCTGCCGCACGCCGCCGGGCGCGCAGACCGCCATGACGTATGCACGGAGCGGCTCGGAGAACTTCGCGTGGATGTGTATGCGGTCGTCCGGCCGGACGGGGACCGCTTCCAGGTCCGTCAGGGGGAGGCGTTGCTTCGCGTCGCTGCGCCGCACGTAGACCTGCAGCGTGCCCCTTGAGGCGGCGGCGCCGCCCCACAGCTTGCCGACGGCCACGGCGGCGAGGGCCGCCAGCAGGAGCAGCCCGACGACGAGGGCCGCCGCGGGAAGCACGTGCCGCCGCCTGTGCAGCCCCCGCAGGTCGCGCAGCAGTTCCTTCATGTTCTGCGGCCTGTCGGCGGGGTCCGGCGCGAGCGCGCGGTTGGCGATGCGGCACAGGGCGCGGCGGAGGCCGGGGCCGCCGGCCTCCGCGATGAGCTTCACCTGGCCCGCGCGGGCGGCCTTCAGGGCGCTTTCGGCGCCGTGATAGGGGCCTTCGCCGACCAGGAGGTATTTCAGGAGCGCGCCCGCCGCGAAGACATCCACCCGCTGGTCGGCCTCGGGCCGTCCCTGCGCTTGCTCGGGAGCCATAAAGGGATAGGTCCCCGAGGGGTCGCGCCTGGCCTGCGGCTGGTAGGCGGTCACGAAGCTGGCCAGGCCGAAGTCGATCAGTCGCGGCCTGCCGTCAGGCGTCACGATCACGTTGAGCGGCTTCAGGTCGCGATGGATCACGCCCCGGCTGTGGGCCGCGTCGAGCGCCTCGACCAGCTCGGTCATCCACTGGAGTATCTGTTGCGTGGAGGGCGGGGTCGCCCGGACGTACTCGTTCAGCGTCAGGCCGTCAATGAGTTCCGTGGCCACGTACGGGAAGGTGCCGACGCTGCCGGCGTCCACGACGCGCACGATGTTCGGGTGCTCCAGCTTGCCGAGCGGGCCGACCTCCTCGGCGATCCACTGCTGTGTCTGCTCGCGGGGGACGGGCATGGACGGCACCTTCAGGGCCACGTGCCCGAGGGCGCCGAACTGGTCGAACGCCTGGAAGACCTCCGCCTGCCCGCCGCGCCCGAGGCTCTTCTCGATGAGGTACTTGCCCCACGGGTGGCCCGGCAGGGGGAGTGAAGGCGTGGGCGCTCCGCCGGGCTCGGGCGGCGAATACGTGGGCTGTTGACTATCGGCCGTCACCCGTGCCCTCCGTGCTCGCTTGTTCACTGCCCGCCGTTGAGCTATGCGCGTGAAGACCATTCTACAGTCTGTCCGCCCTTCGGCAAGTGCTCTGTGCCGGCCGCCGGGGGCATCTCTCGTGGGCCGGGCGGGCGGCGACGGGCAATCTTCCGTCCGTCGGCCTTGATATGGGCGCTGGCACACACTATGCTGCGCCGTTCCGGGCGATCCGCGCTGCCCCGGTCGGGCGCGCGGCGGAGTCGGTTGCTCCGCTGCGAGCGGGCAATTGGTGGTGCGCAGGTTCGGACGGCAGGGCAGTGTTGTGGCGAGGAGGGACGCGATGAGGTCAGCGGTCTACGAGACATCCCCCCGGATACTGATCGTGGACGATGAACCGACTGTCCGCGACACGATAGGGCGGGCACTGACGACGGCTGGATACTGTGAGGTGTTCTCCGTCTCCAGCGTGCCCGAGGCGCGTCAGGCGATAGCCGCCGAGGGCCCCTTTGACCTGGTGCTGCTGGATATTCACCTGCCCGGCGAGTCCGGCTTTGCGCTGCTGGAGGACCTGGCGCCGAAGGCCCCGAGGACCATCGTGATGATGGTCACGGGTGCCGATGACGCGCGCTCGGCGGTCGAGGCGCTGAAGATGGGCGCGCACGAGTACCTGGTCAAGCCCCTGGACATGGACGCCCTGCGACTGGTGGTGGGAAGGACGCTGAGCTACCAGCAGTTCAGGCTCAAGGCGGACCGCCTTTCGGCACAGATCGAGCGCGAAGTGGAAAGGCGCCTGGACGCGATGGAGAAGCTTCGCCGGGCCCTGTTGGGGGCGATGTGCAGGATGAGCGAGTTCCGCGACCCCGAACCCAGCGCACACCTGGAACGGGTGGCCCACTATTCCAGGCTCCTGGCTCAGCAACTGGGGGGCAACTCTCCTTACGGCGGCCTCATTGACGACGAGTTCGTCCAGGACATCACCGTGTGCGCTCCCCTGCACGACATGGGGAAGGTCGGCGTGCCGGACAGCGTATTGATGAAACCCGGCAAACTGACCGACGACGAGATGGCCGTCATGCAGAAACACTGCGCCGTCGGGCGTGACATCTGCCGCTGGGTGCGGCAGGAACTGGGCACTGACGCTCGCAAGCCGATAGAGATGGCCGTGCAGGTCACCGGCGGTCACCACGAGCGCTGGGACGGTACGGGGTACCCCGACGCGCTCCGGGGCGCGGACATACCGCTCAGCGCGCGCATCGTGGGGCTCGCGGATTTCTACGACGCCTGCCGCAGCGTGACCGTTTACCGCGCCGAGCCCATCCCCCGGGACAAGGTGGTCGCGCTGATCGAGAAGTGGGCCGGCGAGAAGTTCGACCCCGTCGTCGTCAATGCCTTCCGGCAGTGCGGCGACGCCGTCATCGAGGTCGAGGGCGGTCCCCGGCGCTAAGAGGAGTCGCTAAAGTCTTCTCGGGTCTCCGGGCCCCTCACCCTAACCCTCTCCCGGCGGGAGAGGAAATCCCCCCTCCCTTTGGGAGGGGCGACGGGGAGGGAGCAACGATGGAGAACTTGTGTTGGCCCTCTTATTGACACTTGTACTCATGGGCTACAGTCAGTTATGCTCCTGGCATGAAACCCAGGATGACGAAGAAGCAAAAGGAGGCACGCCGGATGTTGGCCGCCGAGTTCTTCGAGCAAGGCGTCGGCCCCGCCGCGGTCGCCCGCCGACTCGGGGTAACTGTCGGGGCCGCCAGCCAGTGGAAGAAGGCCTGGCAAGGGGCAGGAAGGCAGGGCCTGCGCTCCGTGCCGCACCCAGGCTCCAAGCCGAAGCTGCCGCGCGAGC
>Ga0180432_10001742_pt1 | contig 33847 bp, 23 predicted proteins | sample SS_ome_10_FD_132414 | JGI IMG/M metagenome (GOLD analysis project Ga0180432, IMG submission 132414) | Hypersaline lake sediment archaeal communities from the Salton Sea, California, USA - SS_1_MS_2 metaG | ecosystem: Environmental > Aquatic > Non-marine Saline and Alkaline > Hypersaline >... | reverse complement strand
GATCTCGTCACCCACGTGCATGGGTCCCACACCGTCGGGTGTTCCGGTGAGCACGACGTCCCCGGGTACGAGTGTGAGGAATTGACTGATGTAGGACAGGATGTCGGCGACTGGGAAGATGAGGTCCTCCGTGTTGCCGTCCTGACGAAGCTCGCCATTGACGTACGTCTGCACCTGGACCGAGGTGGGATCGAGATCGGTTTCGAGCCAGGGTCCGAGTGGACAGAATCGGTCCGCACTCTTTCCTCTCGCCCACTGAAGGTCACTTCTTTGCTTGTCCCGTGCCGTCACGTCGATTGCGCAGGTGTACCCGAGGACGGCGTCGAGCGCATCCTCGGGGCTGGCCTGCTTGAGTTCACGGCCAATGACAACAGCGAGTTCTCCCTCGTAATGAAGGTTCTCTGTCCATCTTGGGTACACGATCGCGTCACCGGGTCCCGCGAGCGTGCCTAGGGACTTTAGGAACAGGCCGGGTTCGCTGGGTAGGGACTGTGCATCGCCACCCATTTCAGCGATGTGCTTGGCGTAGTTCTTCCCTACGCAGATGATGGTTCGCGGTTCTGCAGGTGGAAGCAGTGAGACGTCGGACAGGGGAACGACCTCACCGGTTCGACGCCCGAGCATGGACGTGAGGACATGAACATCTCCCCCTTCGAGCTCTCCCCAGTGTGTTCCATCGTAGGTCTTGTAGTGAACGCGCAGCATCTTGCCTCCAAGTGGAGATTGAGTTGGCTTAACTGTACCGTGAGTTCCGAGTTGCTCTCAGCGCTGCTTCTCGGCCTGCTTGACTTCGAGCGCGGTCTGCGCCGCCTCCCACTCAGCCATTGCCTCGAGCAGGGCCGCCTCGAGTTCCGCATGCCGGGTGCCCAGATCGATGAGTTCACCTGAACCGAAGGACTCTGGTGTGGCGAGCGATGCAGCGACGGTCGTGAGTTCTTCCTCCATGGCCGTAATGGCCTGCTGGAGTTCCTCGATGGCGCGCTCAAGCTTCCAGGGTGAAAGGCTTTCGAATCTCGGGTCGAGGTCGACGTGAGACGTCTCACGGATGGCTTCGTGCTGTGACGAATCTTGGCTGGGTGCACCCGAAGGCTCGGCTTGTGGTCCTCGCCGTTGGTCGAACTTACGCTCGTAGAATTCCCAGTCTCCTTCGTACGCCTCGAAGCGCCCGTTGGAGACTTCCCAGACGTGGGTGGCGAGCCGCCGGAGGAATCGCCTGTCGTGGCTGACAATGAGGAGCGAGCCTTCATAGGCGTCGAGGGCTGCCTCCAGCGCCTCGATCATCTCCACGTCGAGGTGGTTCGTGGGTTCGTCGAGCACGAGCAGGTCGTGGGGCAGGAGTGTCAGTTTGAGGAGAGCGAGTCTTGCCCTCTCCCCTCCCGAGAGGTTTGCGATCTGCTTGAATTGCGCTTCGTACGGGAATAGGAACCTACCGAGCAGGTCGTGCGCCTCGCGGTCGCCTACCAGGCGAATGAGTTCCTCGACGAGCGTGTTGTCGGGCGTGAGTCCACTGAGTTCCTGATCGAAATACCCAACCCGGATGCGAGACCCGTACCGAACCTGGGCTCGAGCGTCGTCACTTGTGATCTCTCCAAGGAGTGTCCTCAGGAGGGTGGACTTGCCCGCACCGTTGGGTCCGGTGACGGCAATTCGCTCACCCGCCCGAATGATGCAGCTCACGTCACGGAAAAGCGTCGTTCCCTCGAATGCTTTGCTGAGGTGTTGCGCCTGAAGCACGATCTCGCCACCTTCTCCGCGCTCGAATGTGAACCGCGTGGTTCGCTCGGGCTGGTCGGCTTCCCCGATCATCGTGCCGCGGTGTCGATCGAGCCTTGTCTCCATGGCTTTGGCGCGGCGCATCAATTTTGCGTTCTGTCCCGCCCACTTGCGCATTTGCAGCGAGGCACTCTCGAGTCTTGCCTCCTCCTTGCGTTGGTTGCTACGGGTTCGCTCCTCGATGCGCTCACGTTCAGCCTGCTCCGCCTGGAAGGTGGTGGGGTTGCCGGGGCGTTCAAGGAGTTTGCCGCGAAGCATCTGCGCTGTTCGGTCGCATGCGCCATCGAGGAACGCTCGGTCGTGACTGACGATGAGGGCTGCTCCGGGGTACCGGGCGAGCCAGCTCTCGAGCCACTGCCTCATTTCGATGTCGAGGTGGTTCGTGGGCTCGTCAAGAAGTAGGACGTCGGGCGCCTGCATCAGGAGGCGCGCGAGGGCAAGCCTCGTTTTCTCCCCGCCGCTAAATGAGGCGACCTTCTCGTGTGCGCGGCCCTGGAAGCCAAGCGCATGAAGGACCATGTCGCGCCGGGCGCGTCTTTGGTACCCACCCCGAAGCTCAAAGGTGGTGTGGAGGTCCTCCCAGCGCTGGAAGACGTCGGGCTGCTCGAGGCCGTCCGCCTCGAGCTTCTGCAGGTCGGCCTCCATCTGGTCGAGGTCGGCAAACGCTCGCTCGGCGACGTCGTAGATCGTCCCACTGAGTGAGAAGCTTGGGTCCTGCTCGAGCCGGCCGATGACGGTCCCTTCGCGCTTCCATGCCTCACCTGCGTCGGGCGTCTCCTCACCTGCGAGGAGCCGAAGGATGGTGCTCTTGCCTGAACCGTTGCGGCCCACGAGTGCGGTTCGCGCCCCAGCGCGTAGTTCGAGGGTGACCCCATCGAGGACGACGCGCTGACCGTACTGCTTCTCGGTAGCTCGCAGGGCGGCAAGGACCATGGACCGAGTCTACCGACCTGGGCTACAAAGCGAGATGCCCGGCTTGGCGACCGGGCATCTCGAATGTTCTATGAGGAACGGTGTTAATCCGAGTAACGCAGGTTCAGCTCGCTGTCGAGATCGAAGGCGTGGAGGAAGTTGGGGTCCACGAGGAGCTCGATGTCATCGCCGGCTTTGACGGGCGCATGGGGGTCGACGCGCGCGACCACGTTCTGGTCGTCACCGACCGAGGCAATGATGTGCGTCTCGGCGCCGAGGGGCTCGACGACTTCTACGCGGGCACGGACGACGTTGTCCGATTCCGCGATGGAGGTGTAGCCCTTGAGCCCGAAGTTTTCGGGGCGAATGCCGACGTACACCTTCTGTCCGGCGTGGCCCTGGAGCTTCTGGGCAAGCTCGTCCTTGGGCAGCAGATCGAAGTTCGCGCTCTTGAGTCGACCGTTCTCCACCGATCCCACCATGAAGTTCATGGCCGGGCTACCGATGAAGCCAGCGACGAACTTGTTGACAGGCTTGTCATAAAGGTTGATAGGGCTGTCGACCTGTTGGATGAGGCCGTCCTTCATGACGACGATGCGAGTACCCATCGTCATGGCCTCGACCTGATCGTGCGTGACGTAGATGGTGGTGACGCCGAGCCGCTGGTGCAGTTTGCTGATGCTGGCGCGCATCTCGACGCGGAGTTTGGCGTCGAGGTTGGAGAGCGGCTCATCCATCAGGAACACCTTGGGTTCCCGAACGATGGCGCGTCCGAGAGCAACACGCTGACGCTGTCCGCCGGAGAGTTCGCGCGGGCGGCGCTCGAGGAGGTGTCCGATTTGGAGAATGTCGGCAGCCTCTTTCACGCGGCGCTCGATCTCATCCTTGGGGGTTTTGCGGAGGCGCAGACCGAACGACATGTTCTGGTGCACGTTCATGTGCGGGTACAGCGCGTAGTTCTGGAAGACCATGGCGATGTCGCGATCCTTGGGCGGCACGTCATTGACGACACGGTCACCGATGGACAGCGATCCGTCTGAAATTTCTTCGAGGCCGGCAACCATCCGTAGGGTGGTCGTCTTCCCGCAGCCTGAGGGTCCGACGAACACCATGAATTCCTCGTCCTTGATCTCGAGGTTGAAATCCTTGACGGCGGTGACGTCACCGAATCGCTTGTAGACGTGATCGAGCCTGACTTCTGCCATGGCACGTACCTCCCAGAGGGTTTAGATGTTGGGAGCGTAGCACGGCCTCGTCGATATTCGGCCTGGACACGACCTTGTTTCGGTCCTTATTATGGTCGCATGAAACTCGGTCAGCGCGTTCGTTCAATTAGCTACCTCAAAGCCCATGCGGCGGAACTCATTCGCGAACTCGCGAAGGTTCAGGAACCGCTCATCATCACGCAAAATGGCGAGGCTCGCGCCGTTTTGCTCGATGTTGCCTCATTCGACGCGATGCAGGAGACCATGGCTCTGGTCAAGGTTCTCTCGCTGGCGGATCGCGAGCGGCGCGACGGCCTGACCCAGTCGGCAGCCGATGCGATTGCGGCGCTGCGAGAGAGTGAATCGTGAGTCGATCCGTGCTGTTGACCGACGGCGCGGCCCGGGATCTCGATGAGCTCTTTGCCTGGCAATACGACCAAGGCCCAAGCGACTCAGTGGACCTATTGTTAGACCAAATTCAGTCTGCCATTAAGGCATTGTCGGAGGGACGCGAGATCGGCGTCCCTATCCCATCGCTGCTACAAATGGGCGTCAAGGACACCCGTCAGTACCTGACCGATACCTGGCGAATGGTGTACCAAGCAAACCTCGACGAGGTGCACATCATTGCCTTCGCTCAAGACCAGCGCTCCTACCAGGCACTGCTGCAACGCCGGCTAGTCGACGCTTAACACGCGAGGTCGCCCTGCTGCCCAACGACGAAGGCGCAGATTCACCCAAAGGAAGTGCGCCTGCAAGCATTCTGCTGCAGGCGCACCTTCCGTACGCTGGTGGAGGCGGCGGGAGTCGAACCCGCGTCCGAAGCTCCCTTAGCCCGGCGTCTACGCGCGTAGTCTCCGATTAAGATTCGGCAACAAGGACAGGCTGGAGACCCACCAATCCTCGTGCCTAGTCACCCAAAATAGCGCTCTTGGGTAGGTGACGGTGCCCCGCAAGCGCGTCGGTTTTGGGACGTCGGGCCTGGCGAACCACCGACGGGGTTTCCAGGGGACGCTGTCTGCGGGTTACGCAGCCAGAGCGTAGTTCTGGTTGCCAGTTAAGGCGTTTGCAGTTTGATGACGCGGCCAACTGCACCCGCGGCGCGCAACCGGTGCCTTGGACGAGCCCCGTCGAAGCCGTGTCGCCCCCATGGGTCTCCTGACACACAGTGCAGGTGAACGAGGCCTACGCTGTGCCTCGCGCCCACGAGTGTAGCAGGTGAACGCTCCCCAAACAGCACCACGGCCAACGCATTCCCTGGACCCGCATGCGTGCTACCGTTTCGCCATGCACGCGGTCGAGATGCGAGGCATCCAAAAACGTTTCCCCCTCGTACACGCCAACGACGACGTGAGTTTCGACGTCCGCTGGGGCGAAATTCACGCTCTGATTGGTGAGAACGGCGCCGGCAAGTCCACTCTCATGAAGATTCTCTACGGCCTTCAAGGTGCGGATGATGGGACCATGAAGATCGATGGCGCGGACTACGTGCCCGGCAGCGCCCGGGACGCGATCGAGCGTGGGATCGGCATGGTGCATCAGCACTTCATGCTCGTCGAACCGCTGAGCGTGACGGAGAATCTGATTCTCGGGAGTGAACCGGGCAACCCAACCGCCCTCGACTACAAAACGGCGCGCACCAAAGCAAAGGAACTGATCGACCGGTTCGGCTTCGACATCGACCCAGACCAGAACGTGGGTGAACTCCCGCTCGGACAACAGCAGCAGGTCGAGATCCTGAAGACGCTCTACCGCGACGCCAAAATCCTCGTCATGGATGAACCCACCGCGGTACTGACCCCGCAGGAGACACGAGGCCTGTTCCGCTTCCTGCGCACGTACGCCGAAGAGGGAAACGCGATCGTCTTCATCAGTCACAAACTCGATGAAGTAATGGAGATTTGCGACCGCATGAGCGTCATGCGGGACGGAAAGATGATTGGAACGGTCGAACGCGCGGATACCGATACGCGCAAGCTCGCAAGCATGATGGTCGGCCGCGAAGTCCTGCTGCGCGTCGAGAAGGGGGCAGCCGAACCCAAAGAAGTCCTACTCGACGTACGGAATCTCTCGCTACATCACCCCGTGAAACCACGCGATCTCCTGTCTGACGTCTCCCTATCCGTCCGGTCCGGCGAGATCCTGGGAATCGCCGGCATCGAGGGCAACGGCCAGAGCGAACTCGTCGAGTGCATCACCGGCCTACGATCGGCCGATTCAGGCTCCCTCCATCTGCTTGGCCAAGACATCACTCACTGGAGTGCGCGCAAGCGCAGGGCGAGCGGGCTCAGTCACGTACCTGAGGACCGCAATGCACGCGGCCTGATCGGCAGCTACACGGCAGCCATGAACGGCATCCTCGGCGACCATCACGATGCCCCGTATGCCCGGACTGCTGGCCTGCTCGACCTCGAGGCAATCGAACGACACGCGCACGATCTCATCGAAGACTATGACGTTCGTCCGGCCTCCACGACCGTGCTTGCCCGCGCGTACTCTGGAGGAAACGCCCAGAAACTGATCGTTGCGCGTGAACTCGAGCGTCACCCCAAGGTACTGGTCCTCGCCCAACCGACACGCGGTGTGGACATTGGGGCAATCGAGTTCATTCACCAACAGATCGTGCGGGCGCGAGACGAGGGACTGGCCGTACTGCTCATCAGCGCCGATCTCAATGAGATCCTCTCGTTGTCCGACCGAATCGGCGTGATGTTCGAAGGCAAGGTCATGGGCGAGCTGCCGGCTTCCGAAGCAAACCCTGAAATGCTCGGATTGATGATGGCGGGCGCGCAGCGCGAGGACGCCGCGTGAGCAACGGGTCCTCCCCCATCGCCATGCTCGACCTGCAACGAGAGGTTCGGGACCTGGGGGCCGAATTACGTGAGGCCGTGGACCGCGTCCTGTCGTCTGGTCAGTTCGTGGGTGGACCTGAGGTCGACGCGTTCGAGCAAGAGGTCGCCAATTACCTCGGGGTGAATCACGCCGTCGCGTTGAACAGCGGAACCGACGCACTGGTACTCGCCCTCGAGGCGCTGGACATCGGTTCCGGCGACGAGGTCATCACCACGCCATTCACGTTCTTTGCGACTGCAGAAGCCATCATGCGGGTGGGGGCCATTCCGAGATTCGCCGACATCGATCCCCTCACCCTGAACATCGATCCCGACACCGTCGTTCCTCTCATCAACGAACGTACGCGCGCCTTGCTTCCCGTTCACCTCTTCGGCCTTCCTGCCAACATGGCTGCCCTGACCGATCTGGCCAACGAACATGGCCTGCGCGTCCTAGAGGACGCAGCACAGGCGTTCGGCGCCCGCTACGACGCGCCCTGCGCAGGATGCGACGACGCCTGTAGCCACGCGGCTCGGGGCGCGCATGCTGGAAAGATGATCGGGTCGATTGGGGACGTGGGCGCATTCAGTTTCTATCCCACGAAGACGCTCGGCGCGTATGGCGATGGAGGCATGCTGACCACCTCGCACGACGACGTCGCGGAACGGGTGCGTCGACTGAGGAACCACGGCTCTCGACCCGAAGCGAAGTACATCAACGACATTCTTGGTCACAATTCGCGCCTAGACGCGGTGCAGGCCGCCGTGCTGCGCCTCAAATTGCCGCGCCTCGAAGCCAGCAACGCTGCCCGCCGATCACTGGCCCTTGCCTACCGGGAAGCCTTCACGGATACGAGCGAGGTCATCGTGCCTCCAGATCACCCGAGTCACGTCTATCACCAGTACACGGTCCAGATCCCCGCAACCAAGGCTAGCGGCGTGCGCGCCTCCCTCGATGCCGACGGCATCGCGCATCAACACTTCTATCCAATCTCACTCAGTGAACAACCTGCGCTCGCGCACCTCACGGAGCGCTTCAACGATCCCGTGCCGGTGACCAGGGACGTCTGCAGCCGCGTGCTGTCGCTCCCGATTCATCCGCATCTCCAGACCTCAGACGTCGAACGCATCGCGCAACGCGTCAAGGATGGTCTACGGGACGGCTGACCAACCGTCTCCTCGCAATCCGGAAGATAGGGATCAGTCGAGTTTCTGAAGGAAACGGCGCAGTTGCGCTGCGAGCTGAGGAAACTCGATCAGGAATGCGTCATGCCCATGCGGACTGCGAATCACCTCGTAGCGAGCATTTGGAAGCCCCTCAACGAGGGCGCGTTGTTCACGCTCCGGGTACAGCACATCAGTATCAATCCCAAGCACGAGGGCGGGCATGCGTAGATTGGCGAGAACCTCCCGCAGGCGTCCACGCCCCTCACTGAGGTCATGATCATCCATGGCGCGCGTGAGATAAAGGTAGGTGTTGGCGTCAAATCTCCGAGACAGCTGCACCCCGTGATACGTGAGGTAACTCTCGATTTCGAAACCCACGTTGAGCGCCTCACCCAGCACCTCCCTCCGGTTACGGTTCTCCTCCTTAGGGGGCTCAACGGGCATACCCACTTGACCGGCGACGCGGTCGCGGCCAAACTTCGCCTCGAGCGAGTCGTAACTGCGGTACGAGAGCATCGCGATGGCGCGGGCCAGACCCAACCCCGCCTCAGGTTGATGGCCTGAGTCATACCGCCCCGACTGCCAGGCAGGGTCCGAGGTGATCGCGCGGCGAGCCACCTCATTGAGTCCGATCGCCCAGGCGGAGTGCCGCGCGCAGGTCGCAATCGGCACGATGGAACGAACGAAGGACGGGTACATGACGCCCCATTCGAGCACCTGCATCCCGCCCATCGAACCCCCAATGACGGACGCAAGTTGCGCAACTCCAAGCGCATCGAGCAAACGCTTCTGCACATGCACCATGTCTCGAATCGTGTAGCGCGGAAATGTCGGACCGTAGCTTCCCTCCCCCGAGGGCAGTTCGCTTACGGGACCCGTCGTTCCGTAACAGCCGCCAAGAACATTGCTACTCACGATGAAAAAGCGATCGGTATCGATCGCCTTCCCAGGACCAATCAGAGGATCCCACCAACCAGGTACCTCGGGGCGATCACCCTCAGTGGCGTGCACCCCCGCAGCGTGCGCGCTTCCCGTCAGGGCATGACAGATGAGAATCGCGTTGTCCGCATCGGCGTTGAGGGTTCCATAGGTCTCGTAGGCAACGTCGAGTTGCGTGAGGTCGCCGCCATGCTCGAGCTGAAGTGGGTTTTGTTCGTTCGCGACGCGGATCGTCTTCGTTTCGACACGACCCACACGTCCACCGGAAACCGTCCTGGACCGGGCCAGAAGGGCTTCATGCACCCCCCAGGTCTCGTGCACCAGTCGCAATGGCGAGCTGGATGCCTCCGGGCGTCGTTCTTCACGGTCTTTCATGCCTGCACGCTTCCTTCGAACCTCTACTCGTGGCCCGACGCAGACCGTGCGCCGGCAAGGGCCTGTTCCACGTCCGAAAGGAGATCCCGGGGATCCTCGAGACCCACCGAGAAGCGAATCAGATCTGGCGTCACGCCCCCGGCGAGCTTCGCATCATCGGTCAGGCTGGCGTGCGTCGTCGTCCACGGATGAATCGCCACGGTCTTTGCATCACCAATGTTGGCGAGGTGACTGACAAGCCTGAAGCGGTCGAGCGTTCCACGAGCCAAAGCCTCGGAAGCGAACCGCAGACCCATGACCGAACCAAACCCATGGGACAGCACGCTTCGCGCAACCGCATGCGACGGATGCTCTGGAAGCCCGGGGTACACCACTTCAGCGATACCTTCGAATTGCTGGAATTCGCGTGCAACATGAAGTGCGGAATCGCAGGCGCGCTGCACACGCAAGTCCAACGTTTCAAGACCTTGCAGAAGCAGGAACGCGGTGTGGGGCGCCATCGTCATCCCCATCGTCATCAAGCCAAGGTCGGTTGCGAGTGCTGCTACGGGAGCGTCTGGGGCCTTCTCAAGCATCGTTCGACCGTGGGCGTCGCGCCGCTGGAACTGGGGATATTGATCGCCACGAGCCGTCCAGTCAAACGAACCACCATCCACCACGACACCGCCAATCGCGACACCATGGCCCCCAATCCACTTCGTCGCTGAATGCACGACGATGTCGGCACCAAGCTCGAGCGGGCGGCACAGGTACCCGCCGCTCCCCCAGGTGTTGTCCACCACCAGGGGAACGCCGTGGCGACGCGCAACCTCGGCAATCAGTGGGAGGTTGGGCACATGACCGCTGGGGTTCGCGATCGTTTCGACCCAGACACCGACCACGGTCTCGTCGAGGTGGGCCTCGATGGCCTCAGGTTCTGGCGACACGCTCTTCACCGTCACACCGAAGGGCCGCAAGACCTTTCCGGCCACGGAGGCGGTTCCTCCAAAGAGCTGGTCACTCACTAACCAGGTTGCACCGGGACGACTGAGTCCCATCATGATCGTGGTGGTTGCCGCCTGTCCGCTTGAGAGCGGCACGCCGGAGCCTGGGGGTCGGCCCTCTAGACTCGCGACTCGGTCCGCGAGTGCCTGGGTCGTTGGGTTCTCGACGCGGGCGTACCTGTTTCCAGATACCTCACCTGCAAACATTCGTTCTGCCTCGACCGTCGATTCGAAGACATAGGAACTCGATGCGTAAATGGGTACAGCGCGCGCATGCGACGCTTCATCGGGGACATGCCCGGCATGAAGCTGCCGAGTCGCAAAGCCCGCTTCAAGACCCACTCCATAACGGGTTTCGTTTTTCGTGTCGTCGTTCGCCACGAATGCCTCCCTTCGTCTCCCCCACGGGATTCGGTTGCGCGATGAGGCGTTTCGCCCCGATCTTTCCGGAGAGGCGCGCCATCGTAGCGGCTTTACCGGCTGGAGGGGGCACCCAAGGACATGAGCTTGGGTTGCCGCAGGGTCATCAGGCCAGGTCCCTCGCCTGCTCAGGATCGGTGGCACCATGCGTGCCGTGCGCAGGAGTGTACCGCACGTTCCTCTTCACAGGCCGAGGCCCGAAGGCGACGTACGGATTGTGATGGACCTGTGAAACGCGATATCGGACTCAAGGGCCGTCCAATACGCGCTGAACGCCCGATACTGGCGTGACCTCGTAGCTTCTTCCGTCGAGTTGGTGCGCCCCGACGTAGTGATAGGCCGAAGTCGCAGCGTCCGCACCCAGGGACACGACGATGTCGTCGCATGCGGCTATTCCACTCACGAGATCGAGGCTTGCGGCGTAAGCGGAGTTATCGAGCGAATACAACTCCTCCGCCGTCGCAATCTCGCGGAGGCATGCCTGGGTCGCCACGTCGAACGCCCGGGTTCGCACATCGACGAGGCGCGGAATCAGGACGGCGGCGAGGATGCCGATGATGGCAATCACGATGAGCAACTCGATGAGCGTGAAGCCCTGCTTTCGCATCGTACGCATACGACCATCCTCTCTCGCGGGTTCCGTCGATGGGCACCTCACGCTCAACTAGAATACGCGCCCTCGCGCCACGCAACCAACGCGCCCAATAAATCGTGCGTGGTCATGCTCCCGCAGCGCACGCGCCGTGGGCGGCTGCCGTGGTACCTTCTGCGCGCCCCGTCGGCCCAGCGCGGTGGCGACCCCCGAACCTGGTCAGGCCGGAAGGAGCAGCCATAAGGGGTGATCGTCAGGCGCCGCTGGTTCCCGACGGGGCCTATGTATTCAGGGATTCGCGATGCGCTCGCGCACCACGGACAACAGTCCTGCACTGGCGTCCTCGATCATGTCGAGCACGATCTCAAAGCCGTTCGGTCCACCGTAGTAGGGATCTGGAACATCGGTGTTTTCATCGCCCCCGGCAAAGGACATGTACTTCACGGCGCGACCCGGCATGAGATCGTTGAGTTCCATCAGGTTGCCCTCGTCCATGGCCACGATGATGTCGAATGCGGCCGCGTCCTCGGGCATCACCTGTCTTGCCCTCAGGCTTGAGAGGTCGTATCCCCTCGCTGAGGCTGCCGCCTGCATCCGGGCATCGGGTGGACGACCAACGTGCCAATCACCCGTTCCCGCCGAATCGACGAGCACCCGTTCAGCAAGTCCGGCCTCCTCGACGTGTTTCCTGAAGACCGCTTCCGCGGTGGGACTGCGGCAGATGTTTCCAAGACACACGAAGAGCACGCGCACATCGTGTCGGGGGGTCACGCCTTGAGCCCCGGCTTCGAGCGGTACACGCGGGTTACGTCCGCCACCCGGCCCATCATTTCCTTGATGAACTCGATTTCGGCCTGATCACGGACGTCCACACGGAAGTGGATTCGTGCCTCACTCGCTGACTGAACGTCGGCACTGACGCGGGAGGCCGACTTGTTCATGCCATCGAGAACGTTGAGAACGTCCTTCAGCAGGCCTGGACGATCCACCCCAATGATCTCGAAATCCACGGGGAATACCTCGCCCGACGGTAGGTCCCACACCACGTTCACGAACCGCTCCTGCTCCGAGGACATCAGGTGACGCACGTTGGGGCAGTCCACGCGGTGGACGCTCACACCGCGACCCCGAGTGATGTACCCAACGACGTCGTCTCCCCGCACGGGGGCACAACACTGCGCAAGATTCGCGGGGGCATCCAGACCGTCCACGAAGACGCCACTGACGCTCTTCTTCTCCGGTACGTGGGTTGAGACGCTCTTCGTCCGCTGGGCGGCCGTCTCGGGCGCAAGCACCTCGACCACCTGCCGTGGGTGCAGGCGCTTGTTGGCGAGCGCGAGGAACAGATCCTCACTGCTGTCACTCGACAACAGCGTCTCCGTCGCGTGATCGAGCTTCGCGCGGGTCGTGAGGGACGCCACCGGAAGGTTCTTGCGCCGAAGGGCCCGATCGAGCGCTCGCTTGCCGATCTCGAGTTTCTCAGTGCGTTCCTGGGCCCTGAACCAATGCCGGATTTTTTGTTTCGCGCTGCGCGTGGCAGTCAGGTTGAGCCAATCTTGGCTCGGTCCGTAGTTGCTGCTCCGGTTGGTGAGGACCTCGATGCGGTCCCCGGTCGCAAGCTGATGACCCAGCGGAACGATCTCACCGTTCACCCTCGCACCAATGCAGCGATGACCAATCTCGGTATGCACCTGGTACGCGAAATCAACCGGGGTGCTCCCCAGGGGAAGGTTCAGTACGTCTCCTGCCGGCGTGAAGACGAGTACACGCTCTCCCAACAGGTCATGCTTCACGGCATCGACGAACGCGAGCGCGCTATCGGCATCCTCGTCCGCCTCGAGCAGCTGCTGCATCCAGGTCAGGCGCTTCTCGATCTCACGCGTATCCTGAATTCCTTCCTTGTAGGCCCAGTGGGCGGCAACACCGAACTCGGCGATCTCGTGCATCGCCTTCGTGCGGATCTGCACCTCGATCGGGTGACCCGCCGCGCCCATCACCGTCGTGTGCAGGCTCTGGTAGCCGTTGGGCTTCGGGACGGCAACGTAATCCTTGAAGCGACCGGGGATCGGCGTCCATAGGCTGTGCGTAATCCCGAGTGCGCGATAACACACGGCCTTCTCGGCCTCCTCGCCCACGAGTTCGGTACTCGACGAAAACGGGTCGATCACGACCCGCAAGGCCGTAAGATCGAAAATCTGGTCCAGGCCCTTGTTATCACGAAGCATCTTGCGGTGAATCGAGTAAAGGTGTTTGCTTCGCCCGGACAATTCGAAGGAAAGGCCTTCTGAATCGAGATGTTCCGCGAACCGGGCGATGGCGTCCTCGACGACGCGCTCCCGCTCGGCGTTGCGTAACCAGACCTGGCGCGAGAGTTGCTGGTACCGCTCGGGCTCGAGGTAGTGAAATGCCAGGTCCTCGAGCTCGTTCTTGATGTGGCTGATACCGAGTCGGTGCGCGAGTGGCGCGAAGATCTCCATGGTTTCCTTCGCAATGCGCTGCTGCTTGTGTGCGGGCATGAATTCAAGTGTGCGCATGTTGTGCAGACGGTCAGCCAGCTTCACGAGGATGATCCGGACGTCGCTGACCATGGAGAGCAGCATCTGACGTAGGTTCTCGGACTGCTCGTCGGCGTACACGCGTACGGCCAACTTGCTGATCTTGGTCTCCCCCTCGACGATTCGGCGGACAACGGGACCGAAGGTCTCCTCGACATCATCGAACGTGAGGTCGGTATCTTCTACCGTGTCGTGCAGAAGGCCTGCACACAGCGCATCTGAGTCGAGGCGCATGTCGGCGAGCAGCTCGGTCACAGCGACCGGATGCACGATGTAAGGCTCGCCCGACAGCCGGAGCATGCCCTCATGGGACACCTCGGCAAGCCTGTAGGCCTGCTCTACCCGGTCCACTTGGCTGGCATCGAGGTAGGAAAGCTTGTCGTTCAGACGTTCAAGCAGCCCCTGCATCGGACTCTCAAGGTACCACCGCGACGGCGGCAGGAACGCTGCACCACGTAACGACGAAGGTCAGCGCGTACGAAGCCGGATCAAAAGGAACACACCCAGCACACCGAGAACCACGTTCGCAATCCACGGCCCAACGGCGACGGGCACCGAACCCGACTGCGCAGCGAATTGGCCGAGGGTCGACATCAGGTACCAGGCCAGCGAGACGACGAGAGAGAGACCAAATGCGACACCGCGTCCCCTCGCCCATCCCAGGGACAGCGGCAGTGCAACGAGCAACAGCGCAAGATTCGCGAACGGTTCTGCCAACCTGCGCTGCAGGAGCACACCCGCCGTCCGGCGCTCGGTATCGCCGGCATTCTCCGTCGTCCACGAAGCATAGAGCGACGTGAGCGACCGATCATCCTCGAAACCACCCCTGGAAAAGCGTGCGATGAGTTGCTCCTCATCGACCCCCACCGAAAGCGTGAGTTCCGCATCTGGATTCGCACTCTTGTTGTCGAGACGTACGAGATCCTGAAGCCTCTCCTCCACCGTTGCCGCCGGGCGATCCAACGCCGCAAGATCGAAGATTTGCGTGCGGTACCCAGTAAGGACGAGCTCGGTGCCCTCGAAGCGAGCCTCACGGGCGCGAACGAGCGTGAGACGCTCACCCTCCCAGCGCTCGATCCGTACACCTTGAATCCTCGATCCGCCCCCGACGGTCGCGTCGAACGTCATCGTGAACTCGCCCACCGGGAGAGCCTGTCCTGCAAGACGAAAGAGTCCATTGCCGCCCGCTGTCATGCGCCAGTACTCCGTAGCAATCCAGGCATGGGTTCGTGGCGTCACCCACTGGTACAGCGAGAGGGTGGCAGCCGTACCGAGGGACGCAAGAAGCAGCATCGGCGCGATGATTCGGCCAAGTGCGACGCCTCCGGCACGAAGCGACAACAGTTCGTTATCCGCCTCCATTCGACCAAAGGTCAACAGCGTGGAAAGCACCATCGCGATGGGAAGCGTCTGCGCGATGGCGGTGGGAAGCTGCGCAGCGAGCCAGACGAGAAGGCGCGGCACGTCCGTCCCCACCAGCCAGGTGAGTCGCGGAATGGTCGTGCTCGTCACAGCGAGGACGGCGTAGAGGAGGGCTCCCGAGATGAGTGCGGGGAGCGCTTCAGCGAGGAGGGAGCGATCGATTCGCCTCACGGGTCGACACCGTATAACGCCGAGGCGTTGGGCAGGGCGTTCGCAGGAGACCCTTCGATCCTGAACGGGGGTAGTGAGACACCAAAGTCGAAACGTGTCTCGTCCTCAAGTCGCTGATAGGCCAAGAAGAACCCACCGCTCGGGTCATCCACCTCGAGGCGGGCACCATGACCCAACCAGGTCACGTCCTCACCCTGCAGGAGTGGAAGCGCATTGACGGCAAGAAATGGCGTGACGGTGTAGCGAGTTCGTTGAACGTCAATGACGAGTGGCCACATGATTCGAGGCTCGAGCTGCGTGAGTTCTTCCGCCGTCGTGTCGAGTGCGGCCTTGATGGAGAACCACTGCCGGGCTGCAAAGCGACCCTCGAGCGTGCCGGAGACCGAAGTGATTTCCCCCTCCGGGAACGACCAGGCAAGAGATCCGCTCCACGAGGGTCCTTCGCTCGGCGCAAGCGAGAGCGATACGGACGTCGCGTTCCAGACGCGGTTCGGCAGGTTCAGTCGGACATCGCCAGAGACCGCTCCCCACGCAGTTTGCTGCACCTTGAGACGAGCCAGCAGGTAGGCATCGTCCGCCTTGCCGCCGTACCAGCCCGCAAGACTCGCGAGGAGTGCGGGTTCGAGTGACCAACCCTCTGCGGGCGTGATGCGACTCGACAACGTCGCGCGCAGCTGTTCCGCACCCTCGGCCTCCGGCCTGAAGCGCCACGTACCGTCCAACTCCAGGCGCGCCCAGGCGGGATACAAGACGAGTTGTCCGGTCAGTCGGGACCGAGGATCGATCGAGCTTGCACCAAAATCGGTGGTGGACACCACGACCCGCCGGGTCGCGGCAGCAGAAACACGCCAACCCTCCCCCTCGAGACGCGCACTGGGTGTGACTGCAACGGCGAGTGGCGTCGCGCGGTTCTGTGGTTGCGCCTCGTCGGCCCAGAATGCAGCGCCGGTCGTCACGCTGGACTCCACGCCCACCTGCAGACCTTCCCAGGCCTGCGTGAGGCTGGCCGTGCCTTCCACCGGTAGATAGACGCCGTAGCGCCCAGCATCGGGTTCCACAATTCCCTGCGCACCCAAGCGAGCCTGCCAGGCAAGCGTGGCTGCATCGGTCACGCCAATCGAATTACGCCAGCGGGCATCCGCGCCAATCACCACGCGCGAAGGGTCATCCTGAAAATCGAACGTCCCATACGTTTGCACCGTCGCACCCAGGAACGTCCCCACCGTGGTACCGACGGCAACGCGTACGCCCCGCGGGTCAAAACGGATGCTTGCCGATGCGGGTCCTTCCTCGACGCTGGCCGCGAGCCATGGGGAGGGATTCGCCTCCGCCGTCACGCCGAAGGCGAGTTCACCTGCCTCAAACCCGGGTGCGCGGAGACCTACCAAGGAACCAAGCTCACGATCGAATCGCAGGGTAAAGGGAAAATCGAAATCCACACCGCTCGGGCCAATCCTCAGGTCTCCACCTAGCGGGATGGAGGCGCCTGCAATCTGCAACCTGGGGCTGCCCACCGTTCCCGACGTTGCGCCAGGCTTGAGTTCGAAAGAGGCGAGCTCACCAAGAAGCGTGAAAGGAGCATCCCTGCAGGCGCAGCTGGTGGCGCGGACGTCCACCAGTTGGAGCGAACCGCCCACAATCTGGCCTTGCGTTGCTTCAAGGAGGTACCGGTCGGTCACGATCGCCACACCCTCGAGCACCCAGCCTTCGTCGGCCGCGTAGCCGCCCTCCGTGAGACCAATGACGCCTGGGCCCAAGACAACGCCTGGCCCTAGCGTGATGTCGTCGATGGATCCTTCGAGCTCAGTCGTCCACACCCGCCAACCCGCGATGTCGAGCAGCGCAACTTGCGCTGCCAGCACAGGTGTGCTCGGTCCAGCGTCACCCGTATCGATGCCGTCGAGCTCGAGCAGGTCGGTTCGCAGGATGGCCCCATCTCCCTCAAGCTCAACACACACACCGCCCGACAGGACGGCGGTGCCGAGTGCACTGTCGAACTGTAGATCCAAGTACGCGGCCAGGCCCAGACCTTCGACGGTGGCGGAAGGACGGTCCGTCTCGCAGACGGTTCCGATGGCGGGATCGAGGTAGCGCGCGAGTTCTGTCTCGGTCGTCGGCACACTGAGATCCTGGGATTGTGCAAGGGCCGTGGGTGAAGCAATCAGGGCGAGAACCCATACGAGCGCGAAAGCCGTCGCGACCCGCGCGTGGTTCACCAGACCGTCCCAAACGTCTCGAGCAGGGCTTCATCGACTTGCGTGGAGGCACTGTACTGGCGTTCACCCTGCTCATCCGTAGAGGCCTGAAGCTGCATGAGACCCTCTTCCCTCGGATCACGAAGGGTCGCGAACCCTTGTAGGTACTCGTACGGACCCATGAGAATCGCATCGCCATTCACGAGGGAAAGCAGGAAGACGCGTGCTGTGAACTCGGGTGTCGACGCCGTCGCTTCATCGAACCGCGCGATCTCGGGTCCAAAATGAATCTCTGCGCGCTGCGCCTCCACATCGAGACCTGGCCCCAAGAAGCGCACCCCCTGATCTGCAACACCGACCAGTGCCTCGAGCTCGATTCGCAGGAAGGGAGCCTCGAACGTCCCGTCCTCACGAACGGCTGAGACTTCGGTGGCCTCGATATAGGCACCCTCGAGGTAACGAATGAACGTGGCGTCGAGCGAGAGGCCCGTGACCTGGTCACGGATCGTGCCACCCTCCTCGAGCACGGTTTCGCCCGTGAGGAGATCGAAGGATTGATTCCCAACCGGAATGACCTCGAGCCGCGCGACCGGAGCGACCTCGGTGCTCGACACATCGACGGGTGACGTCACGACCGGTGATTCCTGCGCAAATGTGAACGTCCCGACCGCGATACAGGCGAACAGCCCCATGCCCACAACGACTGAACGTCGCAAATGAAAGCATGATCCCGAGCGATTCATGACTCGATGGTACCCAGCAAGGGGCTTCATCGTGGTCGAACCCTGAGTTCATCGATGGACGCTTCAGGTGACGCCTCGACGGCGAGGGCGATGGCATCGGCGACCGCCTCAGGCGTCAGGTAGGCCTGGGCATCATAGGTGCCGCCCTCCTGCGCTCGAACCGACACTTGCATGTCCGTGGCCGTCCGTCCGGGAAAGATGCTGGCGACTCGGACGTTGCCGTCCTCCTCGTCCCGCAACGCGTCCGCAAGTGCGCGAAGCGCAAACTTGCTTGCCGCGTAGCCTCCCCACCCGGCGCGCGCAGCCAGGCCTGCACCTGAGTTCACGAACACCACCGTGCCGCGCGTCCATCGCAGCCTGGGTAGAAGCGCCTGCGTGATTCGCACGGGCGCCAACACGTTCAGCGCCCACTGTCCCTCGAGTTCGGCTTCACCAAGCTCACCAAAGCGGCCAAGCCGGGCGACGCCTGCGCTGTGAACCAGCGCATGCACCGTGCCCGGCAGTTCGTCGGTCCAAGCTTTGCATGCAGCCTGGTCCGTAAGGTCGACGATGGCCGTTTCCGAATCGGCGCCGCGCTCCTCGACCTGCCGCGCGACGGCGGACAGGGCCGACACATCACGCCCGACCAGCACAAGCTCCCGCCCGGGTCTCGCGAGACGCAGGGCGGTTGCCGCGCCAATGCCGCGGGAGGCTCCCGTCACGATGATCCGGAACGGTTCGCTGTTCGTGTCGGGCGTCCGCGTCATGCTGTTCCTTCCGATTCGAGGGTGCGCACCTCGCTCTTGAGTTGACGCAGGGCGGCCTCGAGATCGCCCGATCCGGCCAGCGACGTGCCCACCAGGACGGCGTCAGCAAGACCGATGACCGGCCTAAGCTCCTCAGCGGACCGGTACCCTGACTCCGCGACCAGGAGGCCCTTGAATCCTCGTTCGCGCGCCTGCCGGAGCAAACGTGGTGCGACACGCAAATCGATTTCGAGCGTGGTCAGGTCGCGATTGTTGATGCCAATGATGGCGCTTCCAACGTCGAGGGCAAGATCGAGTTCCTGCTCATCATGGACCTCGACGAGTGCGGCGAGTCCCCAAGCTTCGGCGTACCTGAGGTAGGAGCCGAGCTCCTCCTGAAGCACGGCCGCAATCAACAGCACCGCATCGGCTCCCGCCTGCGCTGCCTCGGCGACCTGGGCTGGGTGCACCACGAACTCTTTCCGCATCGCGGGCAAGAGGCCCAGCCGCGTAACCTTCTCGAGGTGCGCGAGTGCGCCACCAAAGTGGCGCGGTTCGGTAAGTACTGAAATGGCGGCCGCGCCACCAGCGGCGTAGGCCTGCGCGGCCTGCCCGGGATCGAGGTCGGCAATGGCGCCTTGGGAAGGGCTTCCGCGCTTGACTTCTGCAATGAAGGACAGGCCCACCGTTGAGAGCGCATCGGCGAACGATGAGCGGAATCGTTCATCAGGATTCGGTGCTGCAACCTCTGCGGGGACCGAGATGTGTGCGTAATCCTCCGAGCGTTCGCGCGAGATTCCGCCGAGTACGCCAGGCACATCACTGAGGGCGGATGGAGACAGCGGCGTTGGAGGATCAGTAGGTGTGAAAGCCATGCAGTCCGCCTCCTTTCGCCCAACTTACGTCGATCGAGGCCACCTCGGCATGCACGGGTCCTCGCCTGAGGAACACGAGCAGATGCTCGAGCTCACTTCGGGGTCCCTCGACCACGACCTCGACGCGGCCATCTGACAGATTCTCAGCCGAGCCGGCCAAGCCGAGATCGATGGCGTGGCGCCTGGCGAAGGCTCGGTAGCCAACACCCTGCACATGCCCTGAAATCAGGGCTGTGAGGCGCGCGATCTCTTCATCCACGCGTTGCATGGTACCGCAGGCCCGACCCTGCACTTCGCGCCAGCAAACGCGATCGAAAGCCCGAGGCCTACCCCTTCGTGCATGACGTGCCGGCGGAGCTAAAGAGGGGTCCGGGTGGGTGCTACCATGCTTGGACTCGTTCGCTTTACGCGACGGAAGATGTTGATGCCTAGACGTTCGATCGTCACCCTCACGCTCGCTGTTCTCGTCGTCCTCCTGGCTGCACTGGCACCCGGAACGGCGTGGGTTCGCCATGCCGCCATGCAGCGTGTCGAAACCGAGGTCGCAAACCTAGGCCTGGATTTAGATTACGGCGCGACCCACGGAAACCTGTGGACGGGAATCGAAATCGAGGACTTGGCTCTTCGGCAGGGCGCGAGCGCCGTCGCGGTCGCAAAGGCTGACCTTCGTTGGAACCTCGTGCAGGCTCTCTCCGGCTCGATCCCTGTATGGATCGATCTGATCAGCGTTGACGCGAACCTCGATCTGCAAACTGCGCCGGCCGCCTTCGCGGGCACCGCACCTAATCTCCCCTTCGCCATCCAATCCCTCCAGGTTTCAGACCTTCGCCTGGGCACCTCGAGCGCCGAGTGGAACCTGGACTCGTTGGGCATTAGTGGCGTCACGATTACAGGCGACGCGGAGGCCTGGAACCTGTCGGGCGACCTGACCGCGGAAGGCCTGAGCATTCCGTTCACGGCCGATATTCGACCGAATGCACCTTCGGCTCGCGTCGAGGTCAGCGAGGGTGACGCCAGAATCCTGCAGACTTTCTGGCCTCCGCTCGAGGAGGGCCTGTGGTCGGGCATCCTCGATTGGTCACCTAACGAGGGTGTGGTTGCCGAAGCCCGCCTTCGCAACGTTCGCGCCTCAATCCCAACGGAACGAGAGCCCATTGCGGTGGAAGGGGCGTCTGGCACCCTCGCCTTCCGTGCAAACGCGGGAACGTTCACGGCGGAAGCCAGTGCTTTTGGTGGGCGTAACCGCATCGAGGGAGCTTTCGATCTCGCCGAGAGCACGTGGGAGGCCGTAATCGAAGGCAACGCCGACCTCAAGCCCGTCGCAGACTGGCTGGGCCTCGAGGTCACGGACAGCGCAGAAGGCGACGTCGCCTTCGCGTTTCGCGGTTCGGGCTGGGACACGTGGCGTATCGAGGGGCAGGCATCGGGCGATGGACTGATCGATGGTCGACCAGCGCAAGTCGACCTCACGACGATCACGCTCGATGACACCGGAAGTCTCGGCCTCGACGGCCGCGGCCAACTCCTTGGTGGACAGCTCGTCATCCGTTCGGGTGAGAGGCTGCGCGTCGCCGTCGAGGGTGCATCATGGGGTCCCCTTTCGGACTTGTCCGTTGCCGCGAGCGTGGAACGGCGACTGCCCCTGCGCGGTACCGCCGAGGCATCGGGTTCCGTTGCGGGTGGCCCGCTGCAGGGGTCATTCGGCGCCGCCGTTGATCTCACACCCCTCGGCCTTCGAGGCACGGTGGACGGCAATCTCGCGGGAAGTATGCTGGATGGTTTCCTCGTCTCCGAGGAAGGCCGCGTGGATGCCCGACTTCAGCTCTCAACACAAGCGTCGTCCCAGCATGAACTCGACGTGACAGCCCGTGGCTCATGGTCCGACCTCGAACTCGCCCTGTCCCTATCCGGAGCCACTCCTCTCATTCCCAACTGGCAAGGCGCGCTCGTGGACGCCGACCTCCGGGGCACGGCCACGGGTCGCATCACGAACCTCGAAACGCTTGCGATTGAAGGTGAATTCGGCCCAATTTCCTTGTCCGGCATCCTTCCGCTCACCATGGAAAACGCATCATCAGCGCTTGCCTTTCAAGTTGACGAAACCTCGGTTCGTAGTGGCACCCTGTCGGCTCTGGTGGGTGTGCGGGAGGGCTTGATTCAAGCGGGCGTGGACCCCATCACGAGTTCGAGGCAATGGACGATCTCCGCACCTGGCCTGTCCGCAGTCGCCAACGATGCATCGGTCGTGGTGAACATTGCGGACTTTGAGCTACCGATCCTTGAAACGAGCCTCGGTCGCGTGGACGGTGAATTACAGGGTCGCATCGAATGGAACCCTGCATCGTCCTGGAGCGCTTCCGGCCGATGGAATCCCAGGAATGCCATCGTGGGGCTTGAACCCGTGGTACTCGAGCGTATCGAACTGGGCCCCAATCCACGAGCCGATGTACGCCGGGGCCCCCTCTCGATTCGGTGGTCGGAAGAAGGTACGACGGTGGAGCTGCGGCAGGATGACCTTGGTCGCGTATGGCCCACCCTTGAGGGCTGGCAGGGTGAGGGCGACTTCTTCACGACCTCAACCCTTCCATCCACACCCCTATCGGACATCGACTGGTTCGGGCGCTTGAGTATCTCGAACGAAGCCTACGGTGCTGGAAACCTCACCCTCGACGGCGACGTATGGCTTCTTCGCGCTGAGGCCCCGACATTCCCGGCAGACCTCGAAGCGGAGGTGCTTTGGTCGGGAGTTCCGAGCATCTCAGGATCCATGAACCTTCCTGGCAACGTCAACGCACGCCTCGACCTTTCCGCGTCCCAGCGGGAGGTCCTTCAGGCAGCGACATGGTCTGGGTCGATCGACGTCGTTTTTGCGGATGCACCTGGTTACGGCGTGGCCAACTCACCCCTCGAACTCAGCTTTGTGAACAATGCGCTTCTCATCTCGGCCCTGGATGCGGAATCGATCGAACTACGTGCCGACGGCGCGCGCGGCCAGATCGCCCTGCCGCTACGGATTGCCAACGAAAATGAGCGCGGAATCCTGGCATTACGCGGGCCCTGGTCCTCGCCAGCCTTCGAAATCACCACGACAGGCTTGACTGCGACGGGACAACTGGCTTCCGGGCAGCTCGATGCCGTACGCGTCCAGGGAGACGGCCGTACCCTTCAGGGTGTCACGCTCATTCCAGGGCCAGAGGGTTTGGGCTGGAGCCGGGCGGGCGGTTGGGATGGGTCTGCGGATCTCACGATTGAATCCAACCCCTCATCGATCTTCGGTGAAGCCGCAAATGTGGACAGGAACCTCTCCGCACAACTAAACGGAGAGGACTCGAATCTTCGCATCACGAGCGAAGTCGCCGCTGACCCAACGAATTGGGGGATCGCCGTTGACATTGACGCGCTTGTGCAAGGTGAACCGTGGAGCCTGGCGTGGTCTGGAGCTGCTGAAGTCACCGCATACGTTGATGATCCATCGCAGAACCGCCTTCTGGCCGCCACAACAAGCCTTGCACTGTCGGGTGAGGGCCTGCTACCCAGCCTGAGCGGTACGGGCTCGCTGCGCGGATCGCTTGAGGGGAATCTCACCGTCCGCAGTGATGACCTGGAGGCGACGGTCGAACTGGACGGGACCCATGCGAATCTAATTGGCGTGGTGTCGACAACGGGATGGCAGTTGAATGGTTCCATCTCCGAAACCGACCTTTCCCCCTGGATCGGAGGGATGCCCGATGTGCGCCTCAGCGCTGAACCTAGCTTGAGTGGCGACTGGACGGGCGACCTACAGGGAACGCTGGGGGACGTTCGGGTGCACACCCGCATGGGTGACTGGTCGGGCACGGGCATGATTACGGAAACCATCAGCCTTCGCGGGCGCGCCGAGCTCGACCTCGCCGCCTTGTCAGAGTCCGTCATCGCGGGTGGCTTGGCCGGGCCCGTAGACATCCTGGCACCCCGCAATGACTTCGCTGCCGCCACGCTTTCTGCGCAACTCACGATGCGGGACGTTCAAGCGCTCAGCAGTGACTGGCAGGGCCGCCTTGACCTCTCGGGGCTCTGGAACGCACCTGATGTGCAGGCCTCCCTCACCGCTCGTGGCAATTGGTCTGGGACACTTCAACTCGAGCGCGCACCCTCACGCGGAGTTTGGAGCATCGCAAGTACGCTCGCTGGCGTCGCCCCGCTGGGCGAATTCGTGAGCGACCTTCGCGCCGAAGGGCGCCCAGACTCGACACGCGCGGACGGGTTCCTCCGCATCGCGTCCACCCAGCTCGATGCGAGCGGAACGGAACAGGGCACGCTGCTCTTGCGCGACGCTCAAGGGGAGGACGGCACCCATCTCGAGGTTGCGCAGCTCCTGACGCAGCAACCCAGTCTGGTGGGCCAGGTCCTGGTTGAGAGCTTCGTTCCGGCCATCTCGGCGAGCATTGACCTCTCGGCACGATGGCCCAACGCTGGAGAACCCTGGCTCGACGCGGAGGTCTCCCCAATCACCGGTTTTGGGGTCACGTTCCCTGCACAACGCATCACCATCACCTCCGCACGACTCCTCGCCACGCTGAGCGAATCGGAGGACGGACGCTGGGAGCTCTCTCGCCGCGACGGTCTTTGGGAGGCGAACGCAACCTCTATCCCGCTTGGAGGAATCGCTGACGGCTTCCGACTCGCTGAGGCAAATGGTGCATCAGTACAGCAGCGCAGCGACGCAACCATCAATCTCGAGACGCCCGCAGGTCCAGTACAGATTGCCTGGCTTTCGCAAGCTGCGGATGTCGCGTTTGAAATCAACAGCGCGCTACGCGAGGGCGCCGTCGAGGGGCGCATCGTGCGTGCGAACGGGACATGGTCCGGCACGTTGGCCGGAAACGGCGTTCTGGTTCCCTTGCTCGGCAACGTCACGGCCAGCGCACAGGCACGAGGAAGCGACACTTGGCCCGCAATCCTCGCATCGGTTCAGTTGGACGGACCGGCGGACGCAATGGCCCAACTTGCCCTCTCCCCCGAGCGCGAGGGTTGGACCGCGACGGCAGACGCGACGCTGCTGCAATCGAGTGCCGAACCCATTGCCGTATCCGGTCGCGTATGGCCCAACCTGGACGTATCGATCCAAACGCCGCGCTCCGACGCGAGACTCTCGGCCAACTCCTGGGCTCGCGCCTCCACCGCCAGGCTCGAGGGAACGCTTGAGCGCAATCAACAGGGCGTCATCGCCCGGCTTGCTCCCCAACCCAACGGTGAACTCGAGCTGCGCGCCTTCGCTCTCGCGAGCCCCGACTCCGGGTTACGACTGTCGCTTCCCCCGGGGTCCCTGCAGACACTCGTCGAACAGATTCGTAACGAGGGCGTCACTGCAGAAGGATTCGGTCGCCTCGACGGCCTGCTGCAGATCGATCGCCTGGGTGCTCGAATCTCCGAGAGGCTGACCTGGCGTGCACCGTTCGGTGGCGTGACGATCGAGGGATCATGGCTCGAGGGTCGAGCCTCGCTCGAGGGATCGGTGCAGGCGGACGTGTCACCCGACGCAACCCTCGCTGCGCGCCTCCTGTCGGGCCTGACGGGGGACGATGGTTTGCGTTGGGTCCTCACAGGCTCGCTTGAACAGGCCAATCTCGCATTCGCGCCTCGGACTGCCGATCTCGACAGGCTTCAAGGCAACGCCTCACTGCAAACGGACCCCTTACTCATCACGCTGGACGCGCAAGCGGCCGGTTCCGTCTTGAACCTACGGGCTGATGCGGGTGAGGGGCTCAGCGGCGCTTGGACCCTAGGAGAACTTGCATTCTCCTTACCTGGTGAGCTACCCACGGTCGTGGAGGGTGACATTGCATTCGAAGGGTCGCAACTCCGTGTCAATGTGCGAGCCTCAGGCCCAGGTCGCGCAAGCCTGGATGGGGTGCTCGATGTTCAGCAGCTGCTGCCGGTCGCCCTTCGGCCTGATACGGAGGGCGTCACCACGAACGCCTCGGCCCGCGTGAGCGGCTTCGAGCTTGCGGCGATTCCCTGGATCGCCCGTGAGGCGCCTTACCTCTCAGGAACACTCAACGGCCTCGCTGAGCTTCGCGGAACACGTGTGCTTTCGCAGCTCAGCATTCCGGATTTGACGACCGCAGGCCGAGAAGTCGCCCTTCGTCTCGATGCTGCCGGCGATCTGTCGCCTGACGCTGAAGGTGTCTCGTTCGTAGGCCGCTGGGGTGGAGACCCCATTCAGGGAAGCGTCGATCGAGACGCCGTATCGGTCCTGCTGACGATGACGAAGTTCCCTCTCACGGCACCACTCGAGGCGCGATTCGGTGAGCTCGCAACGGAAGGATCAGCCACCGGAGTCCTGCGCGCCGAGTATGCCTGGAACGACGACCAGCGCCGCTTCGTGCGTCTCGCGACGGAGCAGGTCACGCTCGAGCGCGATGGCGTGGTCAACGAGGGCATCCTGTCAGCCTCCCTGACGCCCGTATCGGCGCAACTGTCTGCCCAGCTGGTGTCCGAGGGGAGCATCGATCTAGACGCGACCCTGAGCCCTTCGCTCCTGAACCTCCAGACCACGATCGAGGATGCCTCACTCACCCCCCTTCTGGGCCTCATTCCCGCTTTGCAGGACCTCGACGCGCAGGCAGCTGGCACATTGCGGGGAGAAATCTCGGGTGCACTCGATGCGCTCGAGGGCCGGATCGACGGTGCGAACCTCGACGTCTCACTTGCCGGAGTTCAGTACCAGATCATCGATGGTGCCGGTGTCGCGGATCGCGATACCGTCCAGTTTTCTGGTCAGGTCCAGGGAACCTTCCCCGTGGGCGGCGTCGCGTCCGTACGCGGCGAGGTACGGCTCCAGGAGGGCATCCAGCCCTTACGCGACGGCTTCATCGAGATTCAGGGTGATCTCGAGTTACCCCTCGTGGGGGCTTTGCAGGCGGCCCAAGGTGTCGTTCGCCTACGGGGCGGCGAACCCCCATTCATTACGATCGATGGTGTCCTCGGTGGACCCGTTCGATTCGAGGGGACGGTCTGGCCGTTCGACGTACGCGCCTCAGGTCCCAACGTGACAATCTCGATTCCAGGCGCATTCATCGAAACCGCGACCGGACCTGCCGACGTACGCCTCTACTACGACGACATGCTGGTGCTGACCGGAAGCTTTGCCGCCCGTGATGGAATCCTTACGCTCGAGCGGGGCCCAGCAGGTGACGGGGATCCGGCGGCCAGCTCCTGGTGGCGAAGACTAAGGTACGACGATCTCAAGCTGACAGCGGAGCGCATGAACGTCGATACCTCCTTTGCGGAAGGGGCACTCACGGTGGATCTTGCACTGGGTGGCGTGGCGTCCGCACCTACACTCAACGGTGTCGCGACCGTGACGCGAGGCACCTTGAACCTGTCGGGACGCGAGTTCCGGATTCGAGAGGGAGCGCTGCGCTTCGATCCCACCCGAGGCGTGTACCCACGTGTACAACTCGACGCCATCACGACGTACGACAAGCAGGAAGTGCTCGCCGGTGCTTCCATTGAGGCCGCCTTCCCTCAACCCGAAGGCCCATCCTTCGACGTCACCTTGAGCATGGACGCCGTGGCGACACCGGCAACGGAGGCTGGAACAGGCTTCGAACTCGACGTCGACCCGGTCCTTGCGTCGGAGGCCTTGCTTGCCCTGCCAGCGACCGAGTCACGACCTGCCGTACTTCGGCCCCTGACGGCAGCAGAGCTGACGAGTCTCGTCACGCTTCGCCAACTCGACATCAGCGGCACTGTGCTGGGCGGCAATGCGGCAGGCGGCGTCGCGAGCAGCGCCATTGATACGGCGGTACAGGGCGTTCTACTTCGCGAGGTCCAGGACGCATTCGCCCAAGCGCTCGGCCTGGACGTTGTAGAGATTCGTACGCCCTCGATATCAAGCGTCCTGCGGGGCGAGGACGACACCTTCGGTGTAGCCGTGCGCCTCGGTGCCTACGTCAGCGAGGGCGTGTTCGCCAGCTACGAGATTGGACGTACGAGCGAATCCACTACAGCAACCGGCATTCGCAATGAGCTTGCGGTGAGTTATCAGGTCGGTCCGATAGCATTCGACGTCGCCACCCGCCTCGACGTGGGCGCCGACCCGATGGAAGCCAACAATCGACTCGAGGCCTCGCTTCAGTACGTGCTCACGCCTTTCGCAGCCATCGAGGCGGGAGCGAGCGTGGGGAGCAATGAAGGCGAAGCGCGATTTGGGGTCACGCTTCGCTGGTAAGAACGACGCTTCTTGGTTGTGTGGTTAGCGGCCTGCGTCAGCGGCGACTTGTGCGAGCAGCGTCTCGACGGCGACTGCAAGTGCAGGATCGCTCTCGAGGTCCACGACCGCTTCCCCTTGTACCGAACTGATCTCGGGCCTGGGCCCGAGGGTGACGAAATCGAATTCGCCTTCCTCGTCCGCGGTTGCGGAACCCAGGGAAACGCCGTCGACCACGATCTCGAGAACCTGGCCCGGATCTGCACCGCGGCCCTCGACACGAATCGTGTTCGGGTATCTCGCATCGTTGGCGTAAATGTCCGGCGTGATGCCTTGCTGCGCGATCGTCTCGCGCGCGGGCGTGAGCCACTCGAAGGAGGTGAACGCGAGCTGGCCACCATCCGCAAGAGACAGCACGCTCTGCGCAACGCCCTTACCGTAGGTGGGCTCACCCACGACGAGGGCGCGACCGTTCTCCTGCAGTGCACCGGCGACGATTTCGGATGCTGACGCAGAGTTGCTGTTCACGAGAACGACCATCGGCAGGTCGGTCGCTGCGGGATCTGCGCTTGCGATGCGTTGCGTGACGCCGCGCGCGCGCTGGAACACGATGTCTCCCTCACGCAGAAACTCATCAGCAACGAGGATTCCCTGGGTCAGAAGACCACCAGGGTTGTCCCTCAGGTCGAGCACGAGCGATGTCGCGCCAGCGAGTTGAAGCTCACTCAATTCCTCGACAAGCTGGTCATAGACACGCTGACTTCCGAACTGGTTGATGGTGATGTAGCCGACGTCGTTGGGCAGCATCGTACTGGCCACGTCGATGATGTCGATGGTCGCGCGTTGAATCTGGAAAACGACCGGCTCGGCTTGACCCGGCCGCTCCATGACGAGTTCGACGATCGTGCCGCGAGGTCCCCGAACGAGGTCAACCACGTCGCTGGTGGTCTTGTCCCGAACGTACACACCATCGACTTCGACGAAGACGTCACCGCGCTGCACGCCTGCGGTTGCGGCGGGGCCTCCTGCGTACACCTGCAGGATTTCCACACCCTCCCCCGTCTGACGATCGACGGGCGTGAGCACGGCACCGATGCCTTCGAAAGAACCGGTCCGGTCCTGCGCCTCACGCGCAGCATCCCGGGGTTGCAGGTAATAAGAGAAAGGATCATCGAGCGCGCTGAGCATGCCCTCGATGGCTCCCTGCAGAATCACCTCGTCGTCGACATCCTTGAGGTAATTGGACTTGAGGGCTCCGTACGTCTGGACCAGTGCCTGACCCGTAGGGTCATTGAGCAATTCACTACCGAAATCGCGACCAAACTGCGCGACAGCGATGGTGGCGGCCAGAACGGCGACCGATACGAGTGCGACGAGGGACCTCTTCATCGTGACTCCTTTACTTCGACCATAGCGAGTAGGTTAGCCGAAAACACTCGGAAAAAGCGTAAGCACGCTGACCGGTTTCAAGGACGCTGGGTACACTGCTGGCCATGAAGATACTCATGGCGGCAAGCGAAGTTTATCCGTTCAGCAAAACGGGTGGCCTTGCCGACGTTCTGGGCGCACTACCGCAAGCGCTTACGAAACGTGGTCATGAGGTGCTGGTCGTTTCGCCCTGGTACGCGGATCTGCGCAGCGAGCCGCAGCCCCTGTGGATTGGGGACGTAGAGGTCCCGTTCGATGGGTCGATGGAGCCCGTGGGGATTGGCACGCTCGAGAAGGATGGCGTGCGTTACGTCTTCATTGGGCATGCGTCGTTTCAGCGCGAGCGGATGTACGGCTATCCCGATGACGTGCGCCGCTTCGCCCTTCTGACGCGGGCAATTCCTCCCGCTGCAGATCGCGTGAATTTCCTGCCCGACGTCGTACATACCCACGACTGGCACGTGGGCTACTTGCCCGCCGTGCTGCATCATGGCTGGCACCTTCCATCCGGCTGGCCGGGATTGCCGTCCGTGTTCACGATTCACAACGTACAGCACCAGGGTGTCTCCGGTCTTGACGAGGCGACCTACTGGCTTCGCTTACCAAACTCGGTACAGGAAAGCGGCATGCAGCATTTCGGCGCGGCTAACGCAATGCAGGCGGCCCTGGATTTCGCGGAGCGCGTGACCACGGTGTCGCCGAGCTACGCCGAAGAGATCAAACTTCCCAGCTATGGCTTTGGTCTCGACGGCACGTTCCGGCATATTTCCGCGAAGTTGAGCGGCATCCTCAATGGCCTCGACGATACGGTCTGGGACCCGGCGAACGATCCGTACCTCGAGGAGACGTACGACGCGAGTGAACTTCGCGGCAAGTGGCGTGCCAAGCACGATTTCGAGACTAGTCATGCCTTGAACGCCGGCCGACCCCTCCTCGGGATCGTTTCCCGCTTCGCCGAACAGAAGGGCATCGACCTGCTGCTCGAGGCTGCGCCCGGACTGCTCGAGGATGGTTGGAGCCTCGCGGTACTGGGCGCAGGCGAGCACGCTCTGGAGCAGGACATGCTGCATCTCGCCACCTTGCACCCCTCACGAGTGGCCGTTCGCCTCGGGTACGACGAGGCGCACGCCCACCGGATTTACGCTGCCGCTGACGCCCTGGCCATACCGAGCCGCTTCGAGCCCTGTGGACTCACGCAGTTGATTGCCATGCGCTACGGGACCCTTCCCGTTGCGCGCGCCACGGGTGGCCTCCGAGACACCATTCGTCCAGGCGTCACAGGTTTCCTATTCGGGGCCGCCTCACCGCAGGCGCTCAGGGCAGCGGCGAGCGAGGCGCTTGATGCCCTGCAGGATGAGGGAATCGACAACATGCGGCGCACCGCCATGCGTGAGCGCTTCGACTGGCAGCGCGCCGCAGAGGCGTATGGCGAGGTGTATCTTGCAGCAAGGGGTGACGCATCGTGAATGAAATCTCGCCTTCTGCAACGCCGGGAAGCGACTTCGACTGGAGAGTCAAACTAGCCGCACATCAGTACGGTGAGGCTGCACGGCTTCATCGACTCGCTGTCGACACGGGACTCGAGACTAGGGACGAGACCGTTGAGGTGTATCTCGGGTGGCTCGGGCGACTCGAACAAAGCCTGCACGACAAGGCCTGGGATAACGCCGAGACGGCGGCCGCATCGGGCGACCTGACCCAACCGACGAACCAAGACGCCCACTTTCCAGAAGTAACCGAAGTGGAACGCGAAGCGACGCAACTCGCAGAAAGTGGTCGTGCGCTCGATCAGCGCAGTCCTGAGAAGGCTCGTCCCCTGCTGGAGGACACATCCGGATCATCACCCGCCTTCCTCGGTGAGGTGTATGCGCAACTGGGGACGCTTGCATTGATGGAGGGCGACGACGCGACCGCCGAGGCTAGACTTGTCGAGGCCGTGGAGGCGCACCCGAAACACCTTCGTGCGCGCGTGAACCTGGGAAACCTCAAGCTCGAGGCAGGCGACGTGGAGGGCGCGATTGCTTTGTACGAGGCGGTCCTGGCCATCGACGACCAGTACCCAAGCGCGTTACACAACCTGGGGGTCGCGTACCGGAGATCCGGGAACATTGCGAAGAGCGTTCGCACATTGCGCAGAGCGGCTGGCGCTCAACGTCGCTCGGACACGCGGACGCTGCGCCAAAACACAAAAACGGGCTCGCCCGTGCGGAGAGCCCAATGGGGTTGGATGATTGCGATCACAGCCGTCCTGGTGGCCTGGCTGTTGGTGCGCTAAGGCTCAAGCTGATCTAGTTCGCCTCGCCTTGGGGGCCCCGCAGAGCCCTAGCCACTTCACCGAGAATCGCGTCGACGGTGTTGGGCGTGCTGTCGAGATGATCGCCCATGGCCTCCTCGAGCACGAGGTCGACCGCTGCCAGGACACTCGGGTCATCGCACTGCACGATGCGCGCAAGGATTCGCTTCTTGAGTGAAAGCGTACGTTCGTCCACGTAGATAGAGTACGCAAGCTTCCCTTCTCACTCAATGGCCCCGGACACCATGTGCAAATCCAGAATCATTCGACGGTCACGCTCTTTGCCAGATTCCGCGGCTGATCGACATCCCGCTCCAGGCGAACCGCAGTCTCGTAAGCAAGAAACTGCATCGGAACCGCAAGCAAGATCGGCGACCACAGCTCATCGCAACGCGGAATTCGGAGCACATGATCTGCATGATCGGTAATCGCTTCATCGCCGTCACTCGCGATGGCGATGACGATCCCGTCACGCGCACGAACCTCCTGAAGGTTGGAGAGCGTCTTGCCGTGCAGAGCTCCCTGGGGCGCGAGGGCGACGACCGGGGTCCGTCGATCGATCAGCGCGATGGGCCCATGCTTCATTTCACCCGTCGCATAGGCCTCGGCATGGATGTAGGTGATTTCCTTGAGTTTGAGCGCGCCCTCGAAGGCCGAGGCGACGTTCATTCCTCGCCCGAGGTACAACACGCCCCTCGCATCATCGAGCGCCGTGATGACCTCCCGGACCGCGTCTCGGCGCGCGAGTGTCTCCTCCACCCGGGCCGGGATTGCGCGCAGCTCGGAGATGCGTGCCTTGGCCTCTTCCGGATCGAGACGTCCGCGTGCAATCGCAAACCTGAGGGCGAGTAGCGAGAAAGCGGCAAGCATTGCGCTATAGGCCTTGGTGCTGGCGACCCCAATCTCTGGGCCCGCCTCGATGAACACGACGTCGTCCACCTCTCGCACGATCGATGAACCACGAACGTTGACGATGCCGAGGGTCGGTGCGCCACCCCGCTTTGCCTCGCGAAGCGCCTCTAGGGTATCGATGGTCTCTCCCGACTGGCTGACGGCAATGACCAGGGTTCGCTCATCCACGATGGGGTCCGAATATCGAAACTCGCTGGCCACATGCACTTCGCTTGGGATTCGCGCGAGGCGCTCGAGGAGTGCCTCACCTACCATGCCGGCATACGAAGCGGTACCTGCTGCCACGATAATGATCCTGTCGATCTCGTTGGGATCGATCGCCAGCGGAAGGAGCACGTCGTCGCCCTCATCGCTGAAGCGGTTGGCGAGGGTGTTCTGGAGGACGGCGGGCTGCTCGAAGATCTCTTTGAGCATGAAGTGCGGCCAGCCACCCTTGTCTGCGGCATCGGCGTCCCAGTCCACCTCCTCGACATTGAGTTCCTGCTCGACGCCCATCGCGTCGAACAGCGTGACCCCTTCCTCGAGAACATGCGCCGTCTCACCATCCTTGAGGTAAATGACGCGGCGCGTGTAGGGCAGCAGCGCACTCACGTCACTGGCGACGAACTGTTCATCGTTGCCCAACCCGAGCACGAGTGGGCTCGTGGAGCGTGCGACCACGAGCCCTGGAAGCTGCGCGTGGGCGACGACCATGGCGTATGCACCTTCCACGCTCCGCAGCGCTGATTGCACGGCCTTGACGAGATCGGATTCGGTCTCGAGGTGCTCCTCGATGAGATGGACGAGAACCTCGCTATCGGTCTCACTCTGGAACGTATGTCCGCGCGCTTCGAGTACGCGCCGAAGTTGGGCGTGATTCTCGATGATGCCGTTATGGACGATGGCCAGATCTCCGTCCTCATTGGCGTGAGGGTGAGCATTGGCGTCGTTCGGGCGGCCATGGGTCGCCCAGCGGGTGTGCCCGATGGCGCGATTGCCGGAAGGTCGCACCTCTGCAACCGCTTCCTGAAGGACACGGAGTTTTCCTGCTTTCTTGAGGCTGGTCGTTACGCCGTCATGAAAGGTGACGATTCCAGCTGAGTCGTAACCGCGGTACTCGAGACGGGCCAAGCCGTCCAGCACGATAGGTGTCGCGTC
>Ga0180432_10001741_pt1 | contig 33866 bp, 28 predicted proteins | sample SS_ome_10_FD_132414 | JGI IMG/M metagenome (GOLD analysis project Ga0180432, IMG submission 132414) | Hypersaline lake sediment archaeal communities from the Salton Sea, California, USA - SS_1_MS_2 metaG | ecosystem: Environmental > Aquatic > Non-marine Saline and Alkaline > Hypersaline >... | reverse complement strand
CGGCAGTCATTATCGGCGGTGAGCTCTGCCTGGGCATTAAGGAGATAACGGATCTCGGAAAGAAATTCGGTGCAAATAGACAACCGGGAGCGGTGCAACCGGTGGAGCGATGATATGAAACAGTATGATATTATGGTAATCGGCGGTGTTGCTGCCGGTATGAGCGCTGCGTCTCAGGCACGCAGGGCGAATAAGGATATATCCATAGCTGTTTTCGAGAAGAGCGATTATGTTTCGTACGGCGCCTGTGGCATGCCCTATTACATCAGCGATCTCATCGAGGATCACCGACGGCTCATCGCCATTGACAAGGATGACTATGTCTCCCGGAGGCAGATAGATATCTTTACCGGCACCGAGGCGAAACAGGTTGATTTTGCGAACAAGCGGGTGTTGATTCACCTCGCTGGAGAGGATGAGTGGTACACCTATGACAAGCTCATTATCGCCACGGGTGCAAAACCGGTCGTGCCTCCCATAGAGGGTATTGAGCATGAAAATATATTCATGCTGCGCAATCTGAATGATGGAATCAGGATAAAGGAGTTTGTCCAGAGAAACTTCCCGCAAAGGGCTGTGCTGATCGGCGGTGGTTTTATCGGCCTCGAGATGGCAGAATCCTTTCATGAGCTTGGTATTGCACCGGTAATCATTGAGCGGATGGAATCGGTTGCCATGGCTCTCGATCCTGAGATCCGTGAGCGGATAACGAATAAGCTGAAAGATAACGATGTTGAGATTATGACGGGAGTTGCGGTTAACAGGATCTCGCGTGAGGGAAGCTTGATCGTTCACCACGATGACGGAGCCGTTGAGGCTGATTTTATCGTCGTTTCAGTCGGGGTGATTCCCAATACTGATTTTCTCCGGGATGCCGGGCTGAAGATGACCGAGCGAGGCGCTCTGGTTGTTGATGAGCGGTCGCAGACCACTCTTCCCGATGTCTATGCTGCGGGCGACTGTGCGACCGTCCGGCATCTGATAACGGACACGGATGTGTACATGCCGCTGGGCTCAACGGCAAATAAGCAGGGTCGTGTTGCCGGTCTTCAGGCTGCCGGAATCTCGACGGAACGCTTCAGGGGTATTGTCGGCTCACAGCTGGTGAAGGTTTTTGATCTCGAGGTGGGAAAGACCGGTCTCTCTGAACGGGAAGCGGAGATGCATGGCATCAAGAACGAATCCTCGGTGGTTACCTGGAAGGATATTGCCGGCTACTGTCCCGCATCGGAGAATCTGTTTGTCAAGATAACCATCAATCCGGATACCCGGGAGATAATCGGTGGGCAGCTGGTGGGGAAGCATGGCGCCGCTCAGCGAACGAATATCCTGGCGACGGCCATCACCGCACGGATGTCGATAGATGATTTTGCCTATCTGGATCTGGGCTATGCACCGCCCTTTACGCCGGTATGGGATTCGCTTCTCGTTGCAGCGCAGAAGCTCGTCAAAAGATAGATATGCACGGAGTAGTACCCGTCCCGCCGTAACGGGCAGCAGGGTGCATCTTCCTGTTCATTAATAAAAGAGCTCCATCATTACCATAATGAAATTTCAAGTAATTGCAGGTGATAGCGATACCGGTGCGCGGGTAGGCCATCTGGAGACCCCGCACGGTACGGTGACAACCCCCGTCTTCATGCCCGTCGCAACGCGCGGTGCGATTCGAGCTTTGTCCATCCGCGATATCGAGGAGATCGGCTTTGAGATAGTGCTCTCCAATACCTACCATCTCTACATTCGTCCCGGTATGGAGGTGATCGAAGCGGAAGGCGGACTCCATCGATTTATGCATTATCCCGGAACCATACTCACCGATTCGGGAGGATATCAGGTCTTTTCGCTCTCTAACCTCTGTACGGTTCATGAGGCGGGAGTTGAATTCAGATCTCATCTTGACGGATCGGCCCATTTCTTTTCGCCGGAGAAGGTGCTGGACCTTCAGAGAATTATCGGTTCTGATATCATGATGGTTCTGGACCATTGTGTTCCCTATCCGTCAACCAGGGAGCATGCGGAAGCGGCAGTGAACAGAACCGTTTCCTGGGCACGCTCTTCGATTGAGTACTGGAGACGCGCGTTCGACAGCGAGCGGCAGGCGCTCTTTGCAATACTTCAGGGGAGCGTTTTCGATGATTTGCGGGTATCATGCGCAGAACGACTGGTCGAGATGGATTTTCCCGGGTATGCAATCGGCGGGCTGTCGGTCGGGGAACCGGCTGAACTTTATAGGGAGATGACCGATATCTCGTTGCAGCATCTTCCTGATGATAAGCCGCGGTACATGATGGGGGTGGGGAGTCCCCTCGAGATTCTCTTTGCGGTCTCACGCGGAGTCGATATGTTCGACTGTGTGATGCCCACGCGTATCGCCAGAAACGGAACGCTCTATACCTCACGGGGGAGAGTGAACATCAAGTCATCACGCTACGCCAGTGATTCTGCCCCCCTCGATGATCGCTGTGACTGCTATGTGTGCAGGAGCTTTTCACGGTCGTACCTCAGGCATATCTTCAAGGTGGGCGAGATCGCTTCACTCATCTATAACAGCTATCACAATCTCTTCTTCATGCGTTCCTTCATGGCGGAGATACAGGAGAGTATTCGGGCGGGTCGATTCGGGGAGGTCTACCGCAAATATGAATCCATTTACGGGAATGAATGATCGGCAAGAGCCGCAGCCTGTTAGGAAATTACAGAGCTTCCAATCGGCTTCCTGCCGGGAAGCGGGGAGCGAAGAATCTCGAGCATCACGATAACAGCACACGGAACCGATGTCATCGTAATGAGATCATACGCTTCCACCGTGCTCACTTCGCCCGGAACGAAGGATGCCATTTCCGTTTTGGGACAGGAGCTAATTAATTACGTAATTATCTTGACATACTCGCTGGAATTATAATAAAATGCTATGTCATTATTATCAATGCTACCCCTTCGAAGGAGTTGGGCCGAATGGATATTACGACCCGTTCGCGCGGTGATATCGTTATACTGGATATTGTGGGTGAAATTGATCTGTACAACGCGCCAGAGATTAAGGATATTATCAACAAGCTGATCGAGGTACAGAAATACAATGTTATAATCAATCTTGAAAAGGTGTCCTATATTGACTCGTCGGGAATCGGGGCGCTCATCTCAAGTCTGTCGAATCTCAAGAAATATCAGGGCGGTTTGAAGATCATCAATGTTTTCGCTTCGGTGAGGAAAGTCTTCGAGCTCACCAAGCTGACCTCATTTTTTGAGATATTCGATTCCGAGGAAACAGCACTGGAATCTTTTCAGAGGTTGACATGAGTAATCTTTGGATTTATCCGCAACTATATTATTAAAGAGCGAGGCAAATGCAATGAAGAAATATAAATGTATTTTACTTTCCCTTATTCTGTTTGTCGCAGTTCTCTCCTGCGAAGAGCCGGTTCCCCTGCGGCGCATGTCACTTGCCAAGATGGAAATAACACGGGCACTTTCGGTCAAGGCTGACAAGTATGCGCCGGCTGAAATCAAAGAGGCGCAGGAGAAGCTGCTCGAGTCGCATGGCATAATAAAAGAGGGTGATCACGACAGGGCGAAACAGAGCGCCCAGGGAGCCTACGATAAGGCGGTAGAGGCTTATAATAAGTCGATTCCCCTGCTGGCAAAGGATACCCTTGCGATAGCCGAGAAGAGCCTTGAGCAGGCCAACGAGGTGTATGCCGAGGTGCTTGCGAAGAATGAGTACGCAGAGGCGGATAAAACGCTCAAGGAGGCACAGGACCTCTATGAGAATAAGAAATACTATGAATCGTATCTGAGTTCAATCGACGCTGATAAGAAAGCGAAGAATGCCAGGAATACGGCGCTCGGGAGAAAAGTGACGCTTCAGGATTCTATTGACGAGGTAAAGGCAACTCTCTCGGAAGCGAAGCGATATGGTGCCGATACCTATGCCGCCTCGAAGGTGAAACTTGCTGAGGATAACATCACGGATGCACAAAATTCTTATTCGAATCTGAAGCTGAAGGAAGGCTTTGCGGCAATTGAGGTCGCCAAGGTAAATGCCGACGAAGCGTATCTGATAGCGTTGAGGGAGACCTCCAAGAAGAAGATTGCCGAGGCAAGCGCTCTGTTGGCAAAGGCGGAGAAATCACAGAATGTAAAATATGCAAAAGACGAGCTCGAAGGATCACGTGAGGCTCTGCAAAATGCAAAGTCAACGTACGCAAACACCCGGTATAAGGAATCGATCGCTGCGTCGGATGAAGCGATCAGGCTCGCCTTGAGTGTGCTCGGCGCAAAGAAGGTTGCAAAGGAAGAAGTTGTCGATGAAGAGGTTTCACATGAGGAAGAAGGGTTCTCCAGTTACACGGTAAAATACAATCCGAATAAACGAGATTGTCTCTGGAGAATTGCAGAGCGATATTACAACAACGGCTATCTCTGGACAAAGATCTATGAAGCGAACCGCGATAAGATAAAGAATCCCAATCTCATCTATCCTAAAATGGATCTCAAGATTCCGGTTCTGAAGGAATCTGAAGAGGGGAAGAAGATTCCGACCAAGGAGGAAGAAGCGGTTAAGAAAGATGAAGAGGAAGATGAGGGTGAGGAGTAAACGAGCAGGGCTCTGATCCTCCGGATCAGAGCCTTTTTACATTAATCTTCTCAATTAATTCTGTAACTCACGCCTCGCGTTGCAAACATATACATAACGAGGGCGTGGTTGATGCATTCCTGTGTTAAATCCGCGCGCTTCCCGGTATCCCCGTTCGGGGTAGAGTGATCATAACAGGTGAAATCAGACGAGAATGGAAGAGACAAGGTGATCCCATGGACTATGCAGCAATTGAGAGAATTAGCCGGCGGGTGCAATCTGAAAATGGCTTTGTGAACCTGATAACGAAGGAGATCGGCAAGGTAATAATCGGACAGGAGAAGATGATTGAGCGCATTATTATCGCCTTCATGGCCGGGGGGCACATCCTCCTCGAGGGGCTGCCGGGACTGGCCAAGACCCTCACCGTCCGGGCATTTGCCCGATCAATTGACACCACCTTCAAGAGAATTCAGTTTACGCCGGATCTCCTCCCCGCCGATCTCATCGGCACACGAATTTACAATCCGAAAGATATGGATTTTTTCACCAAAAAGGGGCCGATATTTACCAACGTACTTCTGGCAGACGAGATCAACCGTGCGCCTGCCAAGGTTCAATCGGCGCTCCTCCAGGCGATGGAAGAGAAACAGGTCACCATCGGAGAAGAGACATTTCCGCTGAGCAGTCCCTTCATGGTGCTCGCAACCGAGAATCCTATCGAGCAGGAGGGAACCTATCCATTGCCGGAGGCTCAGATTGATCGATTTTTCATGAAATGTCTGGTAGACTATCCGGACGAGGATGAGGAGCGGGATATCCTTCTCAGGTTTCATGAGATAGATATTGAGACGGTTGAGCCTGTTGTGGATCCCTCTCTTATCGGAGAACGGGCAGCGCTCGTTGATACCATATATATTGATGAGAAGCTCCTTAACTATATTGTCACCATTGTCGGCCAGACGAGAAATCCCGCGGATCCCCTCCTGCGATCCTATATTGATTACGGAGCGAGCCCCCGCGCTTCTATTGCACTGATGCGGGCTGCCAGAATTGTCGCTTTCCTGCGGGGGAGGGGGTTTGTTAATCCCGATGATATCAAGGAGATCGGGGTCGATGTGCTGCGACACCGCATCATCCCGAGCTATGAGGCTGAGGCGGAGGACAAGACACCCGATGATATCGTGCGGATGATATTCGACTCGGTGGAGGTTCCCTGAATGCATCCGGAGAAGGCCGTACTCAGGAGAATAAAACTCCGTACGAGACGAAAGCTCAATACCCTCTTCATCGGTGAATACCATTCCGCCTTCAAGGGGTATGGTCTTGCCTTCGATACTGTTCGCGAGTATCAGTACGGTGATGAGGTCAGGAATATCGACTGGAATGTCTCTGCGCGAATGAATCATCTCTATGTCAAGGAGTACATCGAGGAGCGCGAACTGTCCGTGGTAATCATGATTGATCTCTCGGCATCGCTTGAGTTCGGCAGTCACCGATCCAAGAGAGAAGTGCTCATGGAGATGGTCACGCTCATCCTCTACCTCGCCCAGATGAACAACGATCAGATCTCCGTCCTCCTCTTCACCGATACGGTGGAGCGCTTTATGAAGCCCCGCAAGGGGAGGCGATTCATCCTGACGGTTCTCGACGAGATAGAGAAGTATACGCCTCGGGGCAGGAAAACCGATATCGGCGGTGCCATCGATTTTTTGAGAAAGGTGCTCAAGAAGCGGAGCATTGTCTTTCTGATATCAGATTTTCTCGATGACGGGTATCTGGTGAAGCTGAGGCTTTTGAGGAAAAAGCATGACATCATTCCGGTTATACTCTCTGATCCCCTGGAGAGCGAGATGCGCCTCATGGGATTAACGGAGTTCGTCGATCTCGAAACCGGAGAATCCTTTTTATCCGATGTTATCTCCGAACGGGGGAACCTTCCGGTGCTGAAGGATTTTGATGCAATCGCTCTCAATACCGGTGATCCTGTTGAGATACCGGTATTGCGATTTTTTGAAAAGAGAAATCGAACCAGGCTGGTGAAGTAGGGCGGTTGTTCAATTGCTGTTACTGCAGCGAGCTGCCCGATAAACGAGCCCAAGCACACTGCCGGTGCTCTTGCAGTCGATGCAGGCATCGACGGGGTATTTTGTTATAAGGCGAGCCTGCTTCGCAGGCAATTCGCTGCTGTCAAGAGCAGCAGGACGTACAACATCGAAGCACGCCGTGAGGCGTAACGCCTTATAATAACGATAAATAAGTAAAAAACGAACGACGCCGGTGTTTGCATCCGAGTGGTCTTGGTGATTGTGTTATGAGAGGGTATTCCATTACACTGCTTGTCAGTATAATTCTGTTGTGTTCTGTCGACCATGGCTTTACAACGGGAGAAGCAGAGTATCCGCGCATTACGGCCAGGGCAGATCCTTCGGAAGTAACCATTGGCGTCCCCGTTGAATATACGGTTCGCATCAGCGGGGAGGTGATCGATTCGCTGCAAATACAGCCCCCTTCACAGGGTGAATACTACCCGCCGGGTGAGGAGAAGAAGGACTCCCGGATATCATCACTCCTGCCGCTCTACATAATCCGTTCGTCCCGTCGTGATGTAAAGCGTGGCGCTGATCCGAGCGTAACGGTAACGGTGAAACTCGTCTATTATCGGCCGGGGACCTATCAGCTCCCCGCGGTCGGGATCGTTGAAGGAGCGGATCGCATCGGATACCGCCTCCCGGAGATTACGGTCAAAGGCGTGAATGTGAAGGGGGAGTATCAGGAGATCGAGCCGCCGCTCGAACTGAGGGGGAACTACTGCCGGCTCCTTCTCCTGATACTGGGAATTCTTGCGCTTGTTGCGTTCATCCTCTTTATCGTTCACCGTATAAGACGGCGTGAGAGGAGGGTTGAAGAACCTTCTCCTCCACCGCCGATTGAGAGCTTCCTCGATGAGATTGCCTTACTGGAGAAGCGTCGACTCATCGAGTCCGGACGATATGAGGAATTTGCTGTGTGCCTCTCGTCTCACTTTCGTGTCTTTCTCACCGCGCAGTTCGGCTTTGATGCGCTGGAGATGACCGTGGGTGAGATTATCCAATCGCTCAGAAAGCGTATTGGCGAAACACCGTTCGGGAAGCACCGCACGCTTCAGAGCCTCCTTGAGCTGTGGGATCTCATCAAGTTTGCCGAGTTCGTTCCGATGCCGGAAACGCTCTTTGCCAATTGTGCGAAAACGAAGGAGCTCGCGAAGGAACTATCATCCCTGAAACGGGATGATCAACGGGAGGGTGTTACACATGTTCGGGTTTGAATTCAGAAATCCGGAGTATCTCCTCCTTCTCATTCCCTTCGCGGCGGCTGTTGCCTATTACTACGGGAGGAGGCGATATCGCTCTGAATCGGCTCTCGCCATCTCCTCTGAGCGGATTCTCACAAGGAGGCGCTCGGTGCGTGCGCTCACCTACCGCTATCTGTCCCTCCTGAGATTTCTGACTATTCTGCTTCTCATCATCGGGCTCGCGAGGCCGGGGAGGGGTGTTGATATCAGCAGCGTCAAGCATCACGGTATCGACATTATGATCGCCCTCGATGTATCGGACTCGATGATGGGTGAGGACTTTATCCCGAAGAATCGGCTCGAGGTGGCAAAAAAGGTCATCAAGGACTTTATCGGGAGGCGACTGTCGGATCGCATCGGTCTGGTTGTTTTTTCCGGAGATGCGTACCTGCAGTGTCCCCTCACCATCGAGCATCAGATGATAACCGCCATTGTCGATGAGGTGGGCTTCGATACCGTTGCGGAGGATGGAACGGCTATCGGCGATGCGATTGCCCTGGCGGCTTCTCGAATGATGGATCGGAAGACGAAGAGCAGGATCGTTCTGCTCCTCACCGATGGCATGAACAATCGCGGCAGTATTGATCCGGAAACGGCCGCACGCGCTTCCGCTGATTTAGGAATCCGGGTTTATACGGTTGGTATCGGCAAAGAGGGGAGGGTCTCCTACCCATCGAGAGGGGGAATAATTTTTGGGAAGCGATATCTCACCAATCACTTCGATGAGTCAGGATTGCAGGAGATAGCTACGATTACCGGAGGGCGGTTTTATCGTGCTCAGTCCAGCGGCGTGCTGTGGGAGAAGATTGAGGATATTGATCGGCTCGAGCGAAGCGAGATGACGGTGCGTGTTTATCGGGAGTTCTTCGACCGATTTCAGTTTGTCATGGTACTCGCCCTCTCCATCTTTTTCTGTGAGGTTTTCCTCCGATCGGTTTTCTACCGGAAGGTGCCCTGACATGATAACCTTCGGCAATATGAAATACGGCCTTTATGTTGCCCTCATCGTGGGCATTCTGCTGATACTGTACGGCATCTACCTGCTGTGGCGACGGCGTATACTCTCGCGGCTCTTTACGCCTGAGCAGAAGCTCGTGATGCTCAGGAGTCGGCCGGCAGTTCGCGCCGTAAAGGATGTTCTGATAATCGTCTCGGTGATAATCGCCGGCAGTATCCTCCTTCGCCCACAGTGGGGAGAACGTATCAGGGAGGTTAACCGGGAGGGAGTTGACGTGCTTATTGCCCTGGATGTCAGCCGGAGCATGAGCGCTCAGGATGTTTCACCGAGCCGCCTGAAGCGCGCCCGCGATACGGTAAAGCTGATTGCCGATTCCCTGCAGGGTGATAGAATCGGATTGATACTCTTCGCGGGTGATGCATTCCTGCAGTGTCCGCTTACCGACGATATCGGCGCCTTTATGATGTTTCTCGATTCGATAGGGCACGATTCGGTACGGGTACAGGGGACGGATATCGGGAGGGCCCTTGAAACGGCACGGCGGGTTTTTGCCAAGAGGCGCATGACGTCGAGAGTGCTCGTCGTCATCACCGACGGGGAGGATCATGAGGGAAAGGCAATCACTGCCGTGCGGCAATTCAGCGATCTCGATGTTACGATATATACCGTCGGTATCGGACGAAACCGCGGTGAGCCGATCCCCCTTCAGGATGCCTCATCGGGAACGGAGTACCTCCGGGATATGTCCGGACATCTCGTCCGCACCCGAAAGGAGTCAGGTCTGCTCAGGGAGATCGCCCGGGTGACGGGAGGCTTTTACGTGGATATCACCGACAACCTCTCAGGGGTCTATCGGATTCTCGCCGATCTCTCGACACTGACGAAGAATGAATACGGGAAACGGGTCGTGCGGGAGCGGAAGGAGCAGTATCAGATCTTAGCTCTGCTGCTGATTGTTATCCTCATCGGCGAGATACTTCTTGCAGAGCGACGGGAGGTGAGAGAATGATTCCGGGAAGGTGTTCCTGCCGTCGCGGCCTTTTCCCGCTGTCGAAGCGGATATGCCGAGCGCTTCCCCTCCTTATCATCATCGGCGCGCTCGCCTGGCTCGACCCGTATCACGATGCGGTATCGAAGGGGAATGAGCGATTCCGTGAGAAGCGATATGAAGAGGCGCGAAAGCACTATAGAGATGCCCGGCAATACGCTCCCGGCGATAATGAGCGGTGGAAGCTGCGGTTCAATGAGGGTGATGCGGAGTATATGCAGGGTGAATACGAGGATGCCATTACCCGCTTCAATGAGGCGCTCCGCACCGGTGATCCCGCAGTTCAGAAGAAGGCACTCTTCAATCTGGGGAATACCTATATGCGAATGGGTCGGTATCGTGATGCCATCGACTCCTATATAAGTGCTCTCAAGATCGATCCCCGGTACGAGCCTGCCAAGAAAAATCTCGAGTATCTCATGAAGATGGAGGAGCAGAAGCCTGAAGAGACCCGGGACGGGGAGGATGGCGAGAAGGGGAAGGGGAACAGAAAGGGCGATGATGGGAAGCGTGGAGATCAGAAACGTGATACCGAACAGAGCGGGGATAAGCGAACTGATGCGGGAACGAGCGAACAGAAGGAAGGGAAGATGAGCAGGGAGCAGATCAGAAATATTCTGGAGTCCATGAAGCATAAACCGGTTCGGAGACAGCAGGGGGAGCAAGATGGTCGCAGGGCCCTTGAAAAGGATTGGTAGGGGAGTTCTCTTCACCCTTCTGATGCTCATCTCCTCGAATGCTTTTTCCGATGAGGTGGAAACAAAACTCTCGCCGGGAATGCTCACGCCGGGAGAACACGCTCTGCTGCGGATAACGATAGAGGATGTTGAGCGCGCCGAGCCGATCAGAATACCCCGGGTGACCGGACTGAAGATCTCCTTTCGCGGTTCCCAGCACTTCAGCAGTATGCGGATTATCAACTGGGAAGCACATCGCTCAGAGGGGGTCGTTCTCTCCTTTTCCGTTGTGCCCGAGAGGAGCGGGAAGTTTGTGATTCCGCCGATACCCATTAAGACCGGTGAAGGTCGGGTACAGTCCCAAAAAGTGTCGCTGATCGTGAAGAGAGGTCAGGGAAGAATCCGTTCCGGAAGTCGATTACGTCCCGTCCTTTCGGTTTCACGAGAGCGGGTGTTTGTCGGCGAGCCGGTTATCCTGCGTTATTTTCTCCTCAGCGGGGGAGTTCGGCTGAACGAGCAGCCGCTTTTTGAGCGCCTTCCCGAGGTGCGGGGCTTTATCAAGAAGAGCTTTGATGAGAAGATTGAAGACGATTTTGACGGTGATGGAGATTTTATAAAAACGCATGTCGCGACCTTTGTGTTGATACCAACAGAAGCGGGGACACATGCTGTCGGTGGCGGTACCATCGTCGCCTCCGTCGAAACCCGCGGTCGTTTCTTTTCGTTTCAGTTCCCTCAGCGACGAAAAATTGATTTTGACACCAAAACAGTGGAGGTGCTCCCGCTGCCGGGGCGGGAGAAACCCGCGGAATTTCATGGAAATGTCGGAGCTTTTACCCTCGATGTGTCATACGACAGAGAACCGGTTCAGATTTTCGATGAGCGGATAATCAGGGTAACCGTACGGGGTCGGGGCAACCTCATCTCGCTCTCGAAACCCACTTTCGATGAGGAGAGAGCACCCGCGAGTATTATCAGCGAGGAGGGGAGGGAATCCCTGCAGGTTGAAGGGGATACCCTGGCCGGGGAGAAAGAATTCATCTTTACCGTTATTCCCGAACAGAACGGAGCCATCAGCCTGGGGAGGGTTACCTTCGATTTTTTCAATCCTGAAACATCCCGCTTCGAGGTGATCCGATCAGAGCATATCGAGCTGCGTGCGGTCGGTGATACACGGAAACATCAGGCGAACGAGGCAGTTGATGAGAAACCGGAAAGGTTTGCCTTCAATCCGGTGCTGGCGGTTATGCTGATAGCCGGGGTTGGCCTTATTGTGATAAGCGTGATTCTCTGGGAGCGGCGGAAATTCGCCATGGCTGAGGCGCCCGCACCGGAGGATCGGAAACACTCAGAGGAGCGTGAGGAGATACCCTACCCATCCGCTATGGTCCGCGCCCTCAGAAGCGGTCGGTATGATCTCTTTCTCAAGGAGTGCGAGAGCGTGATTAACATACTCGAACGGAGAGGCGAACCGGCAGCGCGACTTGCCGATATCAAGGAGAAGCTGTACCGCTGCAAGTATGGCGGCGGATCGCTCGCGCGTGAGGATATGGAGGTGCTGTACAACGATATCAGAGGGGTGCTCAGGGAGAGTAAGGGGTAAGAATGGCGAGTTGTATGAGCGCATCGTAAAAAATCCGTGAAGAGGTAGACGACCGAAGATTACGCAGAGGTGAAATTTTTTTATAGACTTATCCGCGAAGTCCTGCCATAATCTAACTCCGTTTTCATATATGATACTGCTCTTGTAGTAAGCAGGTCAGATACCATTTCTCATCTGTGTAACCGGTGGATGCGTTTCTCAAGACCGCTTTGCATCCCGGCACTTCACCTGCGCACGCGAAGGAGGTTCTCTATGAGTGAAAAACCGCTTACCCGGAGATCATTGCTGCGAATGAGCGCGATTGCGGCCGCGGGACTTGCCGGTGTCAGCTCACTCCTCTGCTCAAATGAAAAGGATGATGTGAAATTTGACTTTCCGGCGGACACCTATGTTGATCCGGAAAGGGACCGATTGCCCGTTGAGCAGATTATCAAACAGCGAAAGGGATTCAGAGGAGAGAAGCCCAATATCGTGCTGATACTCACCGATGACATGGGCTACGGCGATCTCAGCTGCTACGGGAGCAGGGCAATTCGCACGCCCGTCATCGATCGGCTGGCACGGGAGGGGATGCGCTTCACCGATTTCTATGCAGCAAATGCACTCTGTTCCCCGTCACGGGCCGGGCTTCTCACCGGAAGATACCCCCATCGTACCGGCGTGACCTGGCCGATTCAGTCGGGCACCGACACCTTCATGAGAAAGCTCATGGTGAAGCTCGGGCTCATAATGGGCGATTTCGGCGGCACCGATACCCGGGGGGCGAGGAGCATTGCGAAGGGGCTCCCCCTCTCGGAGATAACGATTGCCGAAGCGCTGAAGATTGCCGGATACCGGTCTGCCTGCATCGGCAAATGGCATCTCGGCGATTTCGTGACCGACAGCCGATATCTTCCCCGAAAGCACGGCTTCGATTACTTTATCGGGTTCAACGGCGCCAACGATGACTTCCCGGTTGCCTTCTGGCGCAACGAGACCGAGCTGCTCAAGGATATCGGCATCGATCAGGCCAAATACACCGGTCTCCTGACCGAGGAGGCCGTTGGATTTATTGAACAATCCGGGGATACGCCATTTTTTCTCTATCTCTCACACAAGGATCCGCATCTCCCCTGCTTCCCGTCGAAGCGGTTCGTGGACAGCTCCGAAGGGGGCCGGCACGGCGATACCGTGCAGGAGGTGGACTGGAGCGTCGGCGAGATACTGAAGTGCCTGAAGAGGAACGGCCTCGATCGGAATACCATTGTCCTCTTTACCAGCGACAACGGTCCCTGGTATGACGGGAGCTCCGGGTGCCTGCGGGGCCGAAAGGGACAGAGCTTCGAAGGAGGCTACCGTGTTCCTCTCATTGCCCGGTGGCCCGGGAGAATTCCCGCCGGGAAGGTCTGTTCTGAGCCGTCCATGGGCATCGATTTCTTCCCCACCCTGTTGCACCTTGCCGGGCTTTCCATGCCGGAGGACCGTATCATCGACGGCAGGAATATCTGGGGTATTCTCTCGGGGAAGGAGAAGAAATCTCCTCACAATGCCCTCTACTTCTTTCATCACGATGAGCTCGAGGGGGTGCGTTCGGGTCAGTGGAAGTACTTTCGATATATCAATACCTACACCTGGCCGCTCCCCATGGACAAACCCAATCACTTTATCGGTATGGTTGCCGGAGGGCGTGATTACAAGCCGGAGGGTTCGGATGTAACGGTACCGACGATGGCGACCTGGCCGGTTCTCTATAATATGAGAACAGACCCTGCCGAAAGCTATAATGTCATAAAGAAGTATCCCGGGGTGGCGGAAAAGCTGCATGATACGATGATACGCTTTGAGAAGGAGTTTGTTAAGAATCCGCGGGGATGGAAAAGGAAATAGGAGGGGAGGCATGCAGGAGAAATCATCAACGGTATATGTCCTTTCAATCGATCTGGGAAGCGGCGGGCCGAAGGCTGCCGTGATAGCTGACACGGGAGAGGTGATGGGCAGCGGAGCCGAGCGGGTTGAGATTCAACTGCTGCCCAACGGGGGAGCGGAGCAGGATGCCCGGGAGTGGTGGAACGGCGCCATGCGGGCGGCGAAGAAGGCAATCAGGGAATCGGGTGTCCCGCCGGAGAAAATCGTTGCGGTCAGTTGCGATTCGCAGTATTTCGTCATTGTGCCGGTTGATGAGCACGGTGAGCCGCTGATGAACGGTATTAGCTGGATGGATACGCGCGGGGGGAAGTACAACCGGGAGATTATCAAGGGCTTCCCCAGCGTTCAGGGCTATGACCTTTTCAAGATTATAAAGTGGCTCAGAATTGCGGGAATTCCCCTGACCAACACCGGCATCGATGCGACCGGCCATATCCTCTATATCAAGAATGAGCGGCCCGATATTTTCAAGAAGACCTACAAGTTTCTCGAGCCGATGGATTATCTGACCTTTCGGCTCACCGGGAAGTGCACCGGCACCCAGCATACCATGGTAACCGTCCCGGCGATAGACAATCGCATCTGGGGGAATCTGAAATACCACTCGGGCCTGCTGAAAACACTCGGCCTCGACGAGGATCGGGAGAAATTTCCGGACCTGGTAGAGAACGGAAGCGTGATCGGGACGCTGCAGCAGTCGGTTGCCGATGAGCTGGGTCTCTCTCCCTCAACGAAAGTCATTGCCGGCATGAACGATACCAGCGCTTCGGCAATCGGCGGCGGAGCGGTGCAGGACGGCGATCCGCTGATGTATATCGGCACCACGGTCTGCATGACCGCCCATGTTCCCTTCAAGAAGACCGATGTCGTTCACATGCTAGCGACGCTGCCGAGCCCCTTCACCTCGAAGCATCTCTTCTTCGGCGAGCAGGGGCTGGGCGGACGGGTGCTGGAGTTTTTTCTGCACAACATCATCTACTGTGATGATTATCTGGAAACGGGATCGCTGCCGGATGATGTTTTCGATCGAGTCAATGAAATCGCGAAAGAGGTTCCGGCAGGGAGCGGGAATGTGCTCTTTCTCCCCTGGCTGAACGGGCTGATAGTGCCGGAGGAGAATCCCCATGCCCGGGGCGCCTTTTTCAATCTCTCTGTGAATACGTCGAGGGGTCATCTGGCACGCTCTCTCATGGAGGGGATCGCCTATAACGGCAGGTGGACGCTCAAACCGGCTGAGAAGTTTATCGGACGAAAATTCGACCATTTACGCTTTGCCGGCGGCGGCGCCCTCTCCGATCTGTGGTCGCAGATCCTTGCCGATGTTCTGCGTGTCTCGATCTATCAGATTGCCGAGCCGACGCATACCGCCGCGCGGGGAAGCGCCCTGTTCGCGTTTTATAAGCTGGGATACCGCACCCTCGAGGAGCTGCCGGATCTCGTCAGGATAAAAAAGGTGTACGAGCCGGACGACGCGAACCGGCCCGTCTATGACAAGATGTTCGGACAGTTTCGCGATCTGTACAGGGGGAGCAAGAAGGTGTTTGCGAGCCTGAACGGATAGCCGGTCCGACGATCTGAAAATACGCAAGGGCGGGAATCACCATTGCAGACAGCGGTCACGGCATGAGGAACTCGTCGAATGGTGCGACGGCCTCGCTGCGACCGGGAAATATCGATCAGGAGGAAAAGGGAATGTCGAATGATAATGAACTGCTTGACTCTTTAAAACCGTACCGGAAGCGCTTCAAGAGCTATCAAGCCATTCCGGAGGAGGGGAGGGACCGGGATGATATTTTTTCGGAGCTCGTAACCATGGCAGAGGAGGAGGATGCGCGATGGAAATCTGGCAAGATCTCCGGCACCTACTATCACGCCGGAGATGAGCATCGTGCCTTTCTCAATAAGGTCTTCTCTCTCTTCTCTCATGTCAATACGCTGCAGATAGACCTCTGCCCGAGCATGTCGAAATTCGAGAGCGAGATCGTCTCCATGACCGCTCGCATGCTCAACGCGGATGCGGTGAAGGCGCACAATCCGGAGGATGAGGTCTGCGGAACGGGAACCAGCGGCGGCAGCGAGAGTATCATGACGGCCATGAGGGTCTATCGCGATCAGGGCCGCGAGGAGAAGGGGATAACCGAGCCGGAGGTCATCCTGCCGAAGACGGGGCACCCGGCTTTTCGAAAAGCAGGGGAATACTTCGGGATCACAATTGTCGAAGCGCCGGTGCGGGAGCCCGATTACCTGGTCGATGTCGATGCGGTGCGATCGCTCATCAACAAGAACACGGTCGCGATTGTCGGCAGCGCCGGCAACTATCCCTACGGCCTGATCGATCCCCTCTCCGATCTATCGGATATTGCGCTTGAGCACGGCGTCGGCTTTCACGTCGACGGATGCCTCGGCGGATTCATACTCCCCTGGATAGAGAAGCTCGGCTATACCGTTCCGACCTTCGACTTCCGGTTGCCGGGACTGACCTCGATGTCCTCGGATACCCATAAGTTCGGGTTCGGCCTGAAGGGAACCTCGGTTGTTCTCTATCGAAACAAGAAGCTGCGGCGCTACCAGTTCTTTCAGGTGCCCGACTGGCAGGGAGGGCTCTACGCTTCCCCGACGATGGCGGGGAGCCGCTCGGGCGGACTGACGGCGTCCACCTGGGCTGCCATGGTATACCTCGGCCAGGAGGGATACCTCAGGGCGGCGGAAGCAATCATGAAAGTTGCGGTGGCAATGCGGAAGGGGGTTGAGGAGATACCCGAGCTGAAAGTCATCGGCGACCCGACCTTTGTGGTGAGCTTTCTCTCCGATGAGATTGATATATTTCATGTCAATGATTTCATGAAAGAGCGGGGCTGGCGTTTCAACACCCTGCAGCTCCCGCCGGCGCTGCACTTCTGCGTGACCATGCCGCAGACCCTGGTTCCCGATATTGCCGATCGGCTGAAAGCGGATCTCACGGAAGGGGTCGCGTATGCGAAGTCGAAAGCGGGGACCCCGGCAGCGTCGAGCGCCCTCTACGGTATCTCCGGCACGGCCGAGGGTAATCAGATGGTAGTTGATATGCTGGTGGGAGCTTTCGAGCTTCTCTACGAGGTATAGGTACTGCTCCGCGAGACATCGGGTATCGGCGCGGCATCGGCTATCCCGGTGGCGTGGGGTAAACTCGCGTCATCGAGCGGAGCGATCGGATTTTTTCGATATGTACGAGGGAAGGTTACCCTGAAGTGGTGAAAGGCGATTTTAAGAAAGGGGGAACTATATAAGATGGATATGATAATCAAGAACGGGATGATTGTTGACGGAACGGGGCAGGCGCCTTTCAGGGGGCATCTCTCCCTCTCCGGGGATCGGATAGAATCTGTGGTTCGAGCGAACACGCCCGAGGGCGACGCCCTTCTCGGCAGGGAATATGCGAGCGCTATCGATGCCGGGGGATTTGCCGTCGCACCGGGTTTCATCGACGCGCATAACCATTTCGACTGGGTGCTCCCCCTGCCGGATCATGAGTTTCTCTCGCCGATGCTCGAGCAGGGCATCACGACCCTCGTTTCGGGCAACTGCGGGTATTCGCCGGCACCGGTGAGGCGGGGCGAAGACGATCTGGTGAACAGCTTCGCCGAGTTCTGCCTCGAGCGTCCCCTCTCCTATACCTGGGGGGGCATGAATGAGTTCCTGGACGTTCTGGAATCGAACGGCGGTCTCCTCTTCAATAACGTGCAGCTCGTCGGGCACGGCACCGTGCACCTGACGGCGCTCCGCGAGACGGCGAAACGTCCCTCCCCCGAAGAGCTCGGCCGCGTTTCGACGGTAGCGGGGGAAGCGCTTGCGGGGGGCGCCTTCGGCCTCTCCCTGGGCCTGATGTATCCTCCCGGCATGTATTATACGAAGGAGGATCTCGCAATCCTGGCCGCAACAACAGCCAAACAGGGGAAAATCCTGACGGTGCATATGCGGGCGCTCTCGCGTTATTCGACATCGTATCCCAATATCCCCTTCTTCGGACGGCCGCACAATCTCCGGGCGCTCGAGGAGATGCTGACCATCGGACTTGAGACGGGCGTGAAGCTTCAGATATCGCACTTCATCTTCGTGGGAAGAAAGAGCTGGGGAACGGTTGAGAAGGCGGTCCGTATGGTTGAGCGGGCAAGAGAGCGGGGGCTTGCGGTTCTGTGGGATATCTATCCGCATTTCTGCGGGAACAGCTATCTGAACGTTTTTCTCCCGCTCTGGTTTCAGGAGGATTTATCATCGAACCTCGACAATCCGAAGGCGATCAGGAGAATGAAATTCGAGCTCAGAATGGCCGCGCGGCTCCTCGGATTCGACCTGTCCGATATTCAGCTCATGCAGGCGGCGTATCCCGGCGGAGAACAGTACGAGGGGATGAACATGGTTGAGATCGGCGAGCGGCTGAATATCGATCCCATGGATGCCATGTTGCAGCTCATCCGGGAGAGCGACGGGAAAGCGCTGCAGCTCACCTACGGGTACAGCGGCAACGATGAGAACGAATGGGTGCTCGATCGCCTGATGGCTCATGAGTGCTGCCTTTTCGAGACCGATACCATCTTCAAAACGAGCGGTATCCCGAACCCCGCCTCTTACGGTGCCTTTCCGCGCATTCTCGGTCGATTTGTCAGGGAGAAGAAGATCATGTCTCTCGAAGAGGCGATCGGCAAGATGAGCGGCAGGACCGCCCGCTGGTTCGGCATTCCCGAGCGGGGAGAGATCAAGCCGGGGAATTTTGCCGATCTCGTGATATTCGATCCGGACAGCATCGCCGACACGACCACCCGCCGTGAAACGGCACAGCGGCCGCGGGGAATCGAAAAGGTTCTGATGAACGGCGAGGTGGTGGTCTCGGAGGGAAAATATCTCGGGAAGAAATCGGGGCGGGTCATCCGTTCTGCGTGAAGGATCCCGTTCAGGACTTCTTCGACTGCTCCCAGATTGTATCGAGCTCCTCGAGGCTGCAATCTTCGATCTCTTTCCCCATCTTCGCGACCTGCTCCTCGATGAACTGGAACCGGCGAATGAACTTCTTGACTGTCAGCGAGAGGGCTTCCTCGGGGTTGATCTCCAGAAATCGCGCGATGTTGGCGATGGTGAAGAGTATATCGCCGATCTCCTCCTCGATATTGTCCCTGTTCTGCCGGGAGATCGACTCCCTGAACTCTTCCATCTCCTCATCGAGCTTGGTGAAGACATCGGCAATCCTGTTCCAGTCGAATCCGATCAGGGAGACCTTCTGCTGCACCCGGTATGCTTTCAGCAGCGCGGGGAGGTGCAGGGGAACCCCCTCCAGTATCGATTTTCTATCCGATTTCTCCTTCTTCTTTATGCGCTCCCATTTCGCGATGACCGCTTCCTTGTCTTCGAGCTTTTCGTCGCCGAAGACGTGCGGATGGCGCCTGATCAGCTTGTCGACGATGGCCCGGGCGACGTCGTCGATGGCGAACTGATTTTTCTCTTCAGCGAGCTGCGCGTGAGCGTAAACCTGATAGAGGAGGTCGCCCAGCTCCTCCTTCAGATGCTCCGGATCGCCGCCTATCGATTCGTATGCCTCATAGGCCTCTTCGATGAGGTACGGCCGCAGGCTCATATCGGTCTGCGCCCGGTCCCAGGCGCACCCCCCCTCGCCGCGGAGGATTGCAGCAATCTCTTTGAGCCGGTAGAGCGGCTTCTTCTCTTTGAACTTCATCGGCACTTCCTTTAAAAAGATGATGTGGTTGCGATACCGGTCGTATAAAAGATGTTCACTGACCCGATCCAATGGTACCGCGTGTTACATATCAAGAAGAAAATTATGGAATCATAGGGTTAACCGATTATGCAGATTGTTAATCGGTGCAATAAAGTATGGCGCCTTTGCGGTTACTCAATACCACATGCCGTTTTTATTCCTTCCATTGTGCAACTGAGTTTTACGGTGAAGAAGTAATATTTAAAATATGGACACATCCTGTTTATTGTCACTTTTATTATAATAAAGCCATTATGTTGAAAATCAACACCTCAAGGGCAGAGAGTGCGTCAGGGGCGTGCACGGCTGTTCCCTTCGGTCACTGCGTCATGAGCACTCCCCGCAATGACACGGCACCCGGTCGAATCAAATGCCGTGGCAAGAGATGGTGTCGGTATTTTATAACAATGGGATAGAACGAGTAGTGTTCATGAATGGTATACTCAGCTATGAGAATCCGTAACCGGGGAGGGGGTGTACTGTACGGGAACAGGCATATTGTTTATTGAGCGGATAAGCGTATAAAAAATCGCTGGATTATGGTTGACAAAATGCAGGTAGTCTTATAGTTGTTAATACCGCATGTTTCAGCAATAATCGATCATTAACATTTTCTCCTCTCGTATGAAGGTATAGCCTGTCCCCGCACCGGCAGGGGGTATGTTTGGCTAAAAAAATGATTTTGTGAGTGTATTATCGAGGAGAAGCGCTTATTTTTTGATGCACATTAAAAACACTGTCAAGGAGGAGGCATGAGAAGAAGAACGGTTGTAAATGTTTTATTCTCATCTGGCTTGATCCTGCTGGTTTTCGGCCTCTACCACTGCTCCCAGGGATTGATACGGGCTACAATCCCGAAAATAGAGGGAGCGAATTACGTGGGAGATGCCGCCTGCAAGGATTGCCACGAAGAACACAGTGCTGAATTCAAGAAATCAATACACGGCCGTCTTGCCAAATTTGAGGCGGTCGGGAAGAGAAAGGGCTGTGAGTCGTGTCACGGTCCCGGAAGCCTGCACGCAGCCGATGGTGATACGTCGAAGATTCTGCGGCAGTCACAGTTGACACCGGCCGAGAAGTCTGAGGTCTGCCTGCAGTGTCATAACAAGCCCTACTGGCGAACGAGCGAGCATCCCCTGAACGAGACGGGTTGTTCCGACTGCCACAAGATTCACAAGCCGGAAGGGAAACACCTCCTGGCGAAGAACGAGCCCACCTTGTGTTTTACCTGTCACAAGGACATACGGGCGAAAACCCTCTACCCGTCGCATCACCCGATATTTGAAGCGGAGCGGACGGGACGGAAGAGGATGAACTGCAGCGACTGCCACAACGTTCACGGCTCACCGGTCAGGGGCCTGCAGGCCAACGCGCGGTCGAACGAGGTCTGCATCAAGTGTCACGCGAAGTATCAGGGTCCCTTCATCTACGAGCACTCACCGGTTGTCGAGGACTGCAATATCTGCCACGAGCCGCACGGCAGTGTGGCGAACAATCTTCTTAAGCAGAACGAGCCCTTTCTGTGCCTGCAGTGTCATTCGTTCCACTTCCATGTGGGCAAGCAGAGCGTTGCGGGTGATTTTTCAAATCCATTGCATCAGCAATATTTTGAGGACTCAGCCAACGAAAATCCTGTGCTGCACGGCAACTTTCCGCAGCACGGATTCAAGAAGGCTTTTGCGACCAAGTGTACGCAGTGCCACACCAAGATTCACGGATCCGATCTGCCGTCGCAGGGTATACCCGGCAGAGGAAAGGCATTAACGAGATAGGGAGGATTACATGGTAAAGAGAATAGCGTTTATACTGGCAATAGCTTCTCTTCTCTTCACGATATCCTCTGCTCATGCCGAGGATATGGAGATAGAGGCGACGGTTGGCGGGCACTACACCGATCTGAACGGCGATAAAACCAATGTGAAGATCGGTGAGTACGAGTCGATGTTCGAGGGATTTCGCCCCGAATTCAATTTCCTTCTCAAGGGCGGATCGTACGACGGCATCTACTTTCAGGGCGAGGGCACCATATACGATACCGACGATCAGGATTACGAGGGTCTCATCGACCTGAACCGGTACATCACTCAGGAGATCAGCTACAACCGGTTCACTCACTGGCTCGATCACGATCCGTTGACCAATCTGTACGGTGCGGCCACAACCGACGGGGTCACTCGATTCCCGCCCTTTGTGACCTATACCGACAGGGACTACGCCGACAAGGAGTACGGCATAGTACGCTCCGAGATTAACAGCAAGACCACCATCCGCATTCCGAAGGTTCCCTTCGATCTGAAGACCTTCTTCTATTTCAGGAGAGAGATGCGGAAGGGCGAGCGGCAGTCGCTCGCGATGAGCAAGTGCTCCTCCTGCCATATCGTCGGGAGGACCAGGAAGGTCGACGAGGCCACCACGGATTACAATCCCGGCATCGACCTGGAGTATTCCAACGAGGCCATGAAGATCTCGGCGCATTACGAGTATCTGCGCCGGCAGTACAGCGATGACTCGGACGCGCCGGAGAACTACTACGATGACGCGGTCAATCCTGGTGACAACACGCCTATGGACAACCGGGTTATCTACGATGACGAACGGCTCGAATACGACAAGGATCCCGATTCGAAGATGGATTCGCACACGGCCAACGTCAATCTGTACCTGAACAGGCTCAGAACGGGGATCTTCGTGAGCGGCAATTACTCGGAGGTGAAGAGCAAGAAGTACAGGGATGATTTCGATGCGCTTCTCAAGGATACCGAGCTCAGGTATATACAGAAGAGCGTCTTTTCACGATTATCGACCTCGATAATTCCCAATCTTCTCCTCAATTTTACCTTCAGGTGGCTCAAGATGGAGAACAACGATGTCTATCTTGACATCGATGATGAGGGGTTCGATTGGAATTTCGATCCGGCCTTCACCAGGAAGTCATCCATGAACCGGGAGCAGTACGAATACGGCGGCGACGCTAAGTACACCGTTACTAAGGGGCTGAGCCTGCGGGCCGGCTATACCCGGAAGGAGCTGGAGCGGGAGAACTACTTCCGCGAGCTCTCGACGACGACCATGGATGATGTCGAGTATCAGGCGATTCCCGAGGAATCGAAGGAGGATATCTACAAGGGGGGCATCATGACCCGCTTCAAGCTGATCGGCAAGAAGCCGGCGAGGGCGGATCTGACCTATACGTACAAGGAGATCGATACCCCCTATTCGAATATCATGGCGGCCTATGTGGACGATCAGACCATACCCGCAAGCACCAAGTACTGGCAGCTCCATAATATGCGGAACACAATGCTGACCAATCAGCCGAAGGAGAGCCACGAAGCGCGGGCCGATGTCAAGGTTCCGATACTGGACAATCTCTCCTTCAGCGCCTTCTACCGGTACATCACGCGGGAGAACGGTGATTCACAGGACTGGGAGAGCTATTCGCATATGCCCTCCGCGAGCTTATGGTACGCTCCCCTGGAGAAACTGCATCTGAATGCGACCTATGCCTATTCGTACGATAAGACCGGAGCGCTGGTGGTGGTGCCGGTCTTTGATGGATGAGGTGGCGTATGCAGCTCAACCCAGTATGGGTCGAAAATTGGTAAAGTTGACTACATCACCGAAACACACACCGCAATCGCAACCATCAATTACCTGGTTACCGAAGCGTTCAAGGTTTTCCTGACGGCAGCGTACAATCAGTCGAAGGCAGGGATGGAGGAGATTGAGCTGGGCGGACCCACGGCGGATGACTTGATTTTAAAAGACACCAATGATTTCACGAGAAATTACGAGTATGATCTCTCCGAGGTCAACGACTACTCCGACATCGAGATGAAAAGCCTCGATCTGACCGTCGGTGCGTCGTACAAGATAGGCGCGCACTTCGCCGTGAGCGCCGAGTACACCTACCTCTACTACAACGAGGCGGAGTACTATCTCTACGACGGCTCGGGTGACGTGCAGTTCGGCAGCCTGTCAGTCTCCTATATTTTTTAAGAAGTTGTGTTGATTCAGAATCAGAAGAAACCCCGCCGGATCATATCCGGTGGGGTTTTTTATTGTGTGCACGCTGACGGCGGCTTCGCTGCACCAGATCAATTTTGTATAGACATGAGCGCGGGACGATGTATACTGTTTCCTGAACGCTTGATGGGAGGTATGGTATGGCAGAATCGTATATTATCGCTCACGATCTCGGCACCAGCGGGACCAAGGCCGCGCTGACCGATATCACCGGCAGTATTATTGCGGCGGCCGAGCGGCGCTATGAGGTTCACTACAGCTCCGACGGGGGCGCCGAGCAGGACCCGGAGGACTGGTGGAAGGCGATCGTGGAGACCACGCACGAGATGATGGAAAAAGCGGCCGTGAACCCCGCGCAGATTGCCGGCATGAGCATGAGCGCACAGATGGTCGGGACGCTGCCCGTTGACCGCGACGGGAAGCCGCTTCACCGCGCGATGATCTGGCTCGATTCGCGGGCCGAGGAGGAGGCGGCGATTCTCCGCAAAAAGACGGGAATGCCCTTTATCGGGGGGAAGGCGCCCAGCGCCAAGGTCTACTGGCTGGTGCGCAACAAGCCCGACATCTTCGCAAAAACCCATAAGATACTTGATTGCAAGGATTATCTCCAGTTCAGGATGACCGGTGTCTACGCCACCGACTACACCCTGTCGTCGGCGACGACCTATTTCAACCCGTGGGCGAAGATATGGTGGAAGGATATACTCAAGGCCATTGAGCTGCCGCTGGAGAAGCTGCCGAAGGCCATCCCCTCGACGGATATCGTGGGGAGACTGACCCCCGAGGCCGCCGCCGAGCTGGGGCTGAAGGAGGGCATCCCGGTGGTGGGCGGCGGCGGCGATGCGCCCAGTGCCATCGTCGGTTCGGGGGCCATATCACCCGGCCGGATGCACCTCTATCTCGGCACCTCGGCATGGGTGTCCGCCGTGACTCCCGAGTTCAACCTCCTTGCCGAAGGGCTCATGCCCAACGTCTGCTGCGACAGGAACAACAACGCCCTCCTCGGCGAGATGGACAATGCCGGGGGATGTCTCAAGTGGTTTCATGAGCAGCTGATGAGCAGAGAAGACGAGGAAGCGGCTGCCCGTGACGGATTGACCATCTTCCAGTATATGGACCGCCTGGCCGATGCAGTTCCGCCCGGCTCGGATGGATTGATCTTCCTCCCCTGGATGTGGGGCGAGCGGGCGCCGGTGGAGGATGACAATGTCCGCGGCGGCTTCGTCAGCCTGGCCCTGAATCACACGAAGGGGCACATGATTCGCGCCATTCTCGAGGGGGTCGGCTACCATCTGCGCTGGATATTCAGCGCGGTGGAGAAAGCGGGAATCACCCGGAAGGAAGCCAATGTTATCGGCGGGGGGGCGACGACCGCGATATGGCTGCAGATCCTGGCCGATATCACCGGCGTAAATCTGCTGCAGGTGGAGGATCCCCTCGATGCCTGCGCGCGCGGCGCCGCGATGACGGCCGCCGTCGGCCTCGGTTTCTACAGGGATTTTGCCGAGGTGGAGCGGGCCATAAAGATGACGGGAAAGGAGTTCACCCCCAATCCGGAGCGCCGCGCTCTGTACGACAACGGCTACGCGCGGTTTCGTTCGCTCTATCCGCCGCTCAGCGACATCGGCAACGATCGCATCGAACCGGTTGACGAGCGGATCCGCTTTTCCCTGAAGAGCGGGATCGAGAGCTTCATGGTGAAGCGCTGGATAGCGAAGATGGAAAAGGAGGTTCTCTGATCTTTTAAGAAAAGCGATTTTTCCTCCGCGGTACCGGTGCCTGGCTGCGCATGCTGCAGTCAGGGCGAGCCGCCATCGGCTCGGAAAAGCTGCGTGGCAGCATCTGCGGCGGGACTGCATCAGCGAAGAGCCGCATAGAAACAATCTGTGTTATTCCTGTACTGCCGACACGCCCGGCATACCGAACTAAAGAAGAGCTACATGGACGCTTCGGCAGCGGGCCTTTCGATTGCGTTTACACGATTGAAGAAGGGGATGACCGCATCGGCGATACGCCGCCGGGCCGGCCCCGGATCAGAAGATCATTTTACTTGCAATAAAGCGGCGGCATAATCGCCGTTGAACAGATTATGTTCTGGAGGTTATCCCGATGAAGAGAACTATCGTGCTCATGCTTCTTCTCCTCTTCTCTGCACTGACCCTTTCCGGCGAGACAACTATCACCCTGAAGCAATCGCTGAAGTGGTTTGTCGATCGGAAGATACAGAGCAGAAAGGAGCGCATGTACACCCTCGATGAGCTTCGAAACACAAAGAAGTTCTATCTTGCTGATTTTACCATAACCGACGACGAATTGATAAATTTAACCCCGCTGAAGAAGATAGAGGTCCTCTACCTGGACAGCAACAGGATAACCGACGAGGGGCTGAAGCATCTCGGAGAGTTGCCCCGGCTCACTGCCCTCTCGCTCTGCGACAACGACATAACGGGGAGCGGGCTTTCGCACCTTATCGCCCTTCAATATCTCGAGGAGCTGAACCTCTCCAGCACCAAACTCCGGGATGAGCATATGCACTACATCGGCCGGATGAAGAATCTGAAGATGCTCGATATTAACGGCACTGCGGTTACCGACCGGGGAATTGCACCGATCGGGCAGCTTGCCGATCTCCGTGAGCTCAATCTGGTACGGGGATTAACGAAGGAGGGATTGAGCCGTATTGCCGGATGCACGGATCTTCAAAAGCTGCGGCTCTGGGGGAAGGGGATAACCGACGACGCCCTTGTCCATCTCAGGGGATTCACCCGGCTCACCTACCTGAGCATCGGATACAGCAGCATCACCGACAGGGGGCTCGCTTCACTGGCGCCGCTGGTCAACCTGGAGGAGCTCGTGGTGCGAGACGCAGCTCTGACCGACAGCGGGCTCGTTCACCTGGAAGCGCTTTCGAATCTCCGCTACGTGGGACTCTTCGAGACGAAGGTGACCGAGAAGGGGGTTGCGATGCTGCGGGAGGCCATACCGGGGCTCCGCGTCCTCTGTCACCCCGATTGAGGAAGATCATGCGGTAATACTGAAAAAAGATGAAACCGCAGATAGGTAATAGTGATTAGTGACAAGTGACGAGTGTTCAGCTGACAGTTATCAGTGAATAATCATGTGATTTCCTATTGCAGGTCACGTGTTACTTCGTGCCCGTTACCTGTCACGAGTCACAAATGCAACAATCTGCGTTCAAGCCTTTAAACATTCGAAGTGAGTGTGATACAGCAGCTCCACTATTTCCTCTCCGGCTTCCTCCCGAAAGCGGCGACGAGGATGCGGTGCTGCCGCAGCCTCTCGGCATCGGTTCGCGCGACGGGGATCCCATTGCCCTCGGCATCGATGCCCGCGCAGTACATGGCGGTCGCGATGGTGCCGGGGGTCGGGATGAAGCACTGCACCTGCCGGGGGCTCCACCTCCGATCCTTCAGCCAGCGGGCAAGGGCGCGCATGTCATCCAGGGTACAGCCGGGAAAGGCGCTGATGAGATAGGGGACAATGTACTGCTCCTTCCCCGCCTCCTTCGAAAAGCGGCCGAACAACGAGAGGAACCGCTCGAAAAGCGCGAAGGGGGGCTTCCGCATGAGCGCGAGCACCCGATCGGATCTGTGCTCAGGCGCGAGCTTGAGCTGGCCGCCGGTGAACTCCCTCACAACCGCGCGCAGGTACTTCTCGTCGGCAAGCGCCAGGTCGTGGCGGATGCCGCTTGCAACCCGCACATGCCTGACGCCGGGGAGCCTCGAAGCGGCACGGAGCAGATCAGCGAGCCCCGACTGGTCGGTGCGGAAGTGCGGGCAGAGGGTGGGAACCAGGCAGCTCGGCCGCCGGCATTTCCGGGGATCTCCGCCGCAGGCAGCCCGCCACATGTTGGCGGAGGGACCGCCGACATCGGTAACGCTTCCCCGCCAGTCCGGATGGGAAACGAACGATGCAATCTCGGCGAGTATTGAATCCCCGCTCCTCGACTGAATCAGCCGCCCCTGATGAAGGGCGAGCGAGCAGAAGGAGCAGCCGCCGCCGCATCCGCGGTGCGAGGTCACGCTGAACTGCGTGACCGCCACCTCGGGGATCGGCCTGTCGTAGGAGGGGTGCGCGCGCCGGGCAAAGGGGAGGGAGTAGAGGAAGTCCATCTCTTCCGTGCCGAGCGGCTTTGCCGGCGGCTCGAACACCGTCACCCTGTTCCCCGAGCGCTGAATCGCCCGCCCGCCGGTGAGCGCCTGCCGCTCGAGCAGAAGCGTCGCATCCATGAGCTTCTTCCGGTCGGCGAGAATCTCCTCATGGGAGGGGAGCCGCAGGGGGGCGACCCCCGCGGGGATATCATCACCATCCCCTATCGCCCAGGCGGTTCCTTCGATTCCCCGCAGGAGATTCCTGATATCACCGTACTCCCTTAGTCCTTCACGCTCGCGCAGCCGATTCGCCGCCTCCAGGAGCGCCCGCTCGGCCATGCCGTAAACCAGGAGATCGGCCTTGCTGTCGAGCAGAATGGACCGGCGTATGGCGTCCTTCCAGAAGTCGTAATGGGTGGCGCGCCTCATCGACGCTTCGATTCCGCCGATGATGACCGGCAGGCCGGGAAAGGCATGCCGGACGACATTTGTGTACACGATAGTCGCCATGTTGGGACGCGCACCCGCCCTGCCGCCGGGCGTTCGCGCATCGTCGCTCCGCTTCTTCCGAAAGGCGGTGTAATGTGCGAGCATAGAATCGAGGGAGCCGGCGGTCACGCCCGCGAAGAGGCGGGGCCTTCCCATGGCGGCAAAGTCATCCACCCGCCGCCAGTCAGGCTGGGCGACGACACCCACCCGGAAGCCGTGCGCGACGAGCCAGCGACCCAGGAGCGCCGTCCCGGAGGTCGGGTGATCGACGGAGGCGTCGCCGGTGACCAGGAGCAGATCGAGACAGTCCCAGCCGAGCCGCCGCATCTCATCCACGCTCATCGGCAGGAAATCGACGGAGCTATTCATGGAATCGTTCATTAGGCAATACCGCGCAGCAGGCATGATACGCCGTGGGAGCTGCCGGTCAATACATAAATGCCCGGCCCGCCGTTTCGCCTCCGGGTCGGGGGACGGGAATGAATGTTTCCGATGGGATATTTTGGACATATATGCCCGGAGGGAAGTGGTGTGATATTTTAATAGTTTACAATTTTTGAAAAGGATGTATTGTTGCTTTATACATTGATGGGTGTATAACTTTATTGCTACATAAATGTGATTTTATGCTAAGCACATACACGGCCAAATATAAATAAAATCAATATATATGGGAAAACTGGTGGAATGGCATGAGGTTATCATAGAGAGAAAAACGATATATGTGTGCGGGGATTTATTACAGGATGAATTGATTAAAATGATAGAGGCATAACGTTTGCAGCATAATGAGAAAGACATGTAGCTCTCTTCTGGAACAGATACCTGTTGAGATATAAGAGAAGTATGTCAGGAAAAAAAGGTTAAAGAAAAACCATGGGGAATGCAAATATAACACTTGAAGACATAAAGAGAATGCTCATTCAGCATAAGTCAACTCTTGAGAATCTGTACCGTGTTAAAGAGATTGGCGTATTCGGATCTTTTGTCCGGTCTGAAGCCGGAGAAGCAAGCGATGTTGATATTCTGGTTTCTTTCAGAAATGTTATCGACTACTTCGATTTCCTTGAGCTCGAGGAGTATTTAACAGAACTGATAGGAATACCTGTTGACCTTGTTGAGAAGGATTCACTAAAGCCACACATTGGCGAGAGAATCATGAACGAAGTGGTGATGCTGTGAAAAACGATAGAGATATACGGGATTATATTAATGATATTCTCAATGAGATTTTGCATATAAAGGAATTTACCGAAGGTATGAATTTCGATGAATTCTCATCGGATAAAAAGACCGTATACGCCGTCATACGCTCCTTTGAGATAATCGGCGAAGCGGTTAAGAACCTTCCATCAGATTTGCGTGAAAAATACTCTGAAGTTCCGTGGAAAAGAATAGCCGGTATGAGAGATAAACTAATTCATGAGTACTTCGGTGTAAGCCTTCCAATACTGTGGGAAACCATAATAAACAGAATCAACGAGCTCGAAGAGAAACTCGCTCCGCTAAAGGATGAATTTTAAAAACTAATTAAAAATATATTCAAATTAAACACCCCAATTCTCCCACTACATCAATGTTTAGGTCGCTATCTGTCGTACCTCCACTGTTATATTAGCAGTGCCGCCGGGAATTTATAGATAAACAGAACCGGCGGCGGAAGGCGGGGAGGCAGCTCCCCGGTTAAAGTGTACCATCCGAAGGCGCCCGGCCTCCGGGCCGGGTGCTGGAAATGAGTGTTTCCGTTGGGAAATTTTGTATATAGACGGCTGGGGGGAGAGGGGGTCTTCGAGAAGCTCAGGTCACTCGACGACAGCTCTTACGTCTGCCACTCCGTCGCCTGGTCGGGCACCAGAGGACATTGCCGATGAACGCTCACCATAGTGAGCCGAGGAGCTTGGCCCGACCTGCAAGGATCATTATACTCTTTTAATCAAAGCTTGTATATGATCGAAATATCTAAAAAATACATATTACACTAAATGAAAACCTTATCTATGTACTATGAAGTTTACACCAGACATATGTATAGGTCGCTATTTGTCATATGCGGTGTATTACATTAAAGAGTACACATAGATCAACGCAGAATATTTAGCGGACTCGAGGGGAAAAAGTTAAGCCGAGCTTCCGACATAAATTATTTCATGAGAAAGCAATTCGAAAGATTGCCAGCCGGGTTTGATCTGTATGCAAACCATACCTGAGATAGCGATACTATTCAGGATGGATGCAATAGAATATCATATAATAATAGATTGAAAAGGGGAGGAATATTGTGGAAAAGAAAAACACTATCATACTGGCGGTAATGGTTATTTGTTTAACAGGGAAAACCTATGCACAGGAAAAATCATCCTGGTATCTGGGTTTTGGCATCGGCACCGGTGACGGATCGCTGGAAAACAAATATGGTTACAGTGACAATATCAGCAATGCCTTTGGGAGCGGATGGAATTATTCGCCACGAGTAGCCATTAACTTTGGAGTAGGATCAATACTTAATCCCAAAACGCACCTCGGTTTTGAATTTAGTGCGATTAGACAGGATGCAACATATTCTTCAAGTGGTATCAGCGGTTCCGCTTCTTTGCAAATAAATAACTATATGGCGATTGCTACCTATTTCCCGATGATTTCCGGGTTTTTTGTTAAAGGCGGTGCCGGTTTATCCTATCTTCAATGGGAGGCAAATGCAAGTGTTCCTGGATATTCCGAGCATATCAGCGATACCTATAGCGGAATGGGAATTATAGGTGGAATAGGTTATGCATTCTGGATTGGAGAAACCTTCAACCTCTGTTTACATTTTGATTATTCATATCAGGAGTACGGTGAATACATTGATAACAGCAATTTCTACGCTGTTTACATCTCATTTTACTGGTTTTAGGATTAATGAGAAGCTCGGGGAGCTCATCGAGGAGCACCGCATCGGGCAGGAGAAGATAGTGCTGCTCTCGAACCGGAGCATGGTGCACTCGATCTTCTCGCAGAATAAGAAGGCAGGCGGCTATACGCTCATTACGAAGGGGGAAGGTGCACGGCAGAAGACTGTCCGCTTCAGGACAGTTCAGCAGTTCAAGGGGCTCGAGTCCGACGTGGTTATACTCGTGGTTCACCGGAGGCCCGGGGATGCCGACGAGCGGTATCATTCCGATGAGCTCCTCTACGTGGGGTACACCAGGGCGAAGCACCTGCTCTTCGTGGTGGAGGTTGGGGGGTGAGGATGATGGATTGTACTGATTATATAAAACTTACTCAAAGGGGCGGGTTGCATAGCCTATGCCAAATATAAATCCAGGCTGGAAAAGAAGTTCATTATTGCCTGCGAACCACATCTTAAAGAGGCCATCATCCTCAATGACAGCAGGCGCCCTGACCTCATATGATTTCCAGTCCCCATTATCATAGGTGAATATATCATGCTCCACTTCAGTAAAAGTTAATCCATCACTGCTTGTGGCATGAGCAATTGCAACCTGCCTCCAGTCACTTGGCGTCAAGTAGCTGGCAACATCATAAAAGAGATGGAAGACTCCCTTTGAATCTATTAGGGCAAAGGGTGTTGAGTAACCCACATACTTCTCTTCAACAGGATAGTTTGAACTCTGGGTAATAGCAACACCTTGAGGAGTAAAGTTTGAGCCGTCACTGCTTGTTGCAATTCCTATTCCCTGTATAAGTGCAAACTCAGTTCCATCATAAGCTGCTCCTCGATATTTTGCAGTAGTATAATAAAGATAAAAAGTGCTGTTATCCGGATTATACACCACTCCTGGTTCAGCCGCCTGATAATATCCCCAATTATTTGGATCTTCATGATATACTATCACCGGATTGCCGGAATCCTTTGTCCAGTTAGTTCCGTCACTGCTTGTGGCATGTCCCACCTGATACCGACCTGGCCCATCACCAATCTTAAATCCCGAGTAATACATATGATAGGTGCTGCCCACCTTTACAACCATTGGAGTTTCAATCTTCTCTGAGTCCCAGGCAATTGAGATAGTGATGGTTCCTGATGCAGTTCCCTGTGCGCTATACGTACCATCAACTTTTGTTTCTTCATCATTGATCCATGAATCATCACTGCCCGCAATACCACCATTTAATGCATTTGATATTCTATACTTCGATACCGCGTTATCATACCAGAGGTACCAGTTCTGTCCATCTAACTTAAAGGCTGCTTTATCATTCGTTAGATCCGCTATTGTTTCGCCAATAAGTTTATAGATGCCAGTAACATCCGGGTTTGGTGAACCAGAGACAGTAGCATCGCTATTTGATTCAAGGAGCACAGTGCCACTGAGATTCCAGGTTATCCCATCAGAGGACGTTCCTTGATAAATCCTAACATGGTTTACGCCAAGGCCGGTGCCTTTGGAAAACCACATTCTATAGGTGCTTCCTTCCTTTATAACACAAGGATCATTTATGAGGAGATCATATAAGGCTGTCCAATTGGAGTCTATTACTGGATTTGACTCGTACGCTGTCCATTGAAGATCTGATCTGCCTGAGTCTGTGCTGCTTCCGCAGCTTAGAATTGAAAATACCATTAATCCTATTAGTAAATATTTATTCATGATAGATCTCTTGCAGGTTTTGATACTGGGTACTAAGATATTGATTTATAATTTATAATTCAACTCTTTTAAACTCCCTTTCATCAGGAGTGACTTTGTGCAGTTGCAAATCTATTGAGAATTAAAAACACCTATACCGGTTTGCCCGAAATTGAGCAAATAATTTTTGTGATAAATGACTACAGTGATTTTATTGTGCAAATTAACAGAATATGTTGAAATTGCAGGATAACAGAAAAATTCTGATATTTAATCAGGTACTTTAATTTGATAAATAATAAATAAAAATGAGATGAACTATGAAAAAAATAATCCAAAAATTATTTAAGTTTCTGAACGTTAATGATGAGTCTTCTAAAAGACTGTTGAAATTGAAGATAAGGATAGCCCTTCTAATCATTCTGCTGTTTGCAGTCATAATATTAGCCATGTCGTATTACTCTATAGATTCGCAATCTGAAATGCTGAAAAAGAATATGATGAGAATGGCTGAACGAGAGATAGAGCGCCTTCAAAGATCAGCAGGTATTGCATTAACCTTTGGAGATGAACTCGGTCTACTGCAATAAATTAACGATTTGAAAAATGTTAATGCCATTAAATATGCCTATATCATTAATTCAGATGGAGTTATTATTTCGAATTTTAATCCGGAAAAGACCTTTCAAGTTCTGGATGATGAGCATATGAAGGAAATCAGTGAGTACAGTAACAGGGGAGAACCGCTGATAGTAACCATCAATGATAAAGATGGTGGGCTGATCTTTGATCTCTCAAAACCGATGTTTCATCCTGCGATG
>Ga0180432_10001740_pt1 | contig 33900 bp, 25 predicted proteins | sample SS_ome_10_FD_132414 | JGI IMG/M metagenome (GOLD analysis project Ga0180432, IMG submission 132414) | Hypersaline lake sediment archaeal communities from the Salton Sea, California, USA - SS_1_MS_2 metaG | ecosystem: Environmental > Aquatic > Non-marine Saline and Alkaline > Hypersaline >... | reverse complement strand
TGAAGAAGGAGGATTCCCCGGAGAGTGCCTGCGCGAGGGGCCGTGTCGGTGTAGCACAGGCGCCCTCGCCTGTGGCGTTCTCAGCCGGGGGCGGCTGAGCTACATTCTTCAACGGGCTGCTAGTCGCCTGCCCTCCGAAGCCTTGGCCAAGGAGGTCCTCTATCAGCGCAATGGCCCCCGCCGGGCACGCCCCAATCGTCCTCGTCGTCGTCCTCGCTCGCGTCCGCTGCCCGCGCCCTGGCTGGCGCGTGCCTTTCCTTGCGCCGGACCCTTCCGCGCTATACACTTCTGCGGGGGATTGCTCGGCGTTATGTATATGCTATGAGGCGAAGAGTGCCAGGCGACCGCGTTATCCGCGACTACATGAAGGCCCTTCACGAGACCGCTTCCCACGGCGACGCCAGCGAGCCCAGCTTCTACGGCTCCCTGAAAGCATTCCTGCTCGCCTGGGCTGAGGCGGAGGGCCTCAGCGATATCGACGTCACCACGCTCCCCAAGCAGACGGAGGGCGGCAACCCGGACTTCCGCGTGTGGAATGGGCGTGACCGCATCACGGGCTACATCGAGGCGAAACCTCCCACCGAGGAACACCTCGATGTCGTGGAGACGTCCGAGCAACTCAAGCGATACCGCGAGACGTTCCCGAATCTGATCCTGACCAACTTCTTTGAGTTCCGCCTGTACCGGAACGGGGAGTTGGTGGACCGCGTCCTCACGGCGCGCCCCTTCGTCCTCCACACGCTCAAGGCGCCGCCCCCGGTCGAGAATGGGCCCGAGTTACTGGAACTGCTCGGGAAGTTCTTCTCGTTCTCAGCGCCGCCCTCCTACACGGCCGAGTCCCTCGCAGTGGAACTCGCGAAGCGCACGCGCTTCCTCCGGGACCTCGTGATCGCGGAACTCGGAGACGAGGAGCCGTGCGGGGAGGGCGACCTGCTCGGCTTTTTCGAGGCGTTCCGCCAATACCTCATCGGCCACCTGGACTTGCAGGAGTTCGCCGACCTCTACGCGCAGACCGTCACGTACGGCCTCTTCGCCGCCCGGACGCGCGCACGGGAGGACTTCAACCGGCGCACGGCCTTCGAGAACATCCCGCGCACCATCGGCATCCTGCGGGACCTGTTCCGCTTCATCTCCCTCGGCGACCTGCCCGCCCAGATCGAATGGACCGTGGACGACATCGCCCACGTCCTCGCGCTCGCCGACACCGGGGCCATCCTGGACCGCTACTACCGCGACGACAAGGGCAGCGACCCGGTCGTCCATTTCTACGAGACGTTCCTGGCGCAGTACGACCCGGAGGAGCGGGAGCGGCGCGGCGTCTACTACACGCCGGAGGAGGTCGTCTCCTACATCGTGCGGTCCCTTCACGGACTGCTGAAAGACGACTTCGGCATGGGCGACGGGCTCGCCTCGGAGGGCGTGACGCTCCTGGACCCCGCCGCCGGGACCATGACCTTCGTCGCCCGCGCGTGCCGGGAGGCTGTCCGCGAGTTCGAGGGAAAGTACGGGGCCGGCGGCCGCGAGGAGTTCATCCGCTCCCACGTCCTGAAGAACTTCTACGCCTTCGAGCTGATGATGGCCCCCTACGCCGTCGGCCACCTGAAGATGGGTTTCTTCCTGGATGAGCTGGGCCACCACCTGGAGCCGGACGAGCGGTTCCGGTTCTACCTGACCAACACGCTCGAGATGGAGGACCTGGCGCAGACGCACTTCCCCGGCATGGCGTCCCTGGCGGAGGAGTCCCGCCTTGCCGGGCACGTCAAGAAGAAGGAGCCCATCCTGGTCATCCTCGGCAATCCGCCGTACTCCGGGCATTCGGCGAACAAGGGCGACTGGATACGCGCCAGGATAGACGACTACAAACAGGTGGACGGCAAACCCCTCGACGAGCGCAACCCCAAGTGGCTCCAGGACGACTACGTGAAGTTCCTCCGCTTCGCCCAGTGGAAGATCGACCAGGCCGGACGCGGCGTCGTGGGAATGATCACCAACCACTCCTACCTGGACAACCCCACGTTCCGCGGGATGCGGCAGAGCCTTATGCGCAGCTTCGACGAGATACGCGTCCTCGACCTGCACGGCAACTCTCTCAAGCGCGAGAAGTGCCCGGACGGCAGCGCCGACGAGAACGTGTTCGATATCCGGCAGGGCGTCGCCGTCGCGTTCTTCATCAAGCGGGGAACTGGCACATCGCCCCTCACCCCGACCCTCTCCCAAGGGGAGAGGGAGACGATTTCCCCCCTCCCTCCGGGAGGGGGCCAGGGGGAGGGCTACACACTCAATTCCCCCCTCCCTGCGGGAGGCCTTTCCAACTCCCCCCTCCCTTCGGGAGGGGGCCAGGGGGAGGGCCACGCCCCCATTCCCCGCGACATCCTCGACCGTGCGCGCCGGATGCGCAAGAACCCGTCCGATGCCGAGTCCCTGCTCTGGTACCTCGTCAGGCGCCGCAACCTCGGCGGGCTGAAGTTTCGCCGTCAGCACGCCATCGGCCGGTACATCCTGGACTTCTACTGTCACGAGGCGCGCCTCGCCGTCGAGGTGGACGGTGAACAGCATGGCGAACCGACCCATCGCACCTACGATCAAGCGCGCGAGCGAGAACTACAGGACCAGGGCATCGCCGTTGTGCGGCTGTGGAACCGGGACGTGTTGACCAACACGGAGGCGGCGGTCGAATACCTCTGGCAGGTGGCATCTGCCCGTCTGGCAGGCGATTTCACGCTCTCGCGGACCCTCTCCCCAACCCTCTCCCAGAGGGAGAGGGGGACAGGGACGCAAGGGGAGAGGGAGACCAACTCCCCCCTCCCTGCGGGAGGCCCTTGCAACTCCCCCCTCCCTGCGGGAGGCCTTTCCAACTCCCCCCTCCCTCCGGGAGGGGGACAGGGGGAGGGCTACACACTCAATTCCCCCCTCCCTCCGGGAGGCCTTTCCAACTCCCCCCTCCCTGCGGGAGGGGGCCAGGGGGAGGGCAGTCTTTGCCGCGTCTTCCACTCCGACCTCTGGGGCCTCCGCCAGGCCAAGTACGACTGGCTGACCGGGCACGACCTCGCCGCCACCCACTGGCAGGAGATCCATCCCAAAACCCCCTTCTACCTCTTCGTCCCCCGCGACGAGGCCGCGCTGGAACACTACAACCAGTTCGCCAGGGTCACCGACATCTTCCCCGTCAACGTAATGGGAATCCAAACTCACAGGGACCGCTTCGTCATCGACTTCGACCGCGACAAGCTGGAGCGGCGCATCCGGCAGTTCCTGGACCCCAACTTGCCCGACGAGGTTATCCGTCGGACATTCAACCTGAAGGACACGGGCAGTTGGGGGGTCGGTGAGGCGCGTGCTCGCTTAGGCCAGGCGGAGGATTGGCAAGATAGAATAGTTCCGATACAGTACCGTCCCTTTGACACAAGGTGGGTAATATATCATCCGGCTGTGGTCGATCGCGGGCGTGACAACATCATGTCGCACATGCTGAGCATTGCCAACCTAGCGTTCTTGATTTCGAGAAGGTCATCGGGCGATTGGCAACACTGCTTTGTGGCCGCGCGTATGGCCGTTGACGTTGGGATATCTGCAGGTTCCCGGGAAGCGAACCAGTTCTTCCCGATGTTAGTCTCCCCCGATATCCCCAGAGGTGATTTGTTTGCCGACCGCGCAAAGGAAGCGCTGGCGGAACCCAACCTCCATCCAGCGCTGCTGTCCTCGCTAACCCAAGCTTACGGGGAGCAGCCCGCCCCCGAGGAGGTATTCCACTACGTGTACGCCGTTCTCTACGCGCCGAGCTACCGGGAGAAGTACGCGCAGTTTCTCAAGACCGATTTCCCGCGCATCCCCTTCACGCCTGACCCGGAACTGTTCGGGGAACTGGCGGCCCTGGGGAAACGCCTTGTGGACCTGCACCTGCTCAGGTCCGACGAGCTGGACCCACCCCTCGCCCGTTTCGAGGGGGAAGGCGATAACCGCGTCGCACCGACCAGCGGCAAGGGCTTCCGCTACGACGAGGAGACGGAGCGCGTCTGCATCAACAAGGCCCAATGCTTCGCGCCCGTGCCGGCGGAGTTGTGGGAATATCGCATCGGCGGCTACCAGGTCCTCCAGAAGTGGCTCAAGGACCGCAAGGACCGTCGCCTCTCGATGGAAGAGATCAAGACCTACTGCCGCATCGTGACCGCCCTGGCGAAGACCGTCGCGATACAGGAAGAGATCGACGCCCTGTATCCGGAAGCCGAGAAGGACATCATCCCGCTCCACCTGGGCGACTGAGAGGGACCCACCCTGCGCGGCCCGTCGGTCTATGCCATAAGGTATATGGACGGCGCGTAGTCCGGCGCAGGGGGCGCGGCCTGCCGGGACCGGTATCGCGATGCCGCCCCCTGCTACCTAACGCCGGGCGCCACCATAAAGGACAGATAGGCCGCGCGCCGCAGCCCCGAGTGCGAGGGTGCGCCACAGAGACGATGCAGGCCGCCGGCGCCCTCCGGCCGGGCCGGCGTGGGTGCCGCAGGAAGACCCGCGGAGCCGGCGAGCGGGGGGCCTGAAGGGCGGGCTGGGCGCTGTCCGAATTCGAGGAAGCAAAGACCGCCCCGCCCGGACGCGTGTCATGGCGACCCCGTCCGGTTGACACCCCCCCTGACGACCGGCCGGCGCGGGGGGGGGGGCGAAGCCGGATGGCGGGTTTCGGATGGCGGAATGGGACGGCGACTGGCTTGACCACGAATAACACGCTGGCGCAACGGAGCAGCAATAGGGAGCAACGTCTCGGCGTCTCGATCCGGCGCACGCGGCCGGCCGGCGACTCGCGGCGGCGGTGCCAACGACCCTCACCCTGAACCCTCTCCCGGCGGGAGAGGGGACGTAGGCGGGCGAGTGCGACGCAGGGGATGCTAAGCCGTTGTTGGGGGCGGAGTTGCGCTTGCCGCAGCGTCGCGGCGCGCTCGGGCGGGAATCGTGGCCTTTTTTTCTGCGGCTTTCTATGCGAAGGAGGGTACACGTTCAGGTCTCAGCGCGGGCATAAGCCGTTGTCCACTAAAGACTTATAGGGGGTCGGGTGCTCTGGCGGGCAGATGCTGCACGGCGCGGTGACCCCGGATTTGTTTTCGGGATTGGCAATTGGATAACGTGTGGCTTGTACAGGGTCGCTACGGGGCCTGAGAGTAGGAAACCGGCGGGGAAGGGGATTGAGCAGATGAAACTGAAGGAAGCCCAGGTGCTCGGTGTCCTCGCCCTGATTGCGATCGGCATTGTGCTGCTGTGCATGTGGGGAGGGCAGGAGGAGGAAGGCGCCGGCTCGGCGGCGTGGGACGATGCCGCCACGGCGCAGGGGACGCCGTCCGCAGGCAGCCTGAGGGAGGTGTATGCGGACCTTTTGACTCCGGGACCGGCTACGCAGGGCTGGCAGGAGGACATCTGGGAACCCGAGTCGGTCATCGAGGTGGGAACGAGTCACGTGGCGGATGCCGTCGTGCCGGATGAGGAGTCCGTGCTGCGCGGCGTGATAGAGGAAGAAGCCCCCGAGCAGATCGCGATGACCCCGCTGCCGGCCGACACGCCGGCGACGCAGCAGGCCCCGCAACCCGCGAGAACGGTTATACACACCGTTGAGAAGGGCGAGACGCTCTCCGCGATAAGCAAGAAGTATTACGGAACCGTGGCGAACTGGACGAAGATCCAGGAGGCCAACAAGGGCACAGTGCCGGACCCCAGGAAGCTCTTGCCGGGGACCAAACTGGTGATCCCCAAGCCCGCCGTGCTCAGCGTCGAGCGGCCGGCCAGTGCGGCCGCGCCCGCCCTTGCCGCGAGCACGGTCCGGGACGCGGGGCGCGTTCACTTGGTGGCCAAGGGCGACACCCTTTGGCGCATAGCCATGAAGTACTACGACGACGGCACGAGATGGAAGGAGATACTGGCCGCAAACAGGGAGCTGGTTGCGCAGGAGACGGACCTGAAAGCCGGGATGGAACTGCGCATTCCCTGATTCGCAGACAACACAACGGGATTCCCCACACCTCCTCACCTCCTCCAACGGCACCGGCCTAACGGTCGGTGCCGTCCTTTCTGCGCCCGGTTCCCGGTGCGCTTCCGTACCCTGCCGCAGGCTGTTATACTGAAGACGCTTGACCACGTAGAGAGCCGGGCGAACCCGAGGAGACGCGTGATGGCGCTGAGGGACATGCTGCGGGCTCTGGGCAGCGACGGACTCCCCGCCCGGATAGATCTGGACGGAGAGACCTTCCGCCTGGAGAACACCTTCAAGCACAACTCGATCGCGGCGGTGGGGGTCTACTCGAGCGGGAGGGATCGCGTTGTTCTGAAGTGCTTCCGCCGCGCGGCGCTGCTCGGGCTGCCGATGGCCTGGCTGGGTGCGTTGATGGCGCGGCATGAGAGCACGGTCTTGCGCGCCGTTCAGGACATCAGAGGGGTGCCCGCGCTGCGCGGCAGGCACGGCCGGACGGGGTTGGTCAGGGACTACGTGCCCGGCAGGCCGTTGACCCCGGACGTGCACGTGGAGAAGGACTTCTTCCGGGAACTCTTCCAGCTGTTGCTCCGCCTGCACCGCCGGGGCATCGCCTACGTTGACCTGGAGAAGCCCGAGAACATCCTGATAGGCGAGGACGGCCTGCCTTACCTGATCGATTTCCAGGTCGCCTTCCACGTGCCGGGCAGGCTGCTCGGCAACACGGTTGCTTTCCGTTGGCTGCGCGGCCAGTTGCAGCGGGCGGACATCTACCACGCACGCAAGCACCTTCGCCGGCTCCTGCGTGATCGCCTCACGCCGCGGCAAGTGGAGCGCTTGCGCGCCAGGCCACGGTTCGTTCAGATCAGCAATCTGGTGAACGCCCCATACAAGGCACTGCGAAGATGCATCTTCGGCAGATCGTGAAGCGGCGGACGAGCCGACGAGGCGCAGGGCGGCCGGCCGGGATCGCAGCGGTCGCTCTGGCGCTGCTGCCTGCGTTGCTGGCGCCTTCAAGCGCCCTGGCGGGCGTCCAGGCGGCGGAGTTGCAGCACGAGATTGACGAGTTGACGCGCTCGATCCGTAGCGCACAGAAAGCGGACGGTTCCTTCGCCGGCGGACAGTGGATCGTCGGCAAGACGTCCCTGGCGATACTGGCGCTCCGCGCGGCGGGTGCTCCGGCCGACGATGCGGGCGTCCGCAGGGCAGCCGACTTCCTGGCCCGACGTCAGGGCAATCCGGACAGGGGCGTGTACGAGACGTCCCTGAAGGTCCTCGCCCTCCAGGGAGTTGACGCAAGGGCTTACCTGCCGCAGATAGGGGCGGGCGCGGCATACCTGGTGCGCGCCCAGCAGCCGTCGGGGGGGTGGTCCTACGAGCTGAGCGGGCGCGCGGACAACTCCAACTCGCAGTACGCGGTCCTGGGGCTCCACGGGGCGGCCCTGGGCGGGGTTCACGTGCCGCAGAGCGTGTGGCAGAAGGCACAGCAGTACTTTATTGCCTGCCAGCGATCCGATGGCGGCTGGAGCTATACGCAAAGCGGCACCAGCTATGGCAGCATGACGGCGGCCGGCGTAGCCAGCCTGTTCATCTCGGATCTGTGGCTCCACGTCGCCCGGGGCCGCTGCGGAGTGTACACCGATCCGCGGCGCCTCAATGCGGGCCTGGGCTGGCTGGCAGCCCACTTCACCGTCACCAGCAATCCGGGCAAGAGCAATTGGAAGTTCTACTATCTCTACGGCCTGGAGCGTGCCGGCATAATCCTGGCGCGGCGATACTTCGGGCGGCACGACTGGTACCGCGCAGGAGTGGATCACCTGGTCGGCGACCCGGAGGGCATAGTCACGGCAGGCAGCGGGGAGGACGCCTTCGTGCGGAGTTGTTTCCGGCTGCTGTTCCTGGCCAAGGGCAACGCGCCGATCGCGGTTCACAAGGCCGAATGGCAGGGGTTGTGGAACAAGCACCGTCACGACATACGGTTCCTCGTGCAGTACGTCTCGCAGGAACTCGACCAGCCGCTGGACTGGCAGATCGTCCCTCTCACCACCCCGGTCGATGAACTGCTGGCCGCCCCCGTGCTCTATATCAGCGGAAGCGGACGGCCGAGCTGGTCCGTGCAGGAAACGACTCGCATTAAGGAATACGTCCAGGCGGGGGGATTCGTGCTCGTAGACGCGCCCGACGGCGCCGGCAGCTTCGACAGGTCCTTCCGTCTGCTGGCCGAGCGCGCCTTCCCGGACGAGTCCATAGTGGACCTGCCCAAGGACCACCCGATATACACCTGCTACTTTCACCTGCCGGAGGAGGATCGCCCGCCCCTGCAGGGCATCAAGGGGCCTTGCTGGCTATACGTCCTCTACGCGCCGGAGGGCCTCTCGTGCCCGTGGGACGTGGCTGACTTCGACCACCCGAACTTCCAGCTCGGGACGAACATCATCGCCTACGTAACGGGGCTGAAGAAGCTGGAAGGAAAGCTCACCGAACGGACCTACTTCCTGCCATCCGGGGAGGAGCCCGAACAGCGGGGCGGGGCGTTCGTCATGGGCCAGATCGTCCATCCCGGACAATGGCGTCCGCACAAGGTCGCCTGGGGCAAAGTCCTTGAACAGACGAGTGCGAAGGCCGGGCTGGCCGTCTATAGCCAGCCGCTTCCCATAGACCTCGAAACCGACAGCCCCTTCGACGGCCACATGCTCTACCTGACGGGAGTGGAGGAACTGGAACTCGACCCCGAGGAAACGGACAAGCTGACACTGTACCTGGAACGGGGCGGTTTCATCTTCGTCGAGGCCGCCTGTGGCAGCAGTCGGTTTGATCGGTCTTTCAGGGAGTTGATGGAGCAGATGTTCCCGGGCAATCCGCTCCAGGAGTTGCCGGTCGGGCATCCTCTGCTGGAGTCCGGCGAGCGGATTGACACTGTGCAATACACAGAGGCAGTACTGCGGGAACACCCCGGACTGAACCGGCCGCTGCTGGAGTTCATCGAACAGGACGGCCGGGCCGTGATCGTCTACAGCAAGTTCGACATCAGCAGCGCCATCGACGGCCACCCCTGCTATAGCTGCCCTGCGGTAATGGAGCCTGCGGCGAGCCGACTCGCACTGAAGATCCTCCTCTACGGCCTGTCCAGTTGAGCATCGCCTCCAGGGATGGGCGTGGATCTCCATTCGCAGGACGCGGCCCAGTCCGGCAGAATCGAGATTCCCGCCGTACGGCGGGCAAGCCTCGTTCGCCGTGAGGCGAAGTCGGAATAACCCCACTGTGACGAGTGTCGCAGTGAGGCACAGGAATGCCGGATTCAGGCGTGAGGCGCGAGGCGTGCCAGCCCGCCCTGTGGCGCCGGCATCCCCGCCGGCCTGGGTGTGGGCATCTTGCCCACGCCCTTCGCCGAAGCTGCGGCCACGACCTCGATCCGTCCCTACGGGACTGGCGGGAGGAGGGCCGCCGGTTCCCAGCGATGAATCGGTGGGCCACTGTCGGGCGTCCCTACGGGACGAACGTCGTTGCCCGTCCCCGTGGGGACGCGACGGCGCGCCGGCCGGTTGTGCAGCGCGCCGCGTTTGACAGGATTTCGGGGCGTGGTAGAATACAAAGTTCTGGTGTCTCCGGCGGGTCACACGGGGCAGGCGAGCCGCATTGGGGCCTGTTTCCCACCATGAGGGAGCTGCGCGGGGCATGAAACTGGCGATCACCGGGAAGGGCGGCGCGGGCAAGACAACGCTCGCCGTTTTCGTGGCGAAATACCTCGCCGAGCAGGGACGAGAAGTGGTTCTCATTGATGCCGATCCCGATGCGAACACCGCAATGACCCTCGGCCTGGACCCCGCCAATCAACCCGAGCCCATCTCCGAACTGAAGGAACTCATCGCCGAGCGCACGGGGGCCAAAGGCGTCGGCGGGGAGCTTTTCAGCCTGAACCCGAAGGTAGATGACATCCCCGACCGCTACGCGGTCACCTGTGACGGCATCAGACTGCTCCGCATGGGGCGACTCGCCAAGGGCGGCGCAGGGTGCTTCTGTCCGGAGAACGCCTTCCTGAAGAACCTGCTGGCCTACCTGTTCTTCCGTGGCGACGATGACGTCATCCTCGACATGGAGGCCGGCGTGGAGCACCTCGGACGCGGCACGGCCCAGGGCGTTGACCGGATGCTCGTCGTCGTGGAGCCGGGCCAGCGAAGCATCCAGACCGCCTTCACGGTGAAACGTTACGCGGCGGACATCGGCGTTCGCGACGTCGGCGTAGTCGTTAACAAGTACAAGACCGACGAGCAGCTCCGCACGATGGAAGAGCAGTTGGGCGAGCTGCCGATAGTCGGGCTTTTCCCATACGACGAATCGGTTGCTTCGGCCGACCTCGAGGGAGTCTGTCCTTACCGGGGCACGGAGGAGCAGAAGGGCCTGGTTCGCGATCTGCTGGAGCAGATCACGGCAGGCGTTTGAGCGGGACGAAACTCCCGCCGGACGCATCCGGCGGGGTGTTGGACACGAAGATCATACGGAGGGGCAAATGGCAGCAACCGAGGACCGCAAGAGCATCGACGCTGCGTCTCAGGAGATGATCAATCACGCGGCGGCGTGCGGGTTCGAGCTGGCCTGGGACAGGTACGAAGCGATCCTGCCCCAGTGCGACTTCGGCAAGCTGGGCATCTGCTGCAGGAACTGCGTTCTGGGCCCTTGCCGAATCGATCCCTTCGGCGAGGGGGCGCAGTGCGGCGTCTGCGGCGCCACTGCGCACGTTATCGCAGCCCGCAACCTGGCTCGCCACACGGCAGCGGGGGCGGCGGCGCACTCCGACCATGGACGCGACATCACCCATACGCTTCTCCAGACCGCACTGGGCAAGGCTCAGGGCTACGGGATAAAGGACGAGAAGAAACTCCGGGCGATGGCCGAGGAGTTCGGCGTGCAGATGGAAGGCAAGGACGTCAAGCAGATCGCCGTGGAGGTGGCTGAAACCGCCCTGGCCGACTTCGGGCGGCAGGAAGGCTACCTGCGACTCGTCCAGCGCGCCCCCGAACCACTGCGCAAGAAGTGGCAGCGCGCGGGGACAACCCCGACGGGTATCGACGCCGACATAGTCCGCATCATGCACGCAACGCACATCGGGGTGGACAACGAGGCGATCCACATCCTCAAGCAGGCCATCCGCACGGCCCTGTCCGACGGGTGGGGCGGCAGCATGTACGCCACCGATTTCAGCGACGTGCTGTTCGGCGGCCCCGAGCCCATCAGGGCCACAACGAATCTGGGCGTGCTGCGTGCCGAGGCGGTCAACGTGGTGGTTCACGGGCACGAGCCGACGCTTTCGGAGATGATAGTGGCCGCTGCCCAGATGCCGGAAATCGTGGAGAAGGCAAAGGCGGCCGGCGCCGACGGCATTCAGCTCTCCGGCATCTGCTGCACCGCCAACGAGATACTGATGCGCCACGGGATCCCCATCGCGGGCAACTTCCTCCAGCAGGAACTTGCCCTTGCCACGGGCGCGGTTGACGCCATGATCGTGGACGTGCAGTGCATTATGCCGGCCATTGCGGATTTCGCGGACCGGTTCCCGACCAGGCTGATCTCCACCTCGAAGAAGGCTGCGTTCGCAGGTGTCGAACACATTGAGTTCGACGAGGAGCACGCCCTGGACCGCGCCAAGCAGATACTGCTGCGGGCGATCGACGGCTTCAAGGAGCGCGACCCCTCCAAGGCCCGCATACCCGAGCAGACCGAAGAACTCATCGGCGGCTACACGGTGGAGAGCATCTTCACGACGCTCGGCGGCACCTATCGCCCGCTGTTCCGTCCGCTGAACCGCGGCATCATGGACGGCCGCATACGGGGCGTGGCCGGCGTGGTGGGCTGCAACAACGTGAAGATCGTCCACGACTGGGGCCACGTCGAAATGGTCAAGGAACTCATACGCAACGACGTGCTGGTCGTGCAGACGGGCTGCTCGGCCATCGCCTGCGCGAAGGCGGGGCTGATGCGGCCCGAGGCCGCCGATATCTACGCCGGCGAGGGGCTCCGGGAGATCTGCGACGCCGTCGGCATCGCCCCCGTGCTGCACGTCGGGTCCTGCGTGGACAACAGCCGCATTCTGCTGGCCTGCGTCGAGATGGTCAAGGAGGGCGGGCTGGGCGACGATATCTCCGACCTGCCCGTCGCGGGCGCGGCGCCGGAATGGATGAGCGAGAAGGCCATATCCATCGCCACTTACGTCGCGGCCAGCGGCATCTTCACCGTGCTGGCCGAGCCCTTCCCCGTCATGGGCAGCAAGATCGTGCGCGAGTACCTGACCGAAGGGATGGAGGACGACTTCGGAGGGATGCTGGCGTTCGAGCGCGATCCCGTGAAGGCGGCGCAGATGATGATCGATCACATCGACAAGAAGCGCGCTGCGCTGGGGCTGGACGAGATGTTGTACGAACCGCGCGAGAGCTCGCGCGAGGCCGTCGCGGCCAAGTAAGGACACAACATGATGGCCCAGAAAGCATTGGTGGGAACGGTAATCGTTGATTTGAGCCGCTGCCTGGCGTGCCGAAGTTGCGAGACGGCCTGCGCGGTGGCCCATGCCGGCTTCGACGACATCGTGGAGGCCGTCCTGGCCGGGGCCGAGATGGTGCCCCGGGTCCACGTGATAGCGGCCGAGGGCATGGCCGTGCCCATCCAGTGCCAGCACTGCGAGGACGCGCCGTGCGTCGTGGTCTGCCCGTCGGGCGCGCTCTATCGCGACGAGGAGGGCGGGCCGGTGCGGACGGCCCCGAGCAAGTGCATCGGCTGCAAGTCCTGCATCGTCGTCTGCCCGTTTGGCTCCCTTCAGTGGAACGGCGCCAGCGGCACGGTGCTGAAGTGCGACCTGTGTGCGGACATTGTCGAGGCCGGCGAAGAGCCCCGTTGCGTCGCAGCCTGTCCCACGCGCGCCCGGCGCGTGGTGGCCGTCCAAGACCTGAGCGCGCAGCGCCGACTGGATGCTGCCCGGCGGACCGTCCGGGTCGTCCGAAGTGAAGAGGGCTCCTCCGAGTAGGGGCCGACGGAGACAAGAGATGCCTGTCGTCGAAGCCGAGGTGGCTGCGAAGAGGGTGGATGAGGTCGTCGCCGGCTATGACGGCCGAAAAGGCAGTCTGATCCACATCCTCCAGGACATCCAGGAGGACTTCGCCTACCTGCCCCGCGCGGGGATCGAGCGCGTTGCGGAGAAGCTGGACCTGCCCCTGGCGGACGTGCTGCGGGTGGCCACGTTCTACGCGGCCTTCAGCCTGGAGCCCCGGGGCGAGCACCTGGTCAGCGTGTGCCTGGGCACGGCGTGCCACGTCAAGGGCGCTCCCCGACTGCTGGACGCGATCCGGCGGACCCTTCGGCTGGAGCAAGGATGTTGGACGACCGAGGACATGAAGTTCACCGTCAAGCCGGTCCGCTGTATCGGATGCTGCGGGCTGGCGCCCGTCATAACCGTGGACGGCACGGCTTACGGTCGCCTGACACCGGATAAGATACCTCAGATACTGAAGCGGTATGAGTGAAGCCTTACAGACACGCGTGCTCCGCACGGAGGAGGACCTGCAAGCGGTCGCCGAGGTCGGCCGCCGGCTGCTCTACCCGAAGCGCGTGAAGATCAAGGTGGGACTGGGGACATGTGGCGTGGCGGCCGGGGCACAGGAGCTTTACCGGGCGCTGTGCGAGCAAGTGGCCGAGCGCGGCCTGGACGTGGACGTCGCCCGGACGGCCTGCATCGGGCTGTGCCAGAGGGAGCCCCTGGTCGATGTGCAGGTGCCGGGCTGCTCCCGGGTGCTGTACGGAGACGTGTCGGCCGAGATGGCTGCCGAACTGCTCGATGCAGTCCTGGGGGACACGGTGCTGACGGAGCATGTCATTGCCCGAGTCGATGAAGACGAGGATATCATAACCGGGAGCACTCATCGCGTTGCAGCCGAGCGGACGATAGAGGAGGTGCCGACCTTCGCCGAACACCCCTTCTACGCGGCGCAACGCCGCGTCGCGATGCGGAACTGCGGCATCATCGATTCCGACAGTATCGAGGAGTACATCGCGCGCGGCGGTTACCGTGCGCTCTACAAGGTCCTGACGGAATATGCGCCTGAACAGGTCATCGGGATCGTCTCGGCCTCAGGCCTTCGCGGCAGGGGCGGGGGCGGCTTCGCAACGGGCAGGAAATGGGCCTCGTGCCGGAAGGCCCACGGTGATCCCAAGTACGTCATCTGCAACGCCGATGAGGGCGACCCCGGCGCATACATGGACCGCAGCGTCCTGGAGGGCGATCCCCACACCGTGCTGGAAGGGCTTATGATCGGCGGGTACGCGATCGGCACGGGACAGGCCTACGTCTACGTGCGGCAGGAGTACCCGCTTGCCCGCCAGAAGCTTCTGCAGGCGATAGAGCAAGCGCAGCAATACGGGCTGATCGGCAAGGACGTCTTCGGCAGCGGATACGATTTCGACGTGCGCATAGCGCGCGGCGGCGGCGCCTTCGTCTGCGGCGAGTCAACGGCCCTGATGGCCTCTATCGAGGGGCGTGTCGGCGAACCGCGAGCCAAGCACATCCACACCGTCGAAAGCGGCCTGTGGGAGAAGCCCACCACGCTTAACAACGTCGAGACATGGGCCAACGTTCCCGTGATAGTGACAAGGGGAGCCGACTGGTTCGCCTCCGTCGGCTCGGAGGGTTCGAAGGGGACGAAGGTCTTCAGCCTGGTGGGCAAGGTCAAGAACACCGGCCTCGTCGAGGTGCCGATGGGCATCACTCTGCGCGAGATCATCTACGACGTCGGCGGCGGCATCACCGACGACAAGGAATTCAAGGCCGTGCAGACGGGCGGCCCGAGCGGCGGGTGCATACCGGTCGAGCACCTGGACCTGGAGGTGGACTTCGACCGCCTCAGCGAAGTCGGCTCCATGATGGGCTCCGGCGGGATGATCGTGATGGACGAGGACAGTTGCATGGTGGATGTGGCACGGTACTTCCTGGAGTTCCTGGCCGATGAGTCCTGCGGCAAGTGCACGCCATGCCGCGAGGGCAACCTGCGGATGCTGCAGATCCTGGACCGCATCTGCAAGGGAAAGGCCACCATGGACGACCTGGCCCTTCTGGAGGACATTGCGGACGTTGTCAAGACGACCTCGCTTTGCGCATTGGGCAAGTCGGCGCCGAACCCCGTCCTCTCGACCATCCGCTACTTCCGCGACGAATACGAGGCGCACATCAGGGACAAGCGGTGCCCGGCGGGCGTCTGCCGCGACCTGATTGAGTTCAGCATAGACGCGGACGCCTGCATCTGTTGCGGGCGGTGCGCGAACGAGTGCCCGGTGGACTGCATCTCGGGCCAGAAAGGAAAGCCACCCGCAAAGGCGACGAAGGCAGACAGGGAGAAGGGCAAAGCGGGCCGTCCCTTCCAGATCGACCAGGAACGGTGCATCCGGTGCGGCACGTGTTTCGACGTCTGCCCCGTCGCGGCCGTGGAAAGGACGTAGATGCCAACAGTCCACTTCACAATCAACGGCGAGCCGGTCAGCTGCGAGCGAGACGCCATGCTGCTGGACGTGGCGCTGGCGCACGGCTTCCAGATACCGGCGCTCTGCCATCACGACGCCATGGAGCCGTACGGGGCGTGCAGGCTCTGCCTGGTCGAGATCACCCAGGGCAAGTGGAACTGGATCGAAGCGTCCTGCACGTACCCGGTCCGCGACGACGGCATCGAGGTCCTGACCCACAGCGAGAAGGTCGCCCGTTACCGTCGCCTGAACGTGGAGTTGCTGCTGGCACGCTGTCCTGAGTCCGAAGCGGTGCAGCGGATGGCTCGCGAGATGGGTGTGGAGACGGTGCGCCTGCCCGCCGACGGCGCGGACAAGTGCATCCTGTGCGGCCTCTGCGTGCGGGTCTGTGAGGACCTGATCGGCGTCGCAGCGATCGGTTTCGTGGGCAGGGGTCCAGAACGGCGCGTCCAGACCCCGTACGACGAGCCGTCGCAGGTCTGCATCGGCTGCGGCGCCTGCGCCGAGCTCTGCCCGAGCGGGCACATCAGGATCGTGGACGACCTGAACACCATGACGCGGCGGATCGAGCCGTTCAATACCGAACACAGACTGGTCCCGTGCCCGGAGTGCGGGCGCGGCTACGTGACCGAGAAGCAACTGGAGTTCCTGCGCCGGCGGCTCGGGGAGAAAGCGGCCGCGGCGCTCTCGTGCGCAACCTGCCGGGCGCGGATCCGCGCAACGGAACTGCGAAGAGCCTGCGCATCAACGACAAAGACGCTGTAGGAGGCTGCTGATGTCTCGAAAGGTTTTCAGTGCGGTCATACGAGGGGCCCACGGGTTCGTCAAGGAAGCCGAAGTGGCCTGGAAGAAGGCCGTGGACGAACATGGCGAGCAGGCCGAACTAAAGTTCCCCGACACCGCCTTCGCGCTGCCGATGATACTGGCCCTGACCGGCCGCAAGGTGCAGACCCTGGCCGACTGCGAGCCCGTGCTGAAGCACTGCCGCGAAGACCTGCTCCGGGACGTGCCGTCCGAGCAGTCCTGGCTCCCGTACCTGGGGCACGGCCTGGACGCCGGTGCGGCCGCCATGTTCGCCCAGGAGATACTGTGCGCCGTCGACTACATGAACGGCTACAAGCCCGACGACGGTTACCTCGGGTTCCTCAGCGACACTTCCATGCGCGAGGTGGGCATTCAGCTCGTGGACGGCCGTATGCCGGGCTTCGCCGCCATCCTCGGGCCGGCGCCGGACAACGAGACGGCAGTCAAGGTCGTCAGGGAGTTGCAGAAGCGCAGCATCCTGATCTTCCCCATTGCGAACCGCGACGGCAAGACCCTGAAGGAGCAGCTTGACGAAGAGAAGGTCCAGACCGGCTGGGACACCTACATCGTGCCGACCGGGCCGCGCACGCGCGACGGGATCCACGTGCTCAACTGGGCCGTGCGCAGCGCCCTGACCTTCGGCGGGCTGAAGCCCGGCCGCGTCCAGGAGATCCTGCAATACTCCCGCGATCGCGTCTTCGCCTTCGGCATCACGTTCGGCAGCATACCGGACGATTGGTACGCGACCGGCGCCGGCGCCATCCTGATGGGGTATCCCGTTATCAGCGACAGCGAGGACACGCCTGAAGTCAGGCCGACCGGCGTGACCACCTACGAGGCGCTGGTGCGCCAGACCGACTACGAGGAGCTTGTGCCCACCTGCATCGAGGTGCGCGGGGTCAAGGTGAAGGTCGAGGAGATCGACATCCCGGTGGCCTTCGCCGCCGCCTTCGAAGGCGAACGCGTGCGCCGGGAGGACCTGCAGGTCGAGTTCGGCGGCAAGAACGCCCATTGCGTCGAATACCTCCACATGGTGGACATGGACGCCATCACGGACGGGACGATTGAACTGGTCGGGGAGGACATCGACGACGTCAAGGTCGGTGCGGCAATGGACATGGGCATCGAGGTGGTGGTCGCGGGCCGCCAGATGCAGGAGGACTTCGAGGGGATACTCGAGCGGCAGATCCACCGCTACCTGAACCACGCCACCGGCGTCATGCACATCGGCCAGCGGCACCTGGCGTGGCTGCGGGTCAGCAAGACGGCCTTCGACCAGGGGTTCCGCCTGAAGCACATCGGGAATATCCTGCACGCCAAGCTGCACGACGAATACGGCAAGATTGTCGATAAGGTGGCGGTGCGCATTGTCACCGACGCCGATCAACTGGCCGATCTCCTCGAGCGCGCCGGTGAAAGCTATGGCACACGCGACGTCAAGCTGGCCGGCCTGAAGGACGAAGCGGTGGACGTTTTCTATTCGTGCACGCTCTGCCAGACCTTCGCCCCCAACCACGTCTGCGTGGTCAGCCCCGAGCGGCCCGGGCTGTGCGGCGCCTACGATTGGCTGGACTGCAAGGCCGCCTTCCAGATCAGTCCCGAGGGCTGCAACCAGCCCATTCAGAAGGGCCGGACCCTCAACGCTGACATGGGCGAGTGGGAGGCCGTCAACCAGTTCGTCTATGAAAACTCGAATCGCAGCGTGGAGCACTACTGCCAGTATTCCCTTATGAACCATCCGATGACCTCCTGCGGCTGCTTCGAGTGCATCGTGGCGATCGTGCCGGAGGCCAACGGTGTGCTGGTGGTCAACCGCGAGCACAGCGGCATGACGCCGATCGGGATGGAGTTCAGCACGCTGGCGGGCCAGGTCGGCGGCGGCGTTCAGACCCCCGGGTTCCTCGGCATCGGCCGCCGCTACATGCTCAGCGAGAAGTTCATCAGCTACGAGGGCGGCCTGCCCCGCATCGTCTGGCTGCCCAAGGAGCTAAAGGACGCTATGAAAGAGGACCTCCAGAGGCGCGCCGAAGAGCTGGGGGTTTCCGACTTTGTGGACAAGATCGCCGACGAGACCATTGCCACCGACGGCAAGGGCCTGATGGAGTTCCTTGAGCGGGTGAAACACCCGGCCCTGGAGATGGAGTCACTGCTGGGCATTCCCGGCTCCCGTCGTGATTGAGCGCGCCCCGGGAAGGACAGGCTCCGGTGTCGTCGGCGTCTGCGGCGAGAGCGGGTCCGTTGTGCCACTGCAGCAGGCCCTTGTGGCCTGTGTTTACCATGAACCAGGAGGAATCGCAGGATGGCTTTGACCGGTCTGGACGTTTACAAGCTGCTCCCGCAGACGAATTGCGGCGACTGCGGCGTGCCCACGTGCCTGGCCTTCGCCATGAAGGTGGCCTCGAAACAGGCCGCGCTGGAGGAGTGCCCCCACGTGAGCGACGACTCGATGGACGCGATGGGCGAAGCCAGCGCCCCGCCGCAGAAGCTGGTCACCGTCGGTGCCGGCGACGGCGCGCTCAAGATCGGCAACGAGACCGTCATGTTCCGCCACGACGAGAAGTTCCACCATCCCTGCGGCATTGCCGTCCTGGTAAAGGACACGGACGACCTGGAGGCCAGGGCCGCGCGCATACGGGCGCTCTCGTTCGAGCGCATCGGACAGGTCATTGCGGTTGACGTGGTGGCCCTTGAATGCGCGTCCGGGGACGGCGCCCGGCTGGCAGAGGCGGCCGCGAGCCTGAGGAATGCCCTGGGCCTGCCCATGGTCCTCGTGGGGCAGTCCGCACAGGAGTTGCAGGGCGCCGCGGAGGCGCTGGCAGACGCCCGCCCGTTGATTTGGGAGCGAGGTGGGCCGTCCGACGCCCTGGTGGAGCTGGCCGCGCGGCTCAAGCTGCCGGTGGTCGTCGAAGGGGACCTCGAAAAGTGCGACGCGGACGTGCAGAAGGCGAAACACGCAGGCGTCGAGGAAATGGTCCTGTGCCCCGGCCAGGTCGGGCCAGGGGAGGCGCTGGAGTTCCTGACAGTCTCCCGGCGCGCCGCCACCCGCCACACCTACCGCCCGTTGGGCTACCCGTGCCTGGCCCGCGCGTGGTCGGAGGACCCCGTGCAGCAGTCGCTCGAGGCGTGCCACTACGTCGTGAAGTACGCCGGCATCGTCGTGATGGACGTGGACGGTCCCGAGTACATGCTGCCCGTGGTGGTGGCCCGCCAGAGCATCTACATCGATCCGCAGCGGCCCGTGCAGGTTGAGGCGAAGGTGTACGAGGTCAATGAGCCCGGCGACCGGTCGCCCCTGCTGGTCACGACCAACTTCTCTCTGAGTTACTACAGCGTCCTGGGCGAGGTGGAGGCCAGCCGCGTGCCGTCGCGCATACTGACGGTTGACACGCAGGGGACCAGCGTCCTGACGGCCTGGGCGGCTGACGAGTTCGGGCCGGAGCAGATCAAAGACGCCTTCGCCAAGTGCGGCGTTCTGGACCAACTGGCCGAGGGCTATCGTAAACCCGTCATCCCTGGTCTGGTAGCCGTCATCAGCGGCGAGTTGTCCGAGGAACTCGGGCAGGAGGTGATCGTCGGGCCCAAGGAGGCCAGCGGCATTCCCCGCTTCCTCAAGAACGAGTGGCCGAGCTTAGTCGGGTGACAACCCCATGCCCAGGGTGATCTTCCAGCCTTCGGGAGCGACAGTCGAGGTCGAGTCGGGCACGAGCCTGCTCGACGCAGCCCGCAGGGCCGACGTGCCCATCCGGAACGATTGCGGCGGCCAGGGGGTGTGCGGGCGCTGCCAGGTTGAGATTCGCCGGGGAGAGGTCCAGCGCCTTGCAGGCCGTCACAGGCCGCCGGACGGCAGGGAGCTTGCCTGTCGGTCGCTCGTCACGAGGGGAGACGTTGAGGTCTTCGTCCCGGGCGAGAGCCGGGCAGTGGACACCGAAGTCACTCTGCGCCCGGCGGAGAAGGTCCCCGCCGGCTTCCCGCCGCCCGGCGGAATGGTCGAAAGCGTCACGCTCGAAACGTCCCCGCCCAGCCTGGATGATAACCTCGCGGACGCCGAACGACTCGTGCGCGTCCTGCGCAAGTGGCGGGAGGGAGAGTACTTCGTCACTCTGAACGTTCTGCGAGACCTGCCGCTGCGTCTCCGAAACGCCTCATGGCGCCCGGAGGTCACGCTCTGCGTCGAACCGTGGGGCTACAGGGTCCTGCACGTGGGCACGCCGGATTCCGGGCGACGCGGTGCGCTGGCCGTGGACATCGGCACCACGTCGATAAAGGCGCGCCTGCTCGCCCCGGGCGCGTCGTGGACAGCCTCCTGCTACAACTCGCAGGTCACGTTCGGTCCCGACGTGATCTCACGCATCATCCACTGCCAGCGGGACGAACAGATGGGCTGCCCCGAGTTGCAGCAGAGGGTGGCCGCAGACATAGAACGCCTCCTGGCCGCGCTGCTGGACAAGTGCGGCCTCGAGCGAGACGACGTCTGGAGCGTCGCCGTCAGCGGCAACACGACGATGATGCACCTCTTCCTGGGGCTATATCCCATCTGGATAAGGAGAGAGCCCTACGTCGGGTGTGCCTATCTGTTGCCCTCGGTGAACCCGAGGGACGTTGGCGTGCGGATCAATCCGGCCGGACGCGTCTTCTGTCTGCCGTCGGTCAGTTCCTTCGTCGGAGCGGACATTACGTCCGGCGTTTTGGCCACCGGGCTCGCCGAACGGGAAACTCCGGCGGCGCTCATCGACCTGGGCACGAACGGCGAGATCGTAGTGGGCTGCCGCGAGTTCCTGGTCTGCTGTAGCGCGTCGGCGGGGCCCGCGTTCGAGGGCGCCGGAAGCGCCTCCGGCACCAGGGCCAGGGACGGCGCCATCGATTCCTTCTGGGTCGATGGCACGCTTCGCTGGAGCACCATCGGGGACGCTGCGCCGCTGGGCATCTGCGGCACGGGCTACATAGACCTGGTGGCGGCGCTGGTGCAAGAAGGGGTGATGGACAGGACGGGCCAGCTCGTGCCCGGGGCGCCCGGCGTGCGCCGGCTGGACGACGAGTCGCTCGACTACCTTGTCGTGCCCGGCGACGAGGCGGCCGGAGGGCTGGAGATCGTGCTGACCCAGGCCGACGTGGACAACCTGGTGCGGGCCAAGGGGGCCATCTACGCCGCCGGGAGCATCCTGCTGGAGAGCCTGGGCATGAGCTGGCAGGACCTGGACAGGATCATGCTGGCCGGCGGCTTCGGCGAGAGCGTGAACAAGGAGACCGCCGTGGCAATCGGGTTGCTGCCCGACGTGCCCAGGGAACGGATCGAGTTCGTCGGGAACACGTCGCTCAAGGGCGCCTGCATGGCGGCTGAAAGCGCCGAGAATTACTGGAAAACGCGAGAAATCGCCACTAAGATGACCTACTTTGAACTTTCAACCCATCCTGACTTCATGGATCAGTTCATCTCAGCCTGTTTTCTGCCCCACACCGACGCTGAAAGCTTTCCGTCAGCCTCCGGGGGCCAGTAGGGCAACACTGGAACGGAAGGAGCGACCACATGCCGGTGCCGGACGTGAAGGAAAAGTACAGCGGTGCAATCCACGAGGTGACGATCGGTGCGACCAGCGATGAGGGTGGATCGCGTTCCCGCGTCGTGAAGATCGGCGGGGAGAGCGGGCCGCCCATGCTCGGCTTCGAGGGCAGCTACCCGCACCCACCGGCCTTCGCGCTGGAGATCAACACGGCAGGGCTCGACACCTGGCCGGATCAGGTCAAGAAACACCTCACTGGCGTCGGGGGCGACCTGGAGAGCTGGGCGGCGAAGTGCGAGGAGTGGGGCGCGGACCTTATCTGCCTCCACCTGGACGCGGCGCACCCCGACCTGGAGGGCCGCAGCCCCGAGCAGTGCGCCGACGACGTCAAGCGGGTCCTTGGGGCGACGGGGCTCCCGTTGATCGTCTGGGGCTGTGACGTGGACGACGTCGACAATAACCTCTTCCCGAAGTGCACGCACGCGGCTGCGGGCGAGAATTGCCTGTTCGGCACGGCCAAGGACAGCAACTACCGCACGCTGGCCGCAAGCTGCCTGGCCGACTCGCACAAGATCATCGCCGAGGCGCCATCCGACATCAACCTTTCCAAGCAGCTTCACATCCTGCTCCGCGACGTCGGCGTCGGCCTTGAGAACATCGTCATGCACCCCACGACGGGAGCGCTGGGCTTCGGCATGGTTTACATCTACACGACGATCGAGCGGGGCAGGAAAGCGGCGCTGGCCGGCGACCGGCTGCTCCAGCAACCCGTCATAGTGGACCTGGGGCGGGAGATCGGGCGCGTCAAGGAAGCCGTCTCGCCCGAAGCGGAGAACCCCGAATGGGGTGAAGTGGCGCTGAGGGCACCCCTGTGGGAATCGGCCTCAGCGATCAGCTACGTCGAATCCGGAGCCGAGCTGGTGGTCATGCGCAATCCGGAAGCGCTCGAACAGGCCAGAACGGCCGTTCAGGCCATGTGGCCCGGGGCGGAGTGAGACCGGCGGCTGTCGAGGACGAGGACGAGGACGAAGGAGTGGCGATGTCATTCGCTGTCAACCGTCAACGAGCAACTCTCAACTGTCTCCCGCAAGCGTGTCTTGCCGAAAGGAGCACGTGAATGTTTGTGATCGGCGAGCGTATCAACGGAATGTTCAAAGAGGTCAAGAAGGCCATTGAAGAACGGGACGCGGAGGCAATCCAGAAGCTGGCGCTGCGTCAGCTCGAAGCCGGCGCCGACGCCCTGGACGTCAACGTCGGGCCGACCAAGGGCGGGGCGCTCAACAACATGCAGTGGCTGATCGAGACCATCCAGGAGGTCACGGATGCCCCGATATGCGTTGACACCGCCAAGTTCGAGGTGATGGCGGAGGCACTGAAGCGCTGCGAGAATCCCACGATCATCAACTCCAGCAAGGCGAGCCCGGACGCCCTCGACCGCTACGTGCCACTGGCGGTGGAGACGAACTCGCAGCTTATCGCCCTGACCATCGACGAGACAGGCGTCCCGCAGGACGTGGACGGACGAGTGGCAATGGGCGCCACCATCGTGACGAAGGCCATGGGACACGGCCTCCCGATCCCGGACCTCTACATCGACCCCGTGATCCTTCCGGTTAACGTGGCTCCCAAGCAGCCGGCCGCCGTCCTCGGAGCCATCAGTCAACTCAGGATGATCTCCGATCCTCCGCCCAAGTTCGTCATAGGGCTCTCGAACGTAAGTCAGAACTGCAAGGAGCGTTCGCTGCTCAACAGCGCGTTCGTGGCCATGTGCGTCGGCGCCGGGCTTGACGCCGCCATCATGGACGCGTTCGACGAACAGCTCATGCACGCAGCCATCACCGCCGAAGTGCTGCTGGAGAAGCAACTGTACTGCGACGATTACATCGCGGCTTATATGAGCAACAGATAGGGCCCATGAGCGCCACGCGGCAAGACCATTACCTGGCAGCGCGTGAGGCAGCCCTGGAGCGGCTCAAGCCAGGGCTGGACGCCGAACGGCTCCAGAAGCTCGGCGCTTCTCTCAACCCGGAGGACGGCACGATAGGCATCCAGGTTCTGCGCTGGCGGGTCCAGGTCCGGCCCGAGCCGTACGCCATGCACTTACTTCCCGAAGGGGGAGAGGTGCAGATTGTCTGGCAGATACTCGTCCTCGACTACCTGGGGGCCGAGAGAGTGACGGCGCCGACTGGCTTCGTGTCGTTCGCCGACTTCGCCGAAGGGCGCTCGTACCAGCAGGCGTTTGAGGGAAGGGCGAATGCGCGACTGAGCCGCGGCGTCGGCAGGACGCGCGAAGGGCTTCTGCAGGCCGCCCGTGCGCTGGGCGGCACTGTGGCCGAGGGCGATCCGCTGCGCTGCATGTTCCGGTTTTTCCCTCTGGTCGAGTTCCAGGTGGTTCGCTCGGAGGCTGATGAGGACTTCCCCGCTTCGTGCAGCGTCCTTTTCTCGGACAACATGTTGGACATCTTCTCGCTCGAGGACGGCATAGTGGCGGCCGAGAGGCTGGTGTCCGCCCTGGAGGGGAAGACCCCGGCGGCCCGTGCCGGAGCAGAGAGACCGTGAAACGCATCTACGTGGCAGCAACGGAGCAGCACGCCGGCAAGACGACGGTCAGCGTGGGGCTTTTCCGCGCCGCACAGAAGCGCGGGTTCCGCACCTGCTTCATCAAGCCGGTCGGCCAGCGCTACGTCATGGAGGACCATGAACAGGTTGACGAAGACGCGGCCCTCTTCAAGCACGCGCTGGACGCCGACGGTCCCATCAAGAGCCTGAGCCCGGTCACCATCCCGCGCGGGTTCACGCAGGCGTACATCCTCAACCCCGATCCCGAGCAGATATTCCGGCCCATCCTGGACGCGATGGACATCCTCGCAGCGGACCACGACGTGGCCATCGTGGAGGGCACGGGCCACGCCGGCGTCGGCTCCGTGATAGACGCGTCCAATGCCCAGGTGGCCAGGCGACTGGATGCTCGATGCATCATCGTCACGGGCGGGGGGATCGGCAAGTGCATCGACGAGATATGCCTGAATCGTGCGCTTTTCGACCGCCACGAAGTGCCCGTGATCGGGGCCGTCGTCAACAAGGTTTTTATTGAGAAGTATGAGAAGGTCAGTGCCGCCGTGTGCCAGGGACTCGCGAACCAGGGGATCCAGTGCCTGGGCGTGCTGCCGTACCGCAGGGAGCTGACGTACCCCACCATGCGCCATCTGCTGGAGGAGATGGGATTGGAGGTGCTGTGCGGCGGGCGGCGGCTCGACAACCAGATACGAGACATCATCGTGGCCGCCATGGAACCCCAGAACATGATCAAGTACCTGAGTGACGGATGCCTGGTGGTGGTCCCGGGGGACAGGGTGGACAACATCCTTGCGTCGCTCACGTCGCACCTGATGCGGGAACGGGGGAGCGCCCCACAGATCGCGGGGTTGCTCCTGACGGGAGGATTCGTGCCGCACCTGACAATCGTCAACATCCTCTGTGAGGTCGGTGTGCCCGTGCTGCTTATAGACGAGGACACGGCGACCACGGCCTTCAGGGCACGGAGCCTCGTGCCGAAGATAACGCCGAGAGACGCCGAGAAGATAGGGCTGGCGGAGCGCATGATCGAGGAGCACGTGGACCTTGATCGTGTATTCTCAGCCGTCGGGCTGGCAGGCGAATAGCGATGGCCAAGATACTGTACGTGGACGCGGACCGGGAACGCTCTCGGGTCATGATCCGACTGCTCTGCGAGAAGGGACACTACGTGGTCCCGACCTCCTCGGCCGAACGGGCCATGATGCACGTCGAGCGGGAGAGCGATTACGACGCCGTGGTGGTGCATTTGATCCTTCCCGGCATAGACGGGGCCGAGCTCTGCCGATGGCTCCAGAAATGGAGTTCTCTGCCCCGGGCGCCGCGCGTCGTCTTCAGCGGCCCCGAGGCACACCTGTGCGTCGACCTGGAGGGGGGGCTGCCGCGGTGGCTTCCCGCGGACGTCTATCTGCACAACGTAGCCGATGCGGTCAGCATCGTGGAAGCGGTTGAGGGGATTCTCTGCCCGCCGTGAGGGGACGGATGGGCGAGTCCTTACGGTTCGAAAGGAGGACGGCTGTGCTCAGTGATCTGGAGATTGCCCAGCAGGCGAAGTTACGCAAGATCGAGGAAGTCGCCGCAGACGCAGGAATCCTGCGTGAAGAACTGGAACTCCACGGCGACTACAAAGCCAAGGTGAAGCTGGACATCCTCGAGCGTCTGGCAGACTTGCCCGATGGGAAGTACATCGACGTGACGGCGATCACGCCCACGCCCCTGGGCGAGGGCAAAACGGTCAGCACCATCGGGGCCACGCAGGCCTTGTGCAGGATCGGTAAGAACGCCTTCGTCTGCATCCGACAGCCCTCGCTGGGCCCGGTCTTCGGCATCAAGGGCGGCGCAGCCGGTGGCGGCCACAGCCAGGTCGTGCCCATGGAGGACTTCAACCTCCACCTGACCGGCGACGTCCACGCCGTCAGCATCGCGCATAACCTGGCGGCAGCCTTCCTCGACAACGCACTCAAGCGCAAGAACCGCCTCGGCATCGACCCGCAGAGTATCTGCTGGAACCGCGTCGTCGACCTGAACGACCGGTGGGCGCTGGAGGAAATCGTCGTCGGCCTGGCGAACGGCTTCGTGCGCAAGAGCGGGTTCGACATCAGCGTCGCCAGCGAGCTGATGGCCGTGCTGGGCCTCTCAAAGAACCTCAGGGACCTCCGCGAGAGGGTGGGGCGCTGCGTCGTGGGATACACCTATGACAAGGAGCCGGTCACGACGGAAGACCTCAAGTGCGCCGGCGCCATGACCGTGCTGCTCAAGGACGCCCTGAAACCCAACCTGATGCAGACGCTGGAGGGCGGCCCCGCCTTCGTGCACACCGGCCCGTTCGCCAACATCGCCCACGGCAACAGCAGCATCCTGGCCGACATGATGGCCCTGAAACTGGCCGACTACGTCGTCACCGAGAGCGGCTTCGGAGCCGACATCGGCATGGAGAAGTTCATGGACATCAAGTGCCGCGTCGGCGGCCTTGTCCCCAACGCGGTTCTTATCGTCGCCACGGTCAGGGCGCTGAAGATGCACAGCGGCGATTTCAAGGTCGTGGCCGGCAGGCCGCTGCCGCCGGAGATGATAGAGGAGAACCCCGGCGCCGTAACCCGCGGGTGCGAGAATCTGACCAAGCACATTGAGAACGCGGGCATGTTCGGCGTGCCCTCGGTGGTCTGCATCAACCGGTTCACCGACGATAAGGACTCGGAAGTCGAGGCCGTCAGGGAACAGGCCGTCGCAGCGGGCGCCGAGCAGGTCGTGACCAGCGACGTCTGGGCCAAAGGCGGCGAGGGAGGTGTCGAGCTGGCCGAGGCCCTCGTCGAAGCCTGTGAGAAGCCCAGCCAGTTCAAACTCCTCTACCCGGACGACGCTTCCATCAGGCAGAAGATCGAGACTATCGCCACGCAGGTCTACGGCGCGGACCGCGTCGAGTTCGCCCCCGAGGCCCGCCGCAAGATCAGGCTCTTCACCAAGCTCGGCTACGACAAGCTCCCCATCTGCATGGCCAAGACGCACCTGTCGCTCTCGCATGATCCGAGCGTGAAAGGAAGGCCGACCGGATACGTCTTCCCCGTGCGGGACGTCCGTCCGTCACTGGGCGCCGGATTCCTGTACCCGCTCTGCGGCGACATGCGGACCATTCCGGGCCTGCCGACGACGCCGGCAGGGGAGAAGGTGGACATCGACGAGGACGGCAAGACCGTCGGGCTGTTCTGACGGCCGCCTGATACCGAGGGGACTGCGCGCGCTGGCATCCGACCGGGCCCAAGCTGTATACTGGGGCCGCCCCATAGGGGGATGGCACGCTCTCCGGAGGTTCATGATGGCGGACACGACGATCGGCGTCTGGCCGCGTTGGCGCGGGGTGCGCAGCAGGGCGTTCGAGTGGCGCTCGGAGTTGCCGGTTGCGGCCAGGATCGGCCTCGCTTTCTGCATGGCGGGGGTGACGGGCCTGTCAGCGCAGGTTCGGGTGCCGCTGCCGTTCACTCCCGTGCCGTTTACGGGACAGGTCTTCGCCGTGCTGCTGGCGGGCGTGCTGCTGGGCCGTTACTACGGCGCCCTGAGCCAGCTGGCTTACGTGGGGCTTGGCGTCGCCGGCGTGCCGTGGGGCACGGCCGGCGGGGCCGGCATCGGCTGGCTGCTGGGCCCGACCGGGGGCTACCTGATCGGGTTCGTTCTTGCAGCCGAACTGATCGGCCAGGTCAGTGATCGGCACGAGCCGGCGCGGCGCTTCTGGCCCCAGGTCGGCCTGATGATGCTCGGCGTGGCCGTCATCTACACGTGTGGGACCGCGTGGCTGGCTTTCGTGCTGCACGCCGGGCCTGCGAAGGCGCTCGCGTTGGGCGCCGCACCGTTCATCGTCGGCGACGCGGCCAAGGCGCTGGTTGCGGCCGCCATCAGCACAGCCGTGCTGCCCAAGAGGCCCTGAGTGCCCGTGCGCGGTCCCATCTCGGGTGGCTTCGCCCTTGCCGGGCCGGCTCCAACGCTGTGGTGACCTTTCCGGTGGTGCTCCGCTATGGCCGATGACGGCTACGTGCCGGTGGAACTGAGAGGGAAGCAACTCGTCGAGAGCAGGGAGTGGCCGGCAGAGCACGATCCCGCCGAGTGCTTCCGCTTCCGGTACTACGTCCAGACCGACCGGGACATCGAGGCCGTGACGCACCGCATCGCCCTGGAGGAGACGACGGGCCGGTGGATCGGGCGTTTCGCGGCAGAGACCGACACCTACCGCAAGGCGCGCGCTCAGGCCGTCCGCATGGAACGTTACGGCGAGGACGAAGCCGTCATCGAGGTGCTCTCGCCGCTCCGCAACGTGGACCTGGACGCCGACCCGTTCTACCAGCTCCAGATGCTCTCGGTGGGCGGGCCGATACTGGAGTTCGCTTTCTACAACCGGGTCGCCTTCCTGGACTTTGAGCTGCCGGAGGCGTTCACGAGCCTGTTCCCGGGGCCGCGGTTCGGCGTTCGGCGCATCCGGGAGATGGTCGGCGCGGGGGAGGGGATGCCCCTGGTCGGGACCATAGTGAAGCCGTGTTGCGGCCTCACGCCTGCGGAGGTCGCCGTGCGGATCGAGCGCGCCGTGCGCGGCGGGGCCGCCGTCATCAAGGACGACGAGAAGATGATGAATCCGCCCTATTGCCCCCTGGAAGAGAAGGTGCGCGCCGTCGCCGGGGCCCTCCGGCGAGTCGCCGACGAGACGGGCCGACGCGCCCTCTACATGCCGCACCTGCCGTTCAGGACGGACCGCCTGAAGGAGATGGCGCAGCGCGCGGTCGAGTGGGGAGCGGGCGGCGTGATGTTCAACGCCACCCTCGCCCACAGCCTGGGCGCGCTACAGGTCCTGGCCGGGGACGCCGACCTGGACGTGCCGCTCTACGCGCACTGCGGCGGCCTGGCGGCGCTGACGACCGGGCCCCGTCGCATAGACGCCAGGGTCGTCGCCAAGCTGGCCCGGCTCTGCGGGGCCGACTTCTTCCAGATCGGCGTCTTCGGCGTTGCCGACTGCCACGTCAACTCGCTGGACTCGTCGCTGCTCGGGATGCTCGCCGCGACGTTCCGTGACCCGTGGGGCGGGCTGAACGATACGGTGCCCGTCACTGCCGGCGGGCTGGCCGCCCGGAACGTCGGACGCAACCTGGAGGCAATGCAGCACGGCAAGCTCGGCTACGCCGTCGCGCTCCTGGCGGGCAGCAACCTGCTCGACCATCCGGACGGCCCGGAAGCCGGCGCCCGGGCGATGTGGCAGGCCGTCGAGGCATACCTGCAAGAGGGGATCACGGATGCCGAGGACCTGGCGGCCCACGCCCGTCGCGGCGGCCTGGCCGAACTCCGCGCCCTCACGGAGTAACTTCACATGCCCTGTCTTGTTCCGCCTGACGCCAACGTGAAGGTGGAGGTCATTGGCCCCGCCTACCTCGACGAGATCATCGAGGTGGAGGGGGCGCTCTGCGGCGACGAGTGGCTGAGGGCGGCCCTGCCCGGCGTCACGGGGCCGGTTCGCATTGATTACACGCGTACCGAGGCCACGCGCTCGGTCTGCGACGAGCCGGGCGTCGCGCTCGTCGTGGAGTCACCCGGCGGGGACCGTATCCGGGTGACAGATCCAGGCTGCGCCGCCGGCCGGAAGCTGGTCACGAGCGAGCAGCGACTCGTTGACGTCGGCTCCCTCCGTCGCCTGGCCGGGGCCGAAGGGGAGAGGGAGATCCCGCTCCTCGATACACGGGTCGCACGCAGGGCGGTCCGCTCCCAACTCGGCGGCATGGGCGCGGGTTACGCGCTGGCGCTCGGCGGGAGACTCGTGCTCCCGGTCGGCTCCAGCGAGGGGAAGACGGACGAGGAGGGCGGGCTTATCTGCGGACTGCTCGGCGACAGTGGCATCCCTTTCAGCGCCGTCCCCGTCGAGGGCGCGGAGACGGACGTGACGACGCTCCTCTGGAGCACCGCCGGAGACAAGTTGCCCGTGGGGCGGCGCTCGGCCAGCCTGAAGGTGAGCACGGGCGCCCTTCTGGCACGCGCCGGCACGCCTGACATCTGCGTAGTCACCTCCCTGCCCAATGAAACCGCCCGCAAACTGCTCGCCGCTCTGCCGGGCTGGACGGTCTTCACGCCGTCGATGCGGAACGTGCGTCAGGGGCCGCTGGCCGAAACGGCCGGGCTTGCGGACGCTATGTCCATGAATCGGACGGAGTGGTCGTCGGTGCCGGACCGGGACGCGGTCGAAGAGCATTGCCCGCTCATTGCGGTGACGGACGGCCCGAGGGGCGCGAGCGTCGGCTTCCGAACGGCCCGGGACACACGGGAGTGGGTGGACGTGCCCGCCGCTCAGGTGACGCAAGTGCTCGACGCGAATCACGCGGGGGAGGCATTCACTGCCGGGTTCCTGGGCGCCCTGATAGAGATGATGGGCCTGGAGGGCCTGCGGGAGGGCAGGTACCGCGCTGAAACCGTGCGCGAGGCAGCCCGGCAGGGCTGCCTGGCGGCGGCCCTTGAGCTTGGGATCAGGGAACTGCGCTTCCCGACGAGGCGGGACGTCATGGGCCTACGGCGCAGTTCCTCCGGGACGCACTGACCGCAGGAACTCGAACCACGGCTCGAAGCCCTCGCCGCGCGTGGCGCTGGTCTCGAAGATACTCACCCCCGAGCGCGCCTTCTGCGCGTCCGCCCTGACGCGCTCCACGTCATAGGGGCAGTGCTCGATCAGGTCGATCTTGTTGATGAACAGCACGTCCGCCCGCACGAACAGGGCAGGGTACTTGCGGACCTTCTCGTCTCCCTCCGGCACGCTCAGGACGGCCGCCTTCACGTTCTCGCCCAGATCCAACGCCGACGGGCAGACCAGGTTGCCGACGTTCTCGATGAACAGGAAATCAATCGCGTCCAGGTCCATCTGCGCGATAACCGACGCGATCTGCGCGGCGTTCAGATGACAGCTTCCGCCTGTCTCGATGGGGCGCGCGTCGATGCCGCAGTCGGCCAGGCGCTCTGCATCCAGCGCGGTCTTCACGTCGCCGATGATCGCCGCGAAGGAACCGTCGAAATGACGCGCCGTCTGCTCCAGGATGGCCGTCTTCCCGCAGCCTGGCGACCCGATGATGTTCACCACGTAAACGCCGTGCCGGGCGAACAGGTCACGATTGCGCTGCGCAACGGTGTCATTGCTTCGTCGCGCCGATTCGACCAGATCAACCTTCCTCATCCTCCACCTCCACGTAGCGGACCGTCACGTCCATGCCGCCCACGATCTCCCGCTCAAAGCCGCCACACTGCGGGCAGGGGGCGAAGGCATCGCCCGGCTCGAAGTCGAGCCCGCACTCGCACCTGGCCACGGCCGGCGTCTCGCTGATGCGCACCTGGGTGTGGGTCATGCCGCTCTCGTCCAGGACCAACCTCATGCAGAACTCGAGGGTGGCGGGTGCGACGGCCGAAAGGACCCCCACATCGATGCCGACGGCGACGACTCTCGCCTTATCGCCGCCGCAGGCACGCACGGCGGTGTGGACAATGCTCTCGGAAAGCGCCAATTCGTGCATGATTCGGCCTGCCCCGACGAACGGAAAATGCATTATAGCGGTTGCCCGCCGGGCGTTCATGGGAAGGATGGACGGCATTCTTTAGCGATGTGCGGGGAAGAATCAAGAAATCTGTGGGCGCATTTGACAGAAAGGTTGCCAGCGGTTAGCATGTCCGGTTCTGTCGCACGTCGTGCGTCGCATCGGGGCGTCGGCGGAAGCCGCAGGAGTCTCAGGCTGCACGGCAAGGGGTGGCTGGAGAAGTCGCAGGTCTTTGCGGGGCAAGGCCTTATGCCTGACGTGAAGTTCATCGGCGACGACAGGCTGATCGAGTTCATGCGCCGGGTGCCCGGCGACAGAAGGTTCACCAATTCGCAGAACGACGAGGGGCGTCTGTGGGTTGACCTGGAAGATGCTGACCCCGCCGCCGTGCTGAACGGGCTGCGTGGGGCGCGGCCTTACTACTCGCTCAAGAGCGCCCTCATGCCCGCCATCGAACTGGTTGCCCGTTACGGCCAGGCACAGGACGACCCGTTGGCCGAGGTCGGCGATGCCCACGTCGTTTTGATCGGCGTGCGCGGCTGCGAGTGCCGCGCCCTGTCCTACCTCGATGCGATCATGCTCGACGAGCCGATGCCGGAGCCGTTCTACGAAAGCCGGCGGAAGAACTGCACGATAGTCTCCGTGGATTGCGCTGTGCCCGCCGAGTCCTGCTTCTGCAACCTGCTGGGCGAACCGGCCTACGCCGAAGCCAATTTCGACCTGAACCTGTCTCCCTGCGAGGGCGGCTTCCTCGTTGAAGCCGGCAGCGAGACGGGTGAGGCCATTCTTGCCGACGCTTCTTCGCTTCTGTCCGACGCGACCGGTGAGCAGCAGGACGCGCGGGACGATATGCAGCGGCAAGCGGCCGAGACGCTGGACGGCCAGAACGCGCAGTACGGCCTGCCGGAGGACTTCGCGGAGAGCATGCCGGCCACGTTGGAAGAAGCGTTCTGGCGCGCCGAGCTGGCCGAGTGCGTCCAGTGCGGCGGCTGCACGGCGGTCTGTCCGACCTGCTACTGCTTCCTGCTCTATGATCAGGAGGCCGGCGAGGGCGCCTACGAGCGCGTGCGCGTCTGGGATAGCTGTCAGTTCACCGGCTACAGCGAGATGGCAGGGCCGCCCGGGACAATGAAGCCGGACCCGCGACGCGGCCACATGAGCAAGTTCCAGCACCGGTTCGCCCACAAGTTCTGGTACAGCGGCGTTTACCCGGGCATCCTGGGCTGCGTGGGCTGCGGCCGATGCCGCGATACGTGCCCCGGGGCGATTGACCTGCGTAGAGTGCTTTCCGAGATGCAAAGCGAGCGCGTCAAGAATGAGTGACAACGTCTACCAGCCCGTTCGTGCCGAGCTGCTGGAGGTCAGGACGGAGACCCCGACCATAAGGACGTTTCGCATGGCTCCTGAAGAGCCGCTTCGGTTCCGTGCGGGTCAATTCGTGCAACTGACGCTGCCCGGGGTTGGTGAAGCGCCCTTCACCCCGTCTTCGTCGCCTTCGGTCGACGACGAACTGGAGATAACCATCCTGCGAACGGGCAAGGTCACGGACCTGCTGCACGAGCAACAGGCGGGCGCGGAACTGGCGGTGCGGGGGCCCTATGGGAAGGGCTACCCGACCGAGAAGATGAAAGGCCACAACCTGCTCGTGGTGGGCGGCGGCGTGGGGCTGGCGCCGCTGCGCTCGTTGCTGCACCATGCCTTCGAGAATCTGAGCGATTACCCCCGCGTGGCCATCAAATACGGGGCCCGTCATCCTTCAGAACTGCTCTATCGGGACGTCTTTGAACAGTGGGCCGCACAAGAGCGGGTCACCATGGACGTAACCGTGGACGTCCCCGACGACGGGTGGGCCGGCAGAGTGGGGGTCGTCACGACGCTGTTGGAGGACCTGGATTTCGACATAGAGAGTACTTACGTGGTCAGTTGCGGCCCGCTGATCATGCTCCGCTTCGTCACGCTGAGCTGCCTGAACGCCGGCTTCAAGCCGGAGCAGATATACCTTTCAATGAACCGCAAGATGAGTTGCGGGTTCGGCAAG
>Ga0180432_10001739_pt1 | contig 33908 bp, 49 predicted proteins | sample SS_ome_10_FD_132414 | JGI IMG/M metagenome (GOLD analysis project Ga0180432, IMG submission 132414) | Hypersaline lake sediment archaeal communities from the Salton Sea, California, USA - SS_1_MS_2 metaG | ecosystem: Environmental > Aquatic > Non-marine Saline and Alkaline > Hypersaline >... | reverse complement strand
GCCGTCTTCCGGAAGCGTTCGATCTCCGAGTGTGAGGGTGTTCTCGATATATTGAAGGCGTTGATCTCGCCCTGTTCACAGACGATTCGTTCGATGAGTTCATCGTCGTCCATTTCGAGGCTGATGATGCCGACCTTATAGCCGGCAATGGCCTGATAGATCGCTTCGTTGCACATGAAAGCGCTCTTACCCTTGCCCGGTCGTGCGGCTACGATGGTCATCTTTCCGATCCGGTAGCCGTTCGTGCGTTGATTGATCCCCGTATATCGGGAAGGAATGTACTGAGCGTGCTCATCATCGTTTTTGCTATATGTTTCCAGCAAATGCTGAACGATTTGCTCATTCGTCATCGCCAGTTGGCTGTCTGTGTCCAAATGGGTGAGCGTTTCGATGATGTCCGTGACGACGTCGTCGGACGGTTCGCCATTGTCGATCGACAACTTGGCGGTGCTGATCGTTTGAACGACAGCGCGAAGAATGGCCTTCTCCTTGACCAGCAAGGCATAATGACGACAATGCCCGGGAACTACACATTCGTCCATGTAGAGGTGCAGGCGGCCGGCCAGGTCTTCCCGCCTCTTGGTCAAGAGATAGTCGCCAACGGACACGCCATCGACGAGCTTGCCGCTGACATGGACGGCGATGATTGCATTCCATACTTCACGACACTGAGGAATGAAAAACCAGCTGGAGTTACAGCCCATGTCGATTGCCATATCGACATTCGACGGTTCCAGTAACATCCCGCCAAGAGTAGCTTTCTCTGCTTGTTCGTTGTGTAGATTGCTGATATCCGTTCCGGTAATCTCTTGCATTCCTGATCTCCAAAAAGCAGGGGAGCCTGCTGGTGAAGCAGACCCCCCTGCCGCGGGCACCGGGAGCTGCGACTAAATCTCGTCGCTGCCCGAGTCGAAGTTATTCGACGCAAACCATTTCGCGTTTGCCTTCGCCGGATCCGCCTTCATTTCCTTGAGCAGCTCGCGCAGATAATCGCGGTGCTCTTCATTCCAGTTGTCGTATTCGGCGCCAAGTACGCTACCGATCAGCTTCGCCTCGATGTTGCGCTTCTTGAATGCTCCGATGATCTTCTGCTTGTCCTCATCGGGAAGCAGAGGCGAACCATTCTGCGGGGCGGCTTCTGCCGGCGTTTCCGCGGAAGACGGTTCATCCTGAGTATTCTCGTCGAGCCGTGCTTCGAGTTCCGCGATGGTCCCGGACGTTGACAGACCGGCATCCTCGCATTGCTGCTGGAGTTGTTCTTTCCTTGACGGAGTTTTCTTCTCCGTTGCCGGGGGCTTTTGCGTGGTCTGGGCCGGCGCCCTGGTTTCGGTTATGTCGAGCGCGCGTCGCGAAGTGTCATCGTCGGCAAACGTGGACAGTTCATCGGACGTGTACGGCAGGGTTCCCAACTCGTTCGGGAACGCCAACCGGAACGCCTGCGCGATGCAGACTTTCTTCAGCATGAAGACCGGCATCTGCTTCCATGTGGCCTGATTCCTGTTGGCCTCCGACATCGGCACACTCCAAACGAAGGGCCGCTGCCAGTCCTTGCGGTAGACCGTACAGGTGGCGGCGACCGGAGTGTTGCCGTCGAACTGGACGTTACATTCCCAGCCGTCGAGCAGGCCGGTGCGTTCAGCACGCTGAATGTAGACCTGGTAGCCGGTGATAATGTTGGCGGGGCTCTGCCCGTACTTGACACAGTAAACCTCGCGCTTGCGAGGGTCGAGGCCGTTGGCCTGAATCTGGTCGATAAGAAGAGCGAACTCTTTCTCGGTTGTTCCGGGCGCGTAGCGCTGCCGGATATCGTCAATGGAGATCTGCTGAAGAATCAGCTCTCCTTCTTTACGGGGATCCCACTTGACGACGCTGGTCTCTTCACTCATGACTTTCCTTTCTGTCAGAATGGAAGCGGATCTTCATCCTCTTCCGTGAACTCGCCCATCACATCCGGCTCTGCCGGCCGTGGGCTTTCCGTGGTGGGAGACATTTCTCCCGGCGAACCGTCTATCATTTGCGGCAGTGCATCATCCAGCCAGTGGATGATCGATATGACCTCCCTTCTTGTTAGTGCTTTCCCTACGGGGAACTTTGTTCCGTTCTGCAGCTTGATGTGGACCACCCAGCCGCTAACGTCTTTTTCTGCTGTGCAATATCGTAGATCAGGAATCTCATATCCTGTTGAATTACCCAAGGGTTCGTCGCCCATCAATCTGCGGGCTACGCTATCGATGTAGTTTTTCTGGCCTGCTGTCAGGCGATAGCGATTGGCCTTTTGGAGAATATCAGGAAAGGCTTCGGCTGGACGGCCGGTAAGCTGCCCTGAATCCACCATAGCCTGAAGCCGCTCGACATAGGGCGCGTCTTCCGGATGATGTGCCATCAGAATTCATCTCCACAGATTTCCTCTCGGTATTGCCGACACCAGTGTTTGACCGGACAATACCCTTCACAACGGACAGACTCTCCAGGTCGGAACTCTACATGGAGTTGCTTCTTGCCTGTGTATCCTGCGATGAATGCTTCAGCATCCATCTGCGAATCAAAGTTACCACCTCCCCTCGCGGCTACTGTTGTTCCTTTCGAATGATAGACTGCCGCAAAGCGATCAGGCTTGGCCCACCGTTCCTCATGCGAGCAGCGGGGCAGCTTGTCGTCGGGCAGCATCTTCGATGATTCGAAAAGATTGACTCGTTGTTCGAGGTACTCGTAACACTTGGCGTCGTTCCAGACTGGAACGTCGAGGACTTGCGCTTGCGCGTCGGGATACCCCCGGCCGTTGCGCTCCTTCATGTATTCGGACATGCGCCAGTCTTTGAGCAGGGTTTCGATCGATAGCCGGGTAACGGCAATCCCTTGCTGGCGCAGCATGAACCCATAGCAGTTCGTTTGCCGGACCCAATCGTCCTTTGGTCCTTCCTTGATCGCATAGATTGAAGTGATCTTGAAGTCACGCAGATGATATTGCCGGACACGTTCCGGCCAATCCCGATCCGGACTGATAGACCGAAGGAAGGACATTGCCGCCTTCTCTTCGGGATCGTCGATCCGTTCCAGTCGATCAGGCGTACCGCTGACCTGGAAATTTCCGATGTTGAACAGAAGCGTATGCTCCGTGAGTGCCCCTCGGGTATGCGACTGTTCCAGAATGTAGTGAACACTTTTCCCGAGCAGGATCCAGAGTCCTTCCTGCACGTCCATGACGACCTTGTCACGATGACGTTCCAGAAGGATCTGAAGCTGAGCTGGACTGATGAGCTGCGTGACCGAATAGTCTCCGGCTCGTTCGTACTGATCGTTGCGGACAGCGGAAACCCAGGCCTGAGACAGACCCTTCTTGTTGGTGACGATCATATGCATTCCTTTCTCCTGAGGGTGGATCGTCAAGGATGACTGAAGCTATTGCAAAATTTCTGTTGCGGTCAATAGAAAAAATATGTCATGCTTCCGGCGCATTCCTTCTTGGGGTTTGGGCCGGTCCCGGGATCCTCCGGGCCGGCCCTTTTCCTTAGAATTCTTCCGATTCCCCGGGGAACTTGACGTCCATGTTGCGTAGGTCCTGTATTTCAGGAGCTTTACTGGTCGGTGTACTGGCCGGCTTCGCCCTGCCATCGGCCCATTTCCGGAGCGCCGTGATCTGTTCGACCATCGTTCGGCTCAGCGGGACGGTATTCTTCAGGCAGGACAGCACCATATTCGTGTCAGGATCGCCCTCAGAGGCCGTGAAGGACTCGAAGAGGGCATCGATATAGGCTTGCTCGATCTCGGCCCCTGTGTAGCCGTGTGAGGCTTCTACGAGGGCGGCCAGATCATAAGCTGCGGGATCTCGCTGGTATTTTCTGATCTGAATCTTCCAGATGGCTTCTCGTTCGACGTTATTCGGCAGATCGCAGAAGAACATCGCATCGAAGCGGCCCGGCCGGATGAACTCCGGAGGTAGCTGCGTGATGTCGTTGGCCGTGGCCACGACAAAGACTGGCGCCGTCTTCTCCTGCATCCAGGAGATGAAGGAGCCGAAGACTCTGCTGCTGGTTCCGCCGTCTGTGGCATTCGATGATTTCGTTCCGCTGAACGCTTTCTCGACCTCGTCAATCCAGAGGATCGCCGGGGCGATGGCTTCACAGGTCTTCTGGACGGATCGAACGTTGCTTTCGCTTTCGCCTACGATCCCCCCGAAGATGCGACCAGCATCCAGCTTCAGGAGCGGACGCTCCAGAATGTTTGCCGTGGCCTTGGCCGTCAGTGATTTCCCAGTCCCGGGCACACCAACGATCAGGATTCCTTTCGGTGTCGGGAGTCCGAACTCTCTGGCCTTGTCCGTCATACAGCTCTGCCGATTGCAGAGCCATGTTTTCAGGAAATCCAGGCCGCCGATGTCATCAATACTGAACTCTGATTCGAAGATTTCGAGGATCCCGCCTTTTTTGATGGCATGTGCCTTCTCGTTCGAGATGAGTTTCGGATTGAGCTTTTTGTCTTGGACATAGCTGAGCGCGAAGGCATTCTCCGCTTCGCCGGCCGTCATGCCGAGCGCTGCTTCAGCGATCGTCTTCTTGGTCGGATCATCCAGCTTCTTCCAAGATGTCTTTCGGACATTCTCTGCAATCTCCATGAGCTGTTCTTCAGACGGAAGATCGTATTCGACGATCGTGATTTCTTTCTCCAGTTCTGGAGGAATGATCCGGCGACAAGCCGTGATGATAAACGTCCAGCCTTTGCGCTTTGCGCGTGGCATCAGATCTTTTAAAAGGCGAACCTCACCAGGAGTAAAGTCTTCCATGAAGAGGTGAAAGTCTTTCAGTAGGAAGAGAGCTTTATCCGGGATCTTGCAGGCTTCACGGTCCAGCAGATGTTCCATCAGTGCAGGCGGTGAATCAAACCCGGTCATGGTGTCGCCGTTGACAGTGTTGACCAGACGGCCCATCGCATCCCAAACGTAGAGCGGCCTGCTGTTCAGGGCCGCTCCGATCCGCCCTATCTCCGTGGTGACCCGATCTTCTTCATGCGTGATGAAGTAGAGCAGCGGGTACGCCGCTCTAATGTAGTCCTTGATATGGTCAATCATTCTGATATCTCCAGGGCTGTTGAAATGCCTGTTTCTTCATCGCGTTCAATGATGGGATCATTGCAGCAATCCCGGCCGTAATTGACAAGAGAACACGTTTCGCATCCTTGGCCGAATTCCCGTGGTTGAGTGCATTCAGGTCGCGGAAGCAACCGTTTGCCATCACATGTTTTAATCATCTTCAGGGATCCCTCCGATCTCGTATTCGTCGATGATTTCGTTTTTCTCATCCAGGATTACCAGCGTCAGGCCGCCATCATCGACAGCTATGCCGTGCTCTGGCGCCTGATTATTCAGCCAGTCCTGGATCACTTCAACTGATGTTGCCATCGATCATCCTTTCCGGGTGTTTGCAGAAGAATTCATGCTCCCATTGAACACACAGCTCTCTGCTTGTTGAACAATACTCGCGCCAGCCGTCTATGGTGACATGCCACAAGCCGCTGACGTTATCGAATTCGATATTCGACCGCCGTTTGATGCTCCGCTCCCCGTCAAGGGGAGCAGAGGCATCGTTATAGAGGCGGTGGACCTGGCCGTTTGGCCTGATCAGTACAGGAATGTCAGTCATCGGTGCTTCAGCACTTTCTGAAGCGTACGCTTCCAGAACTCACGCTTGCGTTCGTGCTTCGTGATCTTTCCGAGCGCACGCTCCAGGTGTTCGGTTGCCTTTTCGCATTCGGGGCCGGAGAAGCCGACCGCATCGATCTTCACCGAGCCGTCAGGATCTACAGTGATGTTCAATTCACGTTTGTTCATATTACCATGCCACCTTCAGGAAGATACTCCCGTCTTTATTGATGCGATGTTCGCGGATCCGATGGCCTTTGCGTTTGCACTGCTTCTGTACAACGGCCAGGGCATAGCTTTGCTTCAGCTTCTCGGCGCCACTGCCGATCTTCTTAGGCAGGCCACCGCCACCCCAGGCGTCGAAGACGACCTGATAGGCGGATCCTTTCTTCACAAGGCCGATTTCATAACTGGCACCGGGAACGCTGATCGCATGATCGCATTTGCCGTAGTCTTCCGGCTTGATGCCGTGCTTGTAGGCTGCGGTTTCCCCATGGAAATCATTGACCCAACGGCCATACCACTTGAACGTCTTCTGTTCTTCTAGAAATGTCCATCCGTTCTCTTTGCATGCAGCTTTCAGAGCTTCAAGGTCTTTCACCTGAAGCTCGATGGTTTCAACGTGGCTCATAGCATCCTCTTCCGTTGAGATTGGCCTTGCTACTCTTCATCGTTCTTCTTCCCATCTTGCATGAGCCCAGCGGCAGATTTCTCTGGCATCGAGTTCTTCCCGGTCGCAGAGATGCATCAGGTCACAGAACAGATCCTTGATGCCGTCTTCGTCTACAGCAGGGTGTTCTCCGCGCAGCTTGCAGGCTTCTCGAACGGCGCCGGCCGCATGATATGCTCGCATGCCATTTGTCGGACCGCCGTTATTAATAGCTTTATTCGGATTGTGTTTCATTCGAACTTTACCAGCCCTTCCTCTCTTATGCTGAGCCATTGAATTGCGCCATTTGTGCCGCGACCGACAATAAGATGATCCATGATCTTGATGTCCAGGATTTTGCCGGCCTCTATAAGCTGGCGTGTTTGCCGGACATCTTCGACGCTGGGTGTAACACCTCCCGTCGGGTGATTGTGAATCAGAACAATAGCTGATGCTGCTCGCTCGATAGCTGAGCGGAAGATTTCACGGCAGTGGACCAGGCAAGAGTCTATGATGCCACTGCTGATGATTTCTTTGGATCGCATGCCGTTTTTGGCGTCCAGATATAAGCACATGAAGCATTCGGTCTGACTGTCTGCAATACTTGCTGCTTCATTGGCCGCATCTTCTGCGCACTTAATTCGTTTATCGCCAGCAATGCGGTACTCCACACCGGCTTCGGCTAAGATAATTCTCAATCGACCCTCCATCCATCGTCGTAGATAGCTTGGAATGAATCGTACATTTTGGTTTCACAGCACTGTCCCCGAGACAACATGCCGATTACTTCGACCATGTCGCCGCACCAGATGGTGGTTTTGCTTCTGCGAAGAGCGAGAAGGCATCCGTAATCCTTCCGGAACGGTTTCGCTTCGGGATTCGCTCTGATGAGCGGCAGCACCCTGCCGTAAGGCCAGAGGTGCGGCCGCTGCATCATCTCGATGTCATTCTGTTCTTCTATGACTTGATTGTCACTGATTTCAGAATTCATCTGAAGTTTCTTTCGGGCTGTTGGCTTCAGCTTTTTCTCGCTCGATTTGCGCTGCATACGCATGACGCATATTGTCCGACTCTTTCAACGTGTTGGGCAGCGTGATGCTGCTTTTGGTCGGCCATCCGAGTCGGAGTTTCTTCAGGACTTTCTTAGAACTCATCGTCGATATCTACCTCTAAGTTGCGGCTTGAACCGAGCTGCTGGAACTTCTTGATGACTTCCTGCTTGTCGGCTGCGGCCATTTCTTTGAGCTTTCCGATGGCTTCATCGATGTTCTTCTGCAGTCCGGCGGTCATATTGCCGGACTTGTCGGCCTTGATGTCCTTCGCTGTCTGCGAGAACATGGTACGTTGCTGTTCGAGGAAGGCTTCCAGCTCTTTGTCATCGAAGAAGTTCATGTCCTTGAATTGGTCGATGAACTTAAGTACGGAGTTGATGCTCTTCTGGTTCCACTTGTCTTCTTCGACGCTGAGCTTCAGCTCGTTGAACGTTTTCGTTGCGCGTTCGCGCATTTCGGTGACGGCATCGACGATGAATTGATCGCGTGCTTCCCGCAGCTTGGCTGCCGATTCCTGGGCCACTTTTTGGCGGGCTTCATAGATGGCTTCCTGCTCTGCCGTAGGGATACCTTCCTTGGCAATGTCGGCCGGAGTTGTCACGTTGAAATGCAACACTTGGAAGAGAAATTTGTCCTCGAACTTCTCGATTGGATCGAAAAAGCCACGGATTGCATCTTCCATTTGCTGAGGTGTGACCTTGTAAAGTTCAGCGTGTTTGCGCCAGAAGGTAATGCTTTCTTCTTGCAGATCGTCATACGAGTTGAGGTATTGCGATCGCGCTTCGTTGAACTCTTTCTGCCACTGGCCGACCAGTGCGCTGAACGCCGGGAGTTTCGAATCCGGCATGGCATTGGCAAGGCCGTTGGCGAAGGGAATCGTAAACGTGTTGATGAACCCCTGCAGCCGGCTGCGAATGAGCGCCAGCTTCTGGAGCGGCGAGTCTTTGGCATCGTCACCGAAGACTTCAGCCTGCACTTCCTCGGGGAAGAGCTTCATTCTGCCAAGGCTGCGGATCTTCTTGTTTTCGCTGTTCTCCGGCAAGCCGAAGAACTCCGGACGATTCGGCATCTGCGGGTTCGGATACCTGACAGAGTGCTGAACCAGTGTTGTTGCTGCTTCTACGTTCATCAGAACTCCATAACCTCCTGTTTGTGAGCCAGTGGCTCGATTTTGTAACGATAGATACCATGGACGGTGTCCACGGCTTCCGCGACAATCGTGCTGTCGTCGTACTGCTGTAAGAATCGCCGGCAATCTGCGATTCTCGAGTTGATCCTGTGACTTCCGCTGATGATCTCAAGATGGATATTCAGGGCTGGCCCTTCTCGTAATGCATCAAGGATGAGGCCATTTTGCCCTCCGAGTCGAGGCTTGGCCGCTTCGGGAATATTCGGATCGGTATGTTTCATTACTTGCCTCCGGCTACCTGGTTCTGTTACTCTTTCGACTATGGATAACGATCTGGCAGCAGTCCTGAGATCCACCTATCAGAAGAAGGCCAAGGCCTTCGAGATGTATCTCGAAGAGCGGCCACAGAAGGCCATTGCCGATACGATTGGTCTTCCAGTCGCCACGATCAAGACCTGGATCAAGCGTGAAGACTGGAAGAACAAACGTGCGTCGGTAAACGAGGCGCTCCTGCGCGGCTTGCGCGAAAGATACGAATTGTTGGTCACCAATGCTCGGTTCGAGGTTCTTCAGCGGCATCTGGATATGTCCAAGAAGATCGAGAAGCAGATCATGTCGCTACTGTTCCATGAAGACGGAAGCCCGAAAGAGGTAACCGAGTACGGCATGTATCGACTCAGCCAGGCCATGAAGAACATGACGGATGTGTCGGCGCGTGCGGTTGGCCTCGATCGGGATCCCGGCTTCAAGGGAAAGGCGAATATTGCCGGCGTGACGTTGAATCTCAATCTCAACCCAAAGCCAGCAGATGAGCCTAAGCAGATTGATGTTGAAGTAACTGATCATGGATCAAACGAATTCTGAGCGAAAGGCCCGAATCGGAAGCGATGACTGCCCCAATTGATTCCATCTTTGGCTTTCCGGGAATGCATTCATAGCACATCGTCCGGTTCGGATTTCGGGTTTTGAAAGTGCTTTCACAGTGAGAACAGAGTTTGAACTGTTTCTTCATATAATAACCTTTCTGGCCTGCTTCCAGCAGCCCTTTCTCGTCCTGCCGCCCAGAGGCCAACAAGGCCGGTGCAGCGTACCGGCTACCGCCGTCCGCTGACCGCCAGCGTTGTGCCTAGTCACTGCACGCGGCTCCCGGCATCAGTCTCCCCGGTGTCCATCCTGGCCGCGCCTGCTCAATCGCGTGCGCGAGTCCCGACGCTGGGCCACGGTAATCGCGGATGCGTTCCGCCTCCACCATCATCGGGTATGGCCCGAGGGGTGGCTGGACCTGCCGCGCCGTGAATCGCCATCGGCCCTTGTCGTCCACGCGAGGGGTCTCCCAGTCGAGGACCTCCCAGACGTTCCAGCGGTTGTCAGCTTCCCGTGCGCCCCGGCTGAAAATTTCAATCCAGGCCCCAGGCACAACAACCGCGTCGAGGCTATTCGTCAATCCGCTCATTCTTCGCTCCTTTCCTCAAGCCTCACGCGAGGCGTTGGGGCGACAGGGTGGTTAGCCCTGCCGCTCGTGGTTCACTACAGCGAACGCAGGCCGTTCCACACGATTTCGTGCAGGATGCTTTCCGACTCGCGGTCAATGTGTTGCACGGCGTCAGCCAGCTTGTTCAGCTTCACGGACTGCTCGACCATCATGCGGGCACGTTGGCGCAACACGTCTGCCGTATTCTGTCGCCCGCAGCATTGAGCCCGTTCCAGGTCTTCGCGAATTTCCGCCATCTTCGGTTCCATCGTCTGTCTCCTTGGCCTCATTGTTGTTTAGTCTTGGCCGGGGTGGCCCGCCCCAACCAAGACATTCACGGTACGCGGACAAGCCGCGCCCGTGATGTCTGTCGTTCGGTGTATCGAGTTTCCGAGCAAGCACGATATGCCTGTTCTCGTTATAGCCCAGTCGTTTTATGTGTTTGACGACACGGATGCGCCCGTGTTTAGGGTGATAATACGTCCCGTCTTCCTGCATCGGCTCGTACTTTGTGATAGCGCACCGAACCAAGTCTTGCACGGTACTCGTCATTCGCTGTTGCTCCTTCCTCAACCGTGAAGACGGTCGTTGGCGGGAACGTAATCAAGGCAATCCTGTCGCGGAGGATCGCACAGACCGTGTCCCATAACGCACGCGCCAGAGTCTCCGGCCACGTCGGCGTCGTTGTTCTCGCAAGTGCGGCAATTATCTCCAACAACGGAGTCCACAGATACCTTGCTATCGCTCGGATCGTGACTCCAAGCGTTGGCTGCAATCCCATGCCTCACGGCGACGCGATGAACAACCCACTGTTGTGCTTGCAGAAGGTCGGCCCAGTCCTCCCGCGTCCAGTCGTCGGCCTTGAGCCGGTTGAACTTCTTTGCGGCGTCCGGTGGTAACCGGAAGCCCAACAAAGCACTCAAGGCTACCTCTTTACGCGACAATGAAAAGCGTCGATGACACTCTCCGCACCGTCCGTCGTAATCCCACAGGTTCACTGGCCCTCCACAGTCAATGCAGCTTTTCATTGCGCGTGATCCTTTCCGTTCTGCTTCTCCCACACCGGGCGCATGACACGGACAAAGCCGTTGGCCTTCTTCGCCTCGTCGGTTAGCATGTCCGGCCAGTACAGGTGGTCGCATTTCCCGGTCGGGTTCCTGACGGTGATTGGTCCGCCGCAGTGCTTGCACAAAGCAGAACAATCACTTGGACACATACCCGAATGGGCCGCTTGCGTTGTCGGTTCAGTCATGGCTTTCTCCTGGCCCATTCAGGCCGGTCAAGTGTGCGTTCGGCCAATACCATTTCGGGTCTGGCAGTCGTTCAGCTAACCGCACGATGCGTGCAGCCGTGGGAGGATGCGCGATAGCGCAACCCCAGCCCGTAACCAGCAACAGCAGTTCCACCGCTGCCATGATTGGCCAAAGGCAAGGCCGAACAAGGCGGTGGAGAACTACAAACATTCCGTTCCGTTTCATGTTTGAGTCTCACTCTTCGCGTTATCGTAAATCTCAACCTCATAACGATGTCAATTCCGCCTTGCGTGCTCGTGCCTCGCGACGCGTGGCGTAACGTCTGTTGATGTGCCACACCCTGTGTTCTGATTGAGCAGTATGCGCGCTTTGGTCGGTTGTGAAATTCAATAAATGCTCTGTGTCCCTCATGGGCCCGCACCAAGTCTGTCAGCCTCAACATGATTGATCAATCTCACCCCTAGGAGAGTAACTCGATCCATATGAGATCTAGACACAGAGCAAATGCCCGTCTCTCCGGGCTGTCAAGCCAAATCGGTTTTTGCAGACGTGCTGGCTTTCCGGGTCTGTCGATCCATCACGAATTGCGGGGCTCGTCTGAATCGAGAGCTGACATAACCCCATCACGGTGCCGGTCTTTCCCGGCTGTCAGCACCTGGCTACTTGGATCGGCCTCTGTGCGTATGCGAACCCCGGTCTTTCCCGGGAGTCAGTTTCGTTCCTCAAGAAGTGAGCCGGTCCCCCGCCACGTTGAGGCGCCGGCCTCCAGGACGGACATCGTTCTCACCTCCTTTCCGCTCAGGGTACAGGGAAACTCAAAACGTGAGAAAAAATAACATGCCCGATGGTCCGAAGCAAGCACCGAAATCGGTGGGCCCGGACGTCGATCCAGCAGCGGATCAGGTCGCCCTGAAGCGTCGACTGGACCATCTGGTCGATCATTTGGTCTGTCATAGCTTCAAATCCCCCTGAATTCGTTGCGAGGATGACGCTGACGGGCCTCGGCTCTTGTCCCGCGGCTAGTTGCGCAGGTCAGCTCTTACAGGCCCGTCAGTGTCGAATTTCAGATCCCCGCCTTCTCTGCTGCGGCGAGGGCTTGCTTGGCTCTCGCTTGTGATCGCTTTACTGTCGGGTATGTTTCCCATCCGTTCCAGATAGACAAGCCACGAATGTCCTCCAGCGCCTCCTTCAGCGCCCGTGCTGCCGCCCGTTCGGCCCCCAGTTCGGAGTCGATGATGGCGGCGACCTCGTGATTCATCGGCTCCCCGAAGACGCATCGTTCATCAATGCGTGCTGCCGCTCGTATCGCTGCTTCGCTTGGCATACCAGTCCTCCACTCATTTCACCGGAAAACCGGCACCGTAATGTGAACATCCGTCTGATTCATGATTCCATGCTTTCCGGTCAACCAATGACCGTGATCCGTGTCAAATCGCAACATACCGCGATCGCACCTGCCCCCAGGCAACGCTGCGACCAGTGTTTCTTCGGCATTCGAACCACGCCCGGCCTGCCCAGGCCCGATCTCTTCGAGTTCTTCGGCCGCCTCCGACTCTTGTGCCTCATCGTAACTTCCACCTCCCATAGCAAGCTCCTACCCACGAAGTTCTGCGCCAGCAGAACCTTCGATCAGGTAGAAGCGGTAATCCCTCTGTATCCTATCTCTGAGAGTGTATGTGTAGTATGTGTATTCTTACGCATAGCTACACGCGCACGCGTATGTAACGCGTTACCAACCCAGGTAACTACGCATCAGCAACGCGTTGTCAACGCACACAGGTTACTACGCATTGCCTTTTAGCATAATAGCATTTCTTCTTTACTTCTTAAGATATACCTCTCGTCGCACGTGCGCGCGCACGCGTAACTACTTGCCGCTGATGATCATACGCAGGGTGAGCGTGTGCGCGAAAACAAGAAAGCATGCGGTCCAGAAGCCGTCATGCCACTCTGACATATCGCCAAATATGGCAGCTTCAAACATGAGTGAGTAGCTGCCGGCCAGTGCGACGATGATGATCAGCCATGCGATGATCAGGGAGAACGTGTTGGACATCTTCAGATCCTCCACACCCGGGACACATCACACAACCGGCTACACGAGTCGGTTGATTCGGCCCCGCTCTGAGCGCGGCATCAGCCGCGCCGAGAGCGTGTTGTTGTTCAATCCGCCCACCAGTGAGCGGGCGTCAGAGTACCACCGTCGAGGGTGGTGCCGTCGTCACGGTGGGCGTACACCCACCGGTGCTGGTCGTTTAAGACCAGCGTGCGGCCTCTGCGCCGCAGCACAGGCACCAGCAGGGTGCCGTTCTGCGTGCAGAAGAGCTGCGCGGGCACGAATCCGTGCGTACGTGCAACCACGCGCAGCGTGGCCTTCGGGGTCCAGCCCCGGAACCGCGGCAGCGGGGCATCCAAGACCCCGGTGGTCTCGGTGCCCTTCGAGAATTCACAATGCATGGTTCGCATGGCTAACCTCCAGAAAGCGGCCGGGGGCGCGTGGCCCCCAGCCATCGGTTTACGTTATCCGGCCCGGACAACTGTCCGGGCCTGGCGGCTCTGCGCCGCCTGCTTCTCGCGAGCGTAGCGATTCGCGTTGCGCTGATCCCACTCGCGGGCCTGCTGGCTGCGCGCGGCGTTCCACTCATCGCGCTCAGCTCTGTATCGGTTCGCACGGCTGCAGTCGACCGTGCCGTCCTCACGCACTTCCGTGGGCGGCTCAGGCGGAACCTCATGCGCTTCGAAGCGCGTTGCCGCGATTCCACGGCGCTGATTCCCGTTCACGCCACGGAAGACCTTGCCGTCGAGAACGAACGAGTTCCACTCGCCTTTCTCGATGAGCTTCTTCACGCTCACCGGCTCATACCGCTCTGTCCTATCGGTCATGAGGCCCTCGTCGACGAGCTTGCCGGTGCTGCCCGGCCCAGTCCTCAGCACGAGGTTGCCATCGGCGTACTTCTCGATCACACCGATCAGCTTGCCGCGTGTCCACGGTACGAACTCGACGAAACCTTCCACCAACTGATCCAGATTGCGCATAGCGCTCCCTCCTGGGTTGAACGGTTCGACGTGGCAATCTACCACGCCAAAATCCCCTCAACAGCGGAAGCGGCACACAGCCAGAAAAGCATTCTTACCCGAACATTCGCCCACGATTCAAAGCGATGAAGGGCATGCTCCCAAATACAGGTAGAGTATGAAATATACAGTACCTCTCCCCCACACACATCTTCACATCATCTTTTTTTGGGGATTTTCTGGCAATTTCGGGAGCTTGCTGGATTTTTCCGGGGGATCCCGGTGCTTGTGTTGTAGAAAAATTTCTCCGCAGGAAAAGAAACTTGTTGCATGCGAAAAAAATTCTGATAGAGTGTGGGGGTGTTGGCGAGGAATGGAGGTTTCTGATGGCGAGTGGTGAAGACGCGAAGTTGAAGGCGTTCACGATCACGATACATCCGCCGGATGCGGAGTGGCGGAAGCGGTTGCGGTTTCTGGCTGCGAAGGATGACTGTCCGATGGGGCAGGAGGTGATTCGGGCGGTGGATGAGAAGTGGGAGCGTGAGCACGAAGAGCTGAAGGAGGAGTTCTGATGATCGTCAAGGCGATCAGTCTCTGGGAACCCTATGCTACGGCGATGCGGCTTGGGCTGAAGCGCAACGAGACGCGGAGCTGGTCGACGGATCACCGCGGCCTTCTCATGATCTGCGGGGCGAAGACTCGGAAGGGGATGGGGGTCATGGCTGAGGCCAGTATAGGGGATCTCTTTGAGCCGTACATTCCTGATGATGTCCTCATCGACGATTGGGAGGGGTGGCACTACGGGCAGGCGGCGGCGTTGGTCAGGGTTGTCGATTGTGTGTCGACGGATATCATCGGGAACTACTCTCCGAGCCAGTCCGAACTTGATCTCGGGGATTACGGGCGCGGTCGGTATGCGTGGATCACCGAGCCGGTCAACTGCGAGTTCGAGTCGTTTCCGGTGAAGGGGCGGCAGAGGTTATTCGATCTTGAGATCGATGACGAGATCGTCGTCGCGGGAGAGTTCTGACGATGAAGCATCTGCGATATCTAAAGTACGTGCTTCGGCACAAATGGTTCGTATTCATTGAGTGCTTCAGGCTCGGGATCCCCTGGCGCGGACTCGTGCATGATCTGAGCAAGTTCCGGCCGAGCGAGTGGTTCCCCTACGTTGAGAAGTTCTATGGGGGATGGAAGGATATCAACAGCTCCCATCCGGTCAACCAGGCATTTGACAAGGCATGGTTGCTGCATCAGAAGCGCAACCCGCATCATTGGCAGTACTGGCTGCTCATGAACGACAACAGCCCCGCGATGGAGCGAACAATCTTGGGCGCGAAGCTGTGCATCAGGGATATGGCTCGTAGCGGCGGAATGCAGATGCGCAAGATCGATGAGGCCATGAAGTATGCCGGCGATTCGATTACGGCCGGCCTGCGGGCAGGCGGCGATCAGTTCAGTGATGTCGCGTGGCTGAACATCGCAGACGCAGAAAGAAACCCGATGAGAGAGATCGGGCAGTTCGTCATGCGACTGTTCTGCTACGACCGGCCGCTGGAAATGCCGATGAAGTACCGCAAGGAAATGCTGGCCGACTGGATCGGGGCCGGTATGGCGATACACGGCAAGCGCGAGGTCAAGGAGTGGTACGCGAAGCAGAAGAACATCATCCTTGCCGCGGATACCAATGAATGGATCGAGACAATGATGGAGAAGCTCTGATGTTCTGGCCGGCGGGATACCTGTTTGCGCTGATCATGATCGTGATCGGGGTGTGCGCGTACAAGATTGGAGAGTGGTAACGATGGGGGCGAAAATCACAACCGATGTCATCTACCGGCCGAGGGGCCGGGCCCAGGAGTTCGCTGAGTCTTCGCCCGGCGCCGGCAACGGGCTGGCCTGCAATCTCTACCAGGGCTGCGTCCACGGATGTCGGTTCTGCTTCGTGCCGTGCATGAAGTTTATGCCCGATCGAGAAGTATTCAACGCGATGGTCACGCAGCGCAAGAACATCCTCAAGCGGCTGGAGAAGGATGCGAAGAAGCTCGCCGGGACAAGCTCGCCGGTCTTCCTCTGCTTCACCTGCGATCCCTACCCGCCGTACAACGTCGAGGTTTTTCGCGGCAAGGATGGCTTATCCCGCTACATGACATGCTGCGGCTGGTCAACGACATCGCAAGCGCTGGAAATTCTTGAGCACTACAACATTCCAGTCTCAGTGCTTTCCAAGGGCGGGATGAGCGCAAAGGATGATCTGCTCGGAGTCTTCCGGAAAGCGAAGCACAACGATCAGCTGCAGCGCGACTGGCGGTTCGGGCAGACGATCCTGTTCACCGATGATGACCGGAGTCGGCATCTGGATCCGCTCGACGACGACAAGGACGGGTGGCGCATCGCCGGATGGGAACCGCACGCGGCTGACTTCCAGAGCCGCCAGGCCGCCATTCAGCTCGCTCACGATCTCGGGATCTTCACCTGGGTATCGATCGAGCCGGTGATCAACACTGAGCAGGCGCTCGATGTCATCGACCGTATGCTGCCGTATGTGAAGCTCTTCAAGGTCGGCAAGCTGAACCACGGCGAAGAGATCGACGAGGAATGCGCCCGGATCGAACGGGAAACCGACTGGCGCAAGTTCACCGCCGATGTGAAGAAGCTCGTTCCGAAAGACATGCTCTACCTGAAGAAGAGCCTCCAGGAGTACGCATGAACGAAGTGCAGTTTCTCCGCAAACGGTTGGCGGCATACGAAGGCCTGATCTCACGGATCGCGGACTTCTGGGGCGTTGGGGCCACCGAATTCGACAAGCGTTTTTCCAACGTGTCCGAGCACCTCTACCGGCTGGAGTCTGAATACGAGGAACTGGCGAATCGTGATCTTATAACCGCCGCAATGGATGACGAGGCCGAACAGGAGGATGAGTTCTGATGCAAGACCTTCGCGACGGACACATGGAAGAGATTCCGAAGGAGCTGATGGAGCGAGTCAGGAACGATCCTGACACCGCATTCGAAGGCTTTGAGAAAAAGCTTCGCCATCATATGCAGCCGCGAATCCCCGCCGAGCACCAGGGGGCCATCATCAACGTCGGCTCAAAAATCAAGATCCTTGACGCGGAGTTCGAGGTCCGGGCCATGAACCGCAAGAATATCACGCTGGAAGTGCCGGACGGCTTCGATCTTGACAGAATAGAGCGGGGCGGCATCGTGTCGATCGGGCCAGGAAACTTCCGCGTCAAGTCTTTCGGCCGCAGCTACATACTGATCGAAGGAATGCCGGGAACCAAGTTGACAGACGATAAAGCGGCGTGATACAACCTTCTCCGGTTATGAGCACTGACATACGGATGCGGGGTGGAGCAATAGGCAGCTCGCCTGACTCATGCTCAGGAGATTCCGGGTTCGACTCCCGGCCCCGCTTACCACAACGGCACATGAGTAAACACGCATACGGCATGCGCTTCGATGAGGATCCGGCGCCGACGGATCTGGATATCGAGTTGTGGTGCTACAAGCATCAGGACGAAATCGCGCTCAAGGGCGGACAAGTCAAGGGCGAAGCCTGCCACCTCCGCAACGCAATCCGCATCCTCTACTCGAACACCGCTGTCACAAAGGTCGTATGGCACCCATGGATGGACCGGCATATCGACATCTGGTGCGATACGCTGAAGGAACATCTCGGCTTCGCCACAATCTGGGGGCCGGCCGCATCCTCGAAGTCCAACACCTTCGGCATCTGCACCCTGGTCGATTGGTGGAGCGCACCGAAACAGACCTACTCGGTCGTCTGCTCAACCACGCAGAAGGAGCTGAAGAAGCGCATCTGGGCCTCGATCGTGGACCATTTCCGGCTCTATCAGGACAAGTTCCCGGGCGTGCTGGTCGCTTCCCGGCTTGCAATCGTGAACGATGACGACGTGGAGCAGATCGCTCATGACGCCGATAGCGTGAAGGCCGGCATCTACGGCATCGCCGTGCTGCAGGGATCCACCGACGAAGCGAAGTCCAACATCATCGGAGTACACTTGCCCTATGTCAGAATGGTCGTCGATGAAATGCAGGCAACACGTCGAGCGGCTGTCGAGGCCCGCGCCAATCTATCCAAGGGTTGTCGGGACTTTCGGTTCTTCGGACTCGGTAACCCGATGTCCCGCTATGATGTGCTTGGCGAGTTCTCTGAACCGAAGAAGGGCTGGAACTCGATCAATGTCGCAAGCGGAAAGTGGCGCACGAAGTACGGCGCCTGCTACCACTTCGACGGATTCAATTCACCCGGCATCTCCGATCCCGACCGCTACCCGTTCCTGATCAACCTCGCCCAGATCAACAAGGACATCGACATCTACGGCGAGAACTCAGCGGACGTCTGGACCTTCTCCCGAGGCTTCATCGCGCCGGAAGGGATCACGCGCACCGTGCTTACCGAGTCTTTCATCGAGACCTACCACATGCGCGATGAACCGGCCTGGATGGAAACACCGATCCCGGTCGCCATGCTCGACCCCGCCTTCACCAGCGACGGCGACAAGTGCAAGCTGCAGTTCGCGGAGATCGGCCGCTTTATCACCGGGGAGATGGGAATCGCCTTCACCGATGATGTCCGGATCAAGATGGACGTCGCCAGCGGGATGCCGGTCATTCACGATATCGCACGGCAGACGAAAGAGGAATGCGAAGCGCGGGGCGTCACGCACGATCACCTGGTCGTCGACGACTCTGGCGTCCAGTCTGCCGCCGACGCGATCGAAATGGAGTGGGGTCCGCCAATCCGGATCCAGTTCGGCGGCAAGCCGAGCGAGGACATGACGATCGATGCGATCAGCGATACCCAATGTCAGGACGAGTACAAGGATCGGGTCACCGAACACTGGTTCACACTGCGACGGTTCGGCCAGTACGGACAGATCCGGGGCATGAACGACGAAACCTGCAAGCAGATGTGTATCCGCGAGCGCATGCCGAAGGTGCGGCCGAAGAAGCTGATGAGCAAGGCCGACACGAAGGAGTATCGCGGACTCAGCCCCGATGATGCCGATGCATCCTGCATGGTCGTCGAAGTCGCCCGACACGTTCTCGGTGTTCATCCGGGATCCAGTGACAGGATCGCGGCGCCAGGCCAGACAAGTCCACTGACTGGTCTTGCGCGGAAATATGACGTGGACAGCCAAGATGATTGCTATCTCTCCGATCCGATCGAAGCGGTAGCGTAAGGAGGCAGTTATGCCGGCAAGACAGTCACCAGACGGTAAGCGGTACATTCTGAGCGGGAACCAGCAGCTGGTCTTCGCGGACCATGACAAGATCGGGCGGCTTTCGATGAACGGCTGCACCGAACAGGAACTCATCGAAGTCTTGGAGATGCGGATCGGCAAGGGCGAAACGATCATCCGAATTCTTGGACAGATGTGCGCCGCCGACAAGATCGATATGGTGCGCAAAAGCGCCCTGTTCAATGATCTTGCCAACCTGATTCACAACGTCCGGGAAGCCGACGAACGCGCCGCCGAAGAAGAGCGCAAGGCCGCCGAAGAAGAGGCCGCGAAGAAGAAGCAAGCCGCGGAACAGGAGCGCATCGAAAAGGAAAAGGCGGCAAAAGACAAAGCGAAGGCCCAAGAGGAAGCAGCCAAGAAGGAGGTCCCCGTTGGCGAAGAAACCGCGGACAATCAAAACGAGTAACAAAGAGCCGCATCACTGTCCGTTCTGCGGCGCCGCGATGGAGCTGGAGGCCAAGGACCATACGATGCAGCAGCCCACGATCCTGTATCAGTGGCGCTGTCCGTGCGGCTGGTTCTCCAAGCTCTTCCGCGACACGTTCGAGGCGCGGCAGTTCTTCGCGCGTCGGAACGGGGTGCTGCCAAAGCACCTGCTCAACCGGGGTACAGTCAGGATCACGCAGTCGATCGAAGATGCCGAACCGCCCGATGTGGTCGGCGGCGATGACGAAACCCTCAACACAAGCGGGCTTGACTTCGAGGGCCTCGCCAAGCTAAGAGACAGAGCCGCGGCCTATACCGGCGAAGGACAGCAGCAGGAGGAATTCTGATGATCATCGTGACGGTCGAAGGGTGCAAGAGCTGTGATGAAGTGATCAGCGCGTTTCCTGGCTACGAGATTATCGAACTGCGGAAAAGCTACAAGCGGAGCAATCCGCGCACGCTGGCCGTCAAGCAGGCGCTTCACGAACTGAAGCACGACGGCGCATTCCCCTGCGCCTTGCGCGACGACCTGAAGCAGCTGATCGATACCGAGATGCTCAAAGGTATCGCAGAGGAACATCAACCGCGCTTCACCTTTCGCCGTCCGAATACCATCCCACCGGGAGGCAAGTACTTCTTCGTGGTCCGCAAGACCAACACGCGCATCGAGGGCGGCACCCTCGGAGCCTGCGTCCATGCCACGGCCAACCATCTTCGGGCCAACGGACTCCCGGTGCCGTCGAACCTGCCCGACCATGTGATGAACCAGATGTGCCGCCGAATGCCGGACTTCTGCAAGGAGATCAAGCCGCTGCGCCGCCGCAAGCCGAGAGTCCGGCTGGCCCGGTATCAGAACTTCACGACCCACGAAATCATCGAACGCTCCGTCCGCGTCATGGAGCAGAAAAAGAACCCGAATGTCTTCGTAGACGGCGAGGAAGCCGACGAACGTGCCGCAATCTGCATCGCTTGTGATCGCCACATGACAAGCATCTGCACAACCTGTAATGGACTCGCTGCCGTCAAGGACCGCTGGCTCCCGACACGCAAAACTCAACACGAAGGTAACCTGGAAGTATGCGGGGTATCAGGCATCCTGACGGCGGCGAAAATTCACTTCAAGAACGAGATATTGCCGCAGCTGGATTACCCGTCCTGCTGCTGGCTGAACCAGAGGGGGGACGATGAATCCGGACCAGGAAGTACAGAACGTGTCGAAGTCAGGTCAGCCGCCGCAGATGCGGATCGTCAACCCGAAAGCGGCCCGGGCAATCGTGTCGAAGCTGCTGGAGTCGGACAAGGCGAGAGCCAAGCAGCGAGCGCGGATTCAGGGACTGATTGACGGCAATCCGCCGTACAACCAGAACCGCCTCAAACGACTCGGACAGGGTTGGCGCACCAACGTCAACTTCCGTGAGGCTGAAAGCGTGGTGGACAAGAACGCCGCCGCCGCATGGGAGCTTCACTTCAATAACCAGCTTCTCATCAACTGCGATGTCGAGTGGCAGGACCCGATGTTCCCGACGCTCGATTACGGGCAGGTCATCGCGGAAGAGTACACGCGGCTGCTGAAGGATTGGGAAGACTTCTATCTCCACGGCCTCTACACCGCCGACCAGCAGTACTCCACCGGGATCGGCGTCATGGCATGGACCGACGAGTGGGACTGGCGCCCCCAGGCGTTCGAGTCGGCCAATGCGCTCGTCAAGCCGAAGGCAAAGGTCATGGTCGACTCGCTCGATCTGGTCGTTCTGCGCGACGAACTGGATCCGAACGAGATGCATCGCATCCTTAACAACGAAGAAATCGCCGCCGAGGAAGGCTGGATCGTGCGGGATCTCAAGGCCGCGCTGCTGCGAAACTACAAGAGCGGCTCAGTCACCAACGACGGCGAGTATCAGGATAGCGAATGGGAGTCCTACCAGAAGCAGGTCCGGGACAACGAGGCGGACGCCTGCATCTCCACGGAGTTCAAGGGGATCCGCGTCTTCCATATCCTCGTCCGCGAAATGCCGACCGAGGAGGATCCTGACGGCAAGGTCACGCACCTGATTCTTCCCGAAGATGACGGCCTCAAGAAGTTCCTCTTCAAAAGCGAACGCCGCTTCAATGAGATGAAGAACGCAATCTGTTTCTTCTACTACAATCCATCGAAGGGCCGGCATCATTCGATCAAGGGACTCGGCCACAGGATCTTCCCGCATTGTACGCTGTCCAACCGGCTCATCGGTCATATCTTCGACGGCGGAATCGTGGCCACAGGCCTGCTCCTTCAGGAGAAGTCGGGGTCCGATGCGTCGAAGCTGCAGCTCACGCGCATGGCCGGCTATACGCTCCTGCCGAAAGACGTGAACCTCCAGCAGACGACATTCCAGCCGCAGTTCCAGCATCTGATCGGACTGCGCGCGATGTCCAAGGAGATCCTGAACAACAACACCGGCGTCTTCCGGCCGCACTCTGAAACGCTCTTCGATCGCCAGGAACAGAAGACAGCTACGCAGGTCAGGGCCGAAGAAGCGCATGAAGCACGCTTCGACAAGATCGAAACGTCGATCAGCTATGTCCATTGGGACCGGTTCCACCGCGAGATCTTCCGGCGCCTCACGCGCCGGGAGTACATCGAAAGCGAAGGCGATTACCCAGGCAAAGTACAGGCGGTCAAGTTTATCGAACGCTGCCGGAAGCGCGGCGTTCCCGATGAACTGCTTTTCGACTCCGAGCTGGTCAGAATTCGTTCAACCCGCTCGATCGGCGACGGTTCCCCGACCATGCGGCTGAATGCGCTGAATATGCTGATGGGGCAGCGGCCTTCGATGGACGAGATCGGCCGACGCAATACCGAGCGCGAATGGGGCGCCGCCCTCGTTGGCTACGAGAACGTCGACCGCTTCTTCCCAGTCAAGAGCCGGGATGCGATCCCGACCATTCAGCACTCGATGGCCGAAGGAGAGAATATCGACATGGTCCAGGGCAACAAGCGCACGGTTGCTATCGATGACGTCCATCCGACGCACCTGAAGATCCACGTTCACCCGCTGATGCAGACTCTTCAGATGCTGCAGGAAGCGCCCATGCAGATCGACTTCGAGCGATCGTTCCAGTTCTACATGCTGGTGCGGCCGCATATCGACTCGCACCTGGCCTTCCTCCGCGCCGATCCGTCCAGGGAGAACATTGTCAAGGAATACGATCAGCTGATGAAGCAGATCGACGAAGGCTTCAAGATTATCCAGAAGCAGGCTGAACAGATTGCCAGGCAGCGCCAGCAGCAACAGCAGGAAGCGCAGCAGGCCGTCCAGAACGCACAGGACTTCGACAAGCTCCGTGACTTCGTGCTCAAGAAGTACGAGGTCGATCTCAATCATGCGGCCCAGATGATGCGGGAACAGTCGATGAGTGCCGTTCGCCGGGAGAAGACCGATGTAGCGATCGAATCCCAGACACGCAAAACCCAGGCCGACATCGAGAATGAGCGACGGAAGACCGAGGCTGATATTGCGCTGAAGCGCAGAAAGGGAGGCGAGTGATATGACGCTGCAGGAGTTCTGCGAGAATCCAGAGAACGTCAAGAGCTATCAGGAATGGTTGAGCGATCCGATGACGCAAACCATTCTGGCCCTGACCGAACAGGAAATCAGGCCGTCCGACGCCGAGTGCATGGATCCGGCCGGAAAGACTGATCTGAGCCGTGCGGCGATGCTCCATGCCAAGCATGTCGGACAAGTCGGCACTCTCAACTTCATTCGTTCGATCGGGCAGATCGCGGAGCCGGTCCTGCCGGAAGAAGACTACGGCGCGGACGAGATCCTCGCTGAGCAGGGAAGGGAGAGTGACTGATGAAGGACGGAAAGCCGGAAAACGTGGCCGAACTCTTTGCCGACGAGGATGATGCCGCCCAGCAGCCCGGCGACAAAGGCGGGTCCCCGAAGGATGATCAGAAGCCCGACGAGAAGGGGGAGAAGAAACCTCCGGCGCCTGATGATGCCCCATCCGTCGATGATCTCGACCTCCCCGATGACCTCGTCACTGACGACAAGGCTGGCGATCAGAAGGATGATGAGTCAGGCGATCAGACGCCGCCGGCGGAGGATGATGCCGAGGTTCAGGATCACCCGACACCGAAAGACCTGGCCGAGGATGCAGGACAAGCATTCGGCAAGATTCGGTTCGATCTGAAGCAGGCCCGTCTCAAGATCAAGGAACTTGAAGCGCGCGCCCCGGAACCCGGCGAAGAGCAGAAGCAGCTCATCGAGCAGTACGAGGAACGGCTCGGGAAGCTGGACCTGACGCAGACCCGCGCTTTCCAGCAGCAATACGACGAGCCGATGAACCGGCAGATCGATGCGGCCAGGAACCTGGCCGAGAAGATGGGGCTGGAGAAGACCATCGTCGATCAGGCCCTGCAGCGGCCCACGAAGGACCGGCTGACCTTCCTCAGCGAAGAGGCATCCTCGATCGCCCCGACACTGATGGCCATGCTCGAAGGCGTCGAGTCGCTCAAGGGCCAGCGTGAGGCCGCGATCGAGAACTGGAAGGCAACACAGGCCGCACTCGGGGAGAAATCCCAAAGCCAGCAGCGGCAGGAGCAGGAGAAAACGCTGCGCGAGTCGATCACGCAGGCGCTCGGCGCCATGCAGGACGAGCGCAACATCTTCTTCCTGCCATCGAAGAAGAACGAGAACTGGACCGCGGCCGGCAAGCAGCTCGCCAAGACCGCCGAAGGGATCGTTCGTAGCGGCGACATGCAGAGCATCACAAAAGCTGTGTTCGATGGGGTGTCAGCCCCGAAGTACCGGGAGATGGTTGACAAACTCTCAAAGCAGGTGAAATCGCTGAAGGCCGAGATCGCCCAGCGGAATGGATCCCGGGCGAGGGTCGGTGGCGGCGCCGGCGACACAAGCGACACCGGAAAGCCTGAACGCGGGAAGGCTATGAGCGCAGAAGAGGCTTCAGCCGCCCTCTTCGCGGATGAATAAACTGGCGGCTAACGCAATGGATGACTCTTTGCCACCCCAGGAGGAAACCCATGAGTAAACCGGAAGCGGATGGCGGGGTGGTAATAGAGTCCACCCCATTGTTCGCGTGCCCGTTCTGCGGGAACAAGGACATTACGCTTTGGCCGATGCGTGGATTCAAGTCTCCGCTGTGCGAGCAGTGCGGGGCCACGATCTGCGAGGCGTGCATGACGGGCGATGACACCGCAAAGCAAATTGCAGCGTGGAATACCCGCCACGCCAACAAGGAGAAGACTGATGAAAGAAGATGTTCAGAGAGAATTGACCGGGCACAAGGTAAACCCGGCGAATGACAGGCTTCGCATCACAGTGATGGATGAACCCGGCGACGGGAACGCCTCCCACCACTACCGCATCAGCGGATTCGATGCGCTGCCGCCGTCACGTGAGCAGATCCCCGCAGCCGATGACGCCGCAGACGTGATCTTCCAGAACGGACCGATCCCCGAGAATGGGGTTAACGGGTTGACGCAGGAGGCGCTCATCGCTATCTGCATCGACCGGCTGGAGGGCTTCCAATCCGGGCCGTTCGCCTGCCGCGAGAACGCGCTGGCGCTCACCAAACTGCAAGAAGCTCAGATGTGGCTCCTGAAGCGAACGCGTGATCGCATAGCCAGGAATGTCGAGGGAACGCACACGGTATAGATTCCTCAGATCACAAAAAATCGTGGAAGCCCCGATTTGTCGCTTGACAGGTCGGGGCTTTTTGCGAGATCATACGCGCAGAGTCAACTCCGTGCGCTCTCGCGGCCCCACCAGGGTAACGGTAGGAGTCACAGTCTCTGATCGCTCCGTCAGAGGACAACCGAAGTCAATGACTGAGCGAAAGGAGATGACCCTATGATCATCACTGGTGGAGTGCAGTATTACAACCAGAAGTTCCTGGACGCCGCCGAGTTCATGGACAGCGTGATTCAGGACCGGGCGCAGAAGCACCCGAACTTCTGGCACGACCGAACCCCGCGCGGATCCTTCGAGAACTTCCAGGGACTGGTCCGCAAATCCCATAAGTTCCACGGGGGGCTGGGCGACCAGCGCGGCCTGCAGCGGTGGAATCCGATCCAGATCTCACGCGTCGCTTCCGGCGAGGATGAGGGATGGGATGCCTGCCAGTACAACCCCTATACCGTCAGCTACGCGTTCGAGACGGTTCAGTACAGCGGCCATGAGACCAGCCGGCAGACGATGCCGATCTGTCTCAAGGACATTCGCTGGACCTGGGAAGGCCGTCAACAGTGTGAGCTGATCATGTCGTTCCTCAGCTACATCACGATGTCGGTCTGGGAGAACGCCTTCCGGGAGTGGTACATCAAGCACGCCGTCGATGCCGGCAACGCATTCATCCTTACCGATGGCGGGCTGGACTACACCGACGATCCGACGATGCGGTTCACCTACGATCCGTTCTCGGTGGACTCCGATGGCGACAACGTGATCACGTTCCCGCAGAACACGCCGATCTCGACGCTGAACTGGTCGTACTTCGACTGGTGGCAGGACTATCTCGGCGACCAGTGTCCCGACGCCGCCCTCGCCAACAGCGACGGCCTCCCGGTCTTTGGGCTGGGTCTGCATAAGCGGGACTTCAACAAGATGGTCATGAGCGACAGCGATCTCCGCGAGGATTATCGTCACGCCCGTTCGTCCGTCCTGATTGCCGACTACCGCAAGTTCACGGAATTCAAGGGCTGGAGCCTGCTCCACGACATGCGGCAGATGCGGTTCAAGATCAAGAGCGTCGACGGCACGACCGTCACGGCCAAGCGTGTTGCCCCGTTCAAGCTCGGGGAAGCGGTCACGATCGGCAATAAGCCCGTTGTCGACCCAGACTACAACAACGCGGAGCTGGCGCTCGGCGTCATCATGATGAATGACGTCTACCAGGCGCTGATCCCGCCCGCCGGCCCCCCGAGCCCCGGAGGCGGCATGCAGTTCGGCGCCACGCCGAGCTATAACGGCGAGTTCAAGTGGATCAACGAGTACGACCGTACGCTGAACCCTCTGCGCGAGGTCGGCTACTACTTCGGCCGTTACGAGTTGTTCCCGAAGCCGCTCATGTACTCCGACGAGGCGATCGTCTTCCTGTATCGCCGCTGTCCGCAGACGTGGAGTACGGAGTGCGAGTGTCAGTGTGGCGGCGTCGAAGGATCCGGCGCGATCGGACTGGCCAGCGATGCGGCTTCCGCCGACGTCGATACCGACAACAACACGGTGACGCTCACACTGTCGAGCTGCTTGCCGTGCGAAACGGGCGATGCCATCGTTCTCTCCGATGACGATGGAACGACCGACAACGGAATCATCGCCGATGGTTCGCTGGCGCCGACCTATGTCCTGGCGCTGGAGTCCGCACCTTCGGCATACGGGAAGTACACTGCCGCTGGCGCGGCTACTGTAACCTGCGCGTAAGCGCCTGGCTGTCATGGCTGGTCGGGGAGTAGTCTCCCCCGGCCGGCCGCATCTGGAAGTGCGGAAACCTGAAGGAGAAGAGAAGAATGAAAAAGCTGTTTGCAGTATTCGCGGTGCTGGCGCTGATCGCCGGCGTGTCGCAGGCGCAGACCACGATCACCAATGACGGTCAGGTGATCACGGTCTACCGACTCCAGGATACACGGGATTCGGTGGCCACCGACGGCAAGGTTCAGGATGTGTCGGATTACCCGTCACTTTCGAAGCCGCATGGCACGATCGTGCGCCATTACGACTTCGATGAGGATGGCGGTGCGGTCGGAACCATCTCCCTGGAGTATGCATCCGGCGTGACCGACCTGGAGGACAATCTCGTTATCGTCGGTGGCTTCATCGACGTCAGCGAGGCCATCACTCCGGCAACCGGATGTACGCATGGGCTGTACGTCAATACGTCGGATGATCTTCTGACCGGCGCGACCAATGCCCTGACGTCGACCGGGATCAAGGCGATTACGCCGGACTGGACGGCCGGGAATGCAGTGAAACTCACGGCCGATCGTGAAGTCACCCTGGAGATTTCCGGGACGGCTATTACGGCCGGCGCCTTCACGCTGTACCTCGACGTCTACCAGAGCCACTGAAAGGGGGTGATCGTATGAAGAAGCTCACGCTTCTGTGTGCGGCGCTCCTGATCGCAGGTGTAGCCGTTGCCGAAACCGACTACCTGGCATCCGATTGGGTTGATGCCCTGAAAGAAGGGCGGACCTATAACACGCGAGGAAAAACCGGCCTGCTGGTTACTCCCCGCGTGAGCGGGACGCTCTACGTCGACACGATCGCAGAGCAGACATCCGGAAGCGGGGTGACGCTCGACGGCGTTACGCTCAAAGATGGCGCGACGGTTGCGAACACCATCAGCGAGAAGACCGCCGGGAATGGCGTAGCGGTAGATGGCGTTAAGCTGAAGGATGGTTCATATCTCATCTGGTCGAACAACCAGGAGATCTATGGCCAGTATCCTGCAGCATTGGTTGTCCATATGCCGACAGCCAGGGCCAGCGGCGGTGTAACCAATGCTGCTCAGTTCCTGCTGATATCGACGGATACGAACATCGTCGACGGATGGGTTTCCGACATCGCAGGCTTACAGGCTCGCGACTCTGACGGGAATACGAATGCCTATGCCTGGATCCGTATCACGATTGACGATCAGACGGAAGGGACAGAGGATGCCTCTTGGTCTTTCCCGACAAAGATCGATGGATCCAATGTCGAGCAGTTCAAAATCACGGCAGCTGGCATCGAGACGCCCGGCTCTGTCGCAACCGATACCATCGTCGAGAAGACAGCAGGAAACGGCGTTGTAGCCGATAGCGTCACGCTGAAAGATGGCGGCGTCCAGACCAGTATCCTGCCGATCACGACCTATGGGATCGGCGCTGTGCCGGCGGCCGTAACGGGAACGGTCACGGTCACCGAATATGGCGATGGGATCAATCACCGGACGCTTCTGCGTGCGGTCGATATGCCGATCGTCATGGCCGAAGGCGGAACCGGAACCAACGGTGTAGGCAGCACGAAGATCTACGATTTCCCCGAGGGGGTTATCGAGCTCGAAGGCTGTTCGGTTGCCAACTACGCGATCACCGTGGATACGAACGCTCTGGACAACGCCGATGGCGGCGATTGGTCGTTTGGGACTGCTGCTGCCGGTGGCGCCTCCGGACTCGCATCAACCGAAGTTGACTTCATCGCATCAACAGGCGTCGATCCGATCACCAATGTCGTTTTCGCATATACGGCAACTGATGCCGCATGGGACGGCTCGACAACGGCGAAGGATCTCTACGCCAATCAGGAGGTCGATGACGGCGATATCGCTGCGGCTTGCACCAATCTTGTGTCTTTCGATATGACGATCGACTGGCGCAATCTTGGTGACGACTGAGGCTTGAATTCTAACCCATACACGATGAACGCAGGCCGGGGGGATCCGATGGCTTCGGGATCCCCCCAGGCCGCGGGAAGGAAGGCGACCGATGAGTTCCTGCTGCAGCTCCTGTAACACCTGCTGCCCCGAGCCTGCCGATATCACCGTCAACACGCTCAACCTTGGCGATGACGTTTCGATTACCGCCGAGGTATTCGACGGAGAAACCGGCCTCAACCTCGATCTGGCAAAGCTGGTTTCATCGGTCTTTCCGGTGCGCGTTTTCCGCAACGGCGTGCTCCAGCGCCTGACGACTGACTACTCTCTGGCAACGGTTGGCGCCATCACGCGAGTTACGTTTACCGATGCGCTGTTGGCTTCGGACAGTATCGTCGTCGAATATGCATATGCAGCCTGAAAGGAAGCGATGAAACAGTATCTGATTGCCGCCGCAGTGGTTCTGGTCTTCGCCGGTCTTGCGCTGGGAATCCAGCGTGTCCCGTTCTATCAGATCGGCGTGGAAAACGACGTCTACTCGACCTTCCCGACGACCGGGCAGGACTATGCCGAGTTCGTGTACTCGAACGTCCAGGTGAATGTCTCTTCAATCTCGAACCTGGCTGCGACTCAGGCAACGCACAGGACGGAAATCGACGGCCTGACGACGACACAGGCGGCGCATACCGCATCGATTGAAGCCCTCGAATCTTCCACCGGACAAGTGCAGCAGGTTGTCGATGTCGCGGCGACCAACGTCGTAACCATACAGGGACGCGGCGGCGGATCGGTAACCCTGGTGTCGAACATCCTGACAGTTACCTGGCCGGCGATCGATTATGGGATCGATATCTTCGGCTGTCACGCTCAGTACAGCGATGGCGATACGGTGACGATCAATCCGGGCTGGGGGTACTGTAACACGGACTTCTTCATGGTCAGCGCCGCCACCAACTACAATCTGACGTCGATCCCGGGCAGCACGACGAATTTCAACTACATCTACATCGACTATGACGCATCGACATTTCCGACGAATATCGTCTTCACCAATACCACCGTAGGTCCTTCTCTTGCGGCCAGTTCGAGCCGGTACGGGTGGTACAATGGAGAAGATCGCATTATCAGCGTGGTGCGGTCGACTAACGGCGCTATCAGTACGTTCACTGAAAGTGCCGGCGATTACATGCAGATCTTCCAGTCTTGGTCGGAAGTGAAGCTGCTCAATAACGGCACAGCAAACGGCAGTTATCAGGCACCGACCATCTCTGTCGCCAGCGTAACGCCAAGCAATGCCAGCCATGCGATTCTGATTGGAACAGGAGAGGATGCGTCAAATATGTGCTCTATCATGTTTGCGACGAAAGAGGAAGCCGACTTCTCAACGAACGCGGTTGATCGGGTAGGCCCGCAGCTTTACAGTCGTGCTTACGATGAGGTCGGCATTGGTGCTGTACTCCCACTCGGCCCTTCGCGTGAGGTCTACATCGCCGGCGATGCCAACGATGACGCCAAGCTCAATATGTGGTGCTTTGGATGGAGGCTCTACCGATGAAGCAGATGATCGCCGTTCTTGCCGTTTTTGTCATCGTAGCTGCCGCAGTCTTCGCTACGCCGGTGTTCCGATATGACATCGAGAGCGGAGAGATGGTGAAGGCATGGAAGCCGACGCCCGGGCAGATGCGGGAGTCCAATGACCGCCGCCTCGTTCTTCTCCCGACCGCCGAGGAATACACCAACGGGTGGGCCAGCCTCTCCACCGCGCGGAAGCAGGAGTTGATCCGTGCGGCTGAGAGGAAACGTGATGCTGTCGAAAATTGGGATCCAAAGCAGCGTGCAATCATCGCGCTTTTGAGGCAGTACATCAATGAGCTTCGCGAAGCTGGAGGTTCCCCGCCTCTGAGCAGCGAGAAGGTAGAAGGCGACCTGGAGAACAGCTACACGAATCTGCCAGCAAAAGTGAATGGAGGTCCACGGTGAAGAATGTTGCCGCAGTCATGTTGACGCTTCTTGTCATGACAGGTTTTGTCCGCGCCGGATCCCCGGTCGGAGTTCAGGTTGGAACGAACTCCGTCGTGCTCCTGCCCGATCGCACGCTGCAGAACGCCCCGGTCTGGGTGACCCTCACGGCTTATGGTCAAGGCGACTACGTGAAAGTGGGCGCGCGGTACTATATGGCGATCGAGGCGGGAACCAGCGGCGCCACGGCGCCATCGCATGCGCTTGGAACGGCGACGGATGGAACCGTTACCTGGCTGAAGGTCAAGCCCGGACTGCGCCAGGGGCTTGCGATCGTCAATGCCTCCACGAACGCCGTATATCTGTCTGTGGCGTCATCGGCCGAAGAGGGCAAGGGCATCTATCTCTCTGGGCAGGGAAGCGCGTGGGAGCCGAACCATACGCCGCAGGGAAGGATTACGGCGATTGCCGGCAGCGACAGCAACCTTGTAACGGGTGTCGAATGGTAACTCGATGGACAGCTTTCGTGATTACATTTCTGATGGCCGCCTCAACCTGCTTTGGCCGGATTTCTGCACGTGAGAAGGCGATCCTCGACCAGTACTACGCCCAGCTCAAGAACTTCACGACCAACACGATCCCTGGAAGCTACCTCGTCGACGGATCTCTTCTGATCCAGAAGCTCGATGCATCTCTCGTCACACTCATCACCGATGGCTCCAATGCGTGGGTGTGGATCCAGTCGAACTCCAACGATGTGCTGAGCGTAGTCGGGACCGTACAGGCCAGTGAAGCGACATGGGATGCCGCGGCCGCAACGGTGAGCGCCGGCGCTGCTTCATGGGATCAGGCTGCTACCGATGCAAGCTGGTCGACCAACTGGATCCAAACCAATTCGAACAGCTATTGGCGCATCACAACAACAGCCCCAACTGGATCGGTAGACACGGCGCAGGAACACACGCTGTATGCGAGCACCAATGGCCTTGATGTCTGCGTGGAAGCGGACTTCTTCGGACCGGGAACAAACTGGCTCAGGGCGCCATTGAGCGCTTTTTAGCGGGAGAATGAAGAATGAAACGTATGTATCTGAAAGCCGCCGTCATCGCCCTGCTGCTGTCCGGGGTTGTCCTGGTTATTGCCGAGGTCAATAACGCTCCGAGCGGCATAATTTACATGCTCAGAAGCGCCTACGACACGGACGGTAACGGGATCGTCGATCAGGCTGAGGGCGCATGGGCTACGAATCTCGTCACCAATGTCATCGAGAACATCTTCACCGATACAAATCAAATCATCGCCGGAAAAGCGGCCGGCGAATACCACGTTGAATCTACCTCCGCATGGGACAAGGACAGCAGCGACGACATCACGACCGGCGACGTGGACAACGTGACGTTGGAGATGAGCGGCGGCGCGTTGCAGGTCAAGGACGGCGGCATCGACACCAACAAAGTGAGCGCCGGAATCCTCGCATCACTCGGATCGGCCGACAGCGCCACACAGCCGGGCGACGCCGTTACGACGCTGGACGGCACAGCGCACCGCATCCTGTATGTAGACGCCAGCGGCAACGTGACGGAACTGGCCTACGGCACGGATGGGCAGGTGCTCACCAGTACGGGCGCGAGTAGCGCACCGGCGTTTGAGGATGCTGCGCCAGGCAGCGGCTCCGCATCAGGCGGCGGCTTTGTGTCGATGGGCGATCTTGTCTATATCCCCGGTTCCGGCGTGTTCGACGCGGGCGGCGGTCCTGCTGTATGGGATTATGAGAGCGCCTACTATCAGATCACCGCACGGGGCAGCGTGGAGTACGGCAGCACGATCAAGGACCGCGAATATCGGTTCTTCTGGAACATCGACACTGACGGCGCGCAGACCAACACGCTCCGCTACGCCGGGATGAGCGCTGATTCCACGAACGCGGCCAAAGCGTTTCTCTACCTCCAACTTGAGGACGCAAACAGCAACCTCGTTTACAACGCGACCAACGGCGAGTTTGCGGTGAGCGAGGCATACACGATCTACTCGTCAAACATCCTGTATTCCGCGACCGGACACGTTTTCGGCACGGTCATCACTGGAAGCGCAGACACCAATGGAATCGGATTCATCGACTTCAGATAGGAGGCAAACGTGAAACGACTGATTGCAGGACTGATACTGATTGCGGGCATCGGCCTGGCCGACGAAGCCAGCGAGATCAAAACATGGTATGACGGCCTGACGCGAGCACAGCAGGAGCGGGATACCGCTCTGGCTTTGTTGACCCGGCGCACCACCGAGCAGCAGATGACCAGCAATCTGGTGGACCGGACGCAGAGCCATGCCGTTGCACGCGAGCAAGATTTTCTGGCGGCGCTGGATGCGCAAGGTATAACGTATAGACTGCCTTTCACGTTACGCGACAGTGACGGTATCGAGCAGCAGCTTGACGCCAAGATGAGCACCGCCGAAACCGTGGCCGAAAAGCAGCAGATCATGTATTACTCGCTGAAACTGATCAAGGCATGGATGAGTTTTCGAGACGACATCTACGACGAGCATTTCGGCCAGTCGAATTACTGGCGCGTTGTCACGCGGACTGTACCTGTTGCCGGATCATCCCTCGCCGAGCAAAACGGATGGACGACGTTTTACTCGCAGCCTGACCGATATGCCAAATGGGAGTATCTCAAACGATGCGTGCGTGG
>Ga0180432_10001738_pt1 | contig 33950 bp, 46 predicted proteins | sample SS_ome_10_FD_132414 | JGI IMG/M metagenome (GOLD analysis project Ga0180432, IMG submission 132414) | Hypersaline lake sediment archaeal communities from the Salton Sea, California, USA - SS_1_MS_2 metaG | ecosystem: Environmental > Aquatic > Non-marine Saline and Alkaline > Hypersaline >... | reverse complement strand
GGATACAAGGATATTAGATGGGGTCCCCCCCGTAATAGGGGATTCACGAATAAAAAGAGGGTCGAAATTTCCGGTAAGATCGCTAAGATCCTCGTGTCTTTGCCGGATTCCACGAGTCGGACAGTGAGAAAGACCAAGATTGACCCCATGCCAATGATGAAAACCTCGGTCGTGAATTGTAATCCTGACAGATAATTGATGGTCAGGATCGCCGAATATTCGTAGATGTAAAGGTTTTCCCGGGTATCGAAGGCGAAACCCGAGAAGAAGAGATCGGTCAGGTCCCCCAACAAGAAAACGATGGGAAAGTTTAGGACCCCCATGATCAGGACTGATTGGACCACCCGCCTAATTTTTCCCTGTTTCAAAATCCAATAGCCATAAACTAGGAGCATATACGGGATCGAGGAGACATAGAACGAGAAGACGAGATCAAGGATGACCGGGTTGGTCCCCCGGTTTTCGAGGTAGACGAATAGGATGATCAGGAATGCCGATATTTCTCCTCGTTGCCCCATGTTCGCATTCCAGAAATGTTGAATGTAAATCCCGTAAAGGGCGAGAAGGATATACCTGTCATAATTATTCCGGGAAAATTGTTTGGAGAGAATTTCCCCGAACAAGTAGACCCCTAGAAACCCGCAAACCCCCGACACCATGGTAAAGATCGTTTGACTGACTGGAAAGGGAAGGATCGCCATGGGTCCGATCAGGAGACAGAATTGGGGAATATACACGAAACCACACACATTGAAACTCGCATAGTAGTCCAACGAGTAGAGTTTGGACCAATCGGAGAATACGGCCCTTGTACCATAGTAAAAGGCCCCAAAGTCCCCGGTGTATTCCATGCCAATTATCGCGATCACTAGATATTCGATGAAGACGAGAAACCCGAAGCAAATCGTGAATTTTTTGAAATTACCCTCCATATCTCTTCCTCCAATAGAATCCTATGACTATTTCCGCAAATTCAGAACAATCCACATATGCCGTCATGGATTTCCCTTCGATTTTTGTGGTCCCAACCCCCGAAATTGTAGGGTCTTCGAGGAAGAAAGCAGACCTGCCTATTATGAAGCCGAGTTTCAAATGAAGCGGTTTTCTCGCCCAAAAGCGTCTCCGTTTATTCTTCCACTCCTGGTTGCCCTCGATTAGCCGCCTCGCTTTGAGGGTGATACATGCGTCCCTAATTGTCGAGTAACGATATTTTGTCTGTCGATATAGGTTGACCCCCATCCGAATTTGGACTATGGAAAATCGCCTTTTCGGGTATCTCTTTAGGAATTCCAAAACTCGGTCCTTACAGGTCTTCCTCACTCCAATCCCTCCCGTTTCTTGAAGAGAAGAAGGCTTTTTCCACCGGGAAAAGGTCCCCCTCCATTATCCAATCCCGAATTGTTTCCACATGGACACACACGAGAAAATATCCCATCTTTTGATCCTTCCACATGAAGATCCCCAAGTTTTTGACTTCGTTCTTTTGTTGCTTCCACAAGTCCCAATAGCCTTGGATATCGTTGGGGTCTAGTTCCACGATTGGTTTTCCCCTCCCGTATGGTCGAAATACCCCCGTGAAACCATGGTGTCGAAACCAGAAGACGAAAACGGCCTTTAACTTGTCAATTGTCAATTTTTCGCTCATTTTTTTTCCCTGAATTCGAATTTTTAGAATTCCACATCGGGGTTTTCGTATTCGAACCTTGCGACAGTCCGACAATTTGGACACACTGCAAAACTTCCCTTCGCCGATTTTACGGGGAGGGGATTGGTCCCGGTCCACCCGCATTCTTCACACTTCCACATCTTATTTTTCCTCATTTGGTTTTTTTTTCAATGGTAATAATCGATGGACTGTCCGACAGTTTGGACACACTGCAAAACTTCCCTTCGCCGATTTTACGGGGAGGGGATTGGTTCCGGTCCACCCGCATTGATTACATTTCCACATTATTTTAGGTCCCCCGATTACTTCCTTATGCTTATAGAGATCATTCTTGTATGAGTGAATTTTACCGACCCATCAAAAATTACGAGTGCATTATCTTGGGGAGGGTTTTCTTGGGGTTTCCCGTTTTTGATGAATTTTATTCGCCCATTGAAGAAATAGATAGCGGGAACCTTGTTAATTATGTATAAATGCCAATAAGTAGACCCCAAACTTGTCGGTATGAGCATACAGATTTTTGCCCCTTTCTGCATTTCCTCCCACGCTTTTCTGACCCATGGTTTGATAGCCCGGTAAGGGGGATTACACCAAAGGAAACCTTCCCCGCAAGAAGTCCAATCTTGAGATAACGAGTCATCACTTTTCGAGAAGAATTTCGGACATTTGGTATTTTGTGAACTTGCCGCTAAATCGAATACAAAGTTAAATTTCTTGTTGAGTTTCTCGAAAATATATCGTGGAGTTTCATAATTGGGGCCGCCCCCCAAGCCTTGATTTTTCGGCACTCGTTCTATGCCCCCAACAAAGTGATTAAAGCGGTCGTTATTTGCCTCGATTGTTCCCGATCCAACCACACAAAAACCGAGTCTAATTGTCCATCGGGACCGAAGAAGGTGATGTAAATCTTGGCGATCTCGCCATGGTCGCGTTTACTCTCTGGATCAGGATAAAGGACCCCCGATGAATATCCGACAATAGACGGTTTTTCCACCGATTCAATGCCTATTTCACTCCGAAACATGCGGAAGGGACAGGTTTCTGCCTCGCAAAGAATATTGTCAGCAATTTCCCCACATCGTTCGGCCTTACAATAGTCTTGTTTTTCACGATCTGGTTTTCGAAACCGAAATTTACAAGGAAAGCAAGAAATAAACCAATGCCGATTCTCCTCCACTATTCCCCACCTTCCAGAAATTCGGACAATTCACGATGGATCGCCCTAATGTCGTTGATGTTGAGTCCAAAAATCCCGTGATTACCAAATTTGAGAGAGAAAACCCGTGGAGACCAAGAGGTCCTAACGATTCGGGGTAATTCCCCTATTTTTGCTTTGCAATCACAACATAGGTAAGGTGCTGGAATAGGTTGATCCCGATATATCGACTTTACCCCCCGGCATATTTGGTAAAACTCGATTTTTTCCCCACATCTTACACATTTGAGATATTCAATGTGCGAAATTTCCGCGAAAACTCGACCATCGTTTCGTAAAGTTGCTATGATACAATTTGACGCTACTTCGTGTTTATCCACAAAAAAGCGATATGTGAAACTTACCCAAGTCTTATTCCCCTCCCCCATGGTTTCCGATTCCAAGACAAACAGGTCCCGGTTTAATTCGATAAAATTGCTTGTATCGGCTTCATTTTGAAAAGTTTCCAACATATGCGCCCACGATTTAAAAATTGCTTTTTTCCGCTTCCTATCAATTATAATATTGTCTAAGTCTTGGGGTAAAACGATTATCAAGGTTCAGTGTCCCCTCCCTTCGTTCTCCAAATCCTTGACAAACTGGTTTAACGATTGAAAACAATTGTCGCATATTTTCGCCGAGATAATCAGATTACTGAGACGCTTCGCAACCCGGAGTTTCTCGATCCTCCCCCCCTCCGCTAAACGGCCCATGCGTGAGTCATCTTCGTAATGCCATGTTTCCCCGTCAACCCACGCATTAAGGATTAATTCAAGGCACTCGCGAACAAATGCACTCCGATTCTGGTTTGCTTCTTGTGCTACGAGGTCCAACCTTTTCATGAGTTTCTCAGGTATATAGACGCTCAAGTTCCCACCGCCCATTTTCATCACGGCCTATTTTTTAGTTCAACCCCGAAAGGGTGCTAGTAATTTTATCCCTGATTTTTTCCATGTCCCCCATCGTTAGGTCTGGAATTAGATGTGACCCGATCCGACAATCAAAGGTATTGGAACAAGGAAAATAGGTGATGGTAATTGTTGGGGTCCCGTCTATGTCGAAATCTGGATTTTCTGGATCAAACCTTTCTAAACTATGGACTTTTTCACACTTTGGACATTTTCCTTCGGGGGGGATTGCCCCCGGACAGTCATCGGGAATGCCGGGGGGATTGCCTTCCCAACCGCATTTTATACATCGCCACATTTTGATAACATCTCGGTGTAGTCTTTCCATCGTGAAATGTCAATTTCACGACACTTTGAATATACCTTAGAGTATTTTTATATAAATGTTCTACTGGTTGCCGGGAATTACCAAAAATGGTAACACTCCCAAAACAGGAGAAAAAAAAAGGGAAAATTTTGGGGTCCTATTTGACCCTAAATTTAGACATCTTCGGACCCAACGAGACCTTTATCGCGAGTTTGTCACACTTCCCACCAATGGCACAATGGTACTTGGATTTCCTTTCAGACCAAACCAGATTGGGACAATTCCTTCCACAAATTGCGGGAAACGAATATTCCCCAAATTCTGAATCATGTCCGATACAAAGGTAATGCAATGCACCATCGACCATGGAAATTCGACCCGCGATCTCATTACACCCGTGGATCTCACATATCTTTACCATGGTGATCCTACCAACCTACTTTCCCGGGTTACCGGGGGGAGTTACCTGATGGTGACCCCTATCTATGATAATGATTGGGGCGATAAATAGTTTTCGGTTATTCTACTCTTCCCAAGTGTGATGTTTGGGGTTGTGGTTAACTTATTTGTCGAGGAAAAAAAAGGGGAGTTAATTGGGGATTTTTTTACGCTTCTTCTTGATCAGGACCATTACCGGAAATATTGCCGACATGGTAATCGCTTCGACCGGAAACCCGGGGATCGTATATTCTTCTTGCAGGATGTCATCGATTTCCAATCCGCAATAATCCTCGGCAAAATCCTCCAAGATCCCAATGACATCGGTATCGTTGTTAGCGGTCCCCAATGCCCAATAAAACCACCATAGGTTTTCATATTGGTGACATGGTTGGGGGAAGAGATCGACATAGGGAAAGTCTTCCTCACTCTCCATGACCATCAATTGACTGATTATCCCCACATAGGCAATTTCAGAGACATTATAGTAGGGATCGGGGATCGTGTGGTTGATGACATTCGTTGTTTCGTTGATTATATTGTAGTAGGTCGCATTCGGAAGCATATCCCCCCCTCCAAAAACGCTGTCTTGCCATGCGAACGAGGATAGGTTTTCGGCATTGATGTACCAACATGCCGAGAAATTCACCCAACCCCCCGGCCAAAATTCATCCGGTAAGAAGATTGCGAGGGAGACGGTGGTATTTTGTGTGGTGAAATTCTTGGGGACCAATAGGACATAGTTTAGCAGTCCCAACCCCGAAGACCCGTTAAGGGTGTCATTCGACAATTCCCCGTAAGTGTCGAGAAGGACTTCGAAACGATCCCCCTTGTCGGTCGAATTCCAATGCTCAATGTCGGCCATAGAACAATTTGTAAGGTTGCCAAACCCATCGAGATCGAAGATGTCATCCCTAGGATCGTAGTAGTCGGTATCTATGGTCCAATTGTAAAGGTCCGGGGGGGGACTCGTGGCATTGTTGGGATCGCCATTGTCATCCCCGTCACCATTGCCATTGTCATCCCCGTCACCATCACCATCCCCATCAGGTTCGTACCATGTGGATAGATCCAAGCCAAAGGGGTTGAATTGCACCGCAACCAATAAGCCGACCGCGAAGAAACCCGCGAGGAAGACACGATTTAACTTTTCCATGTGAAACACCGAAAATTAAGTTATTAAAAAGAACAATGGCGATAGGTCTATTTATCTATTGCTCAGATAGGGTCTATCCCAAACTCGTTGAACCAATAGACTAAACCCATTAGACCTTTGACAGTGTTCGTTTCATCTATCTTTTCCTTGTACCTCCCGGGGATCGGTCCCCCGAAAGGAACGATGGTATCTAAAATAAACTTGGACAGGTAGAACTTGACTTGACCGATCTCGTGGGGAGTCATGGTTTCATTATTCAACATCTTTTCAATTACTACCTTGTAGGAGGGATCTTGGTAAAGCCAATATGGAGACTTTGACTTGTCCCATGGATACTCAGTCATAATACCCCCGCCTTTCGGTCATCGACCTGATCGTTTTCCCGACATCCGGAAATCCCAACCTGTCGATCTCGTGTAAAATCGCGGGATCCACCGGGAAAGGGATCGCGAAGGTGGGACTCCGATCCTCCGAGAATTGGACCACCTCGAAACGGACCTCGATCCTTTGGAATTTGAATCCCCAAGTGACACATTTGAACTTGTATTCCCGGTATCGGTCCCAAAGTCCGACATGTTCGGGACCATCAATGTAAGTCAGATCGTTGGTGTCGAAGGTTTCCATCATTTGTCCTCCAAATAGTCCCCGAGACTCTTATTATCCCACTCCCGGGGAGTTTGTTCGGTGAAAAACTTTAGTTTAGATCGAAATTGTTTATCCGTTTGTCCGGACCTAGATGCAACTGTTAGATCAACACTACAAGAACAGCACAATTGTAAGGCATATTGGTTGAATTTGACCGAGGGGAGAAACATTCTTACCTTTTTATTGTGCCGGATAAAGGTCCTTTCGCAAATCGGACAGTCATAGACATCCCCTTGGACTTCCTTTCCTTTTTTCGGATATCGCCACAGTTTCGGGGATTCGACTATTTCCAAGTATGACCCGACATGGTGTTTCACAAGCCAATATTTCGCGTCTACCGAGACGGCTTTAACAATAACTTCCTTGTCTTCGATGAATCGTGTCCGTTTATAGGTCCTGTCGAGGAATTGAAACGGGAGGCATTGGAAACAGTACCAATACCGATGAAATATCACCTCGGGTTTCCCACCACACTTCAAACAGACCGGGTTTTGGGAGTAGTGAATGCTTTCGCCTTGACTCATTGCGGAAAACTCCCGACAGGTTTAGGCGAGAAAGTTTGGATCTCGTTGCCCCCCAAGATCACCTTGTAACCAAACCACGATGGGGGGATCTCGGGATCGTTGCAGAGACAGGTAATGGTCGTTACATCGTTCGGGATCGGGATGTCGAACCAATCCGCACAAATCACCACCATGTTAGGGGGGAGGTGAAAACCCACCACACCTAACGCGATCCGGATTAGTTCCGGGTTCAACTCCACGGCATAAATTTTCTTCACCTTCGAAGCGACCATGAGCGGAAAACGCAAATCCCCCGATCCCATGTCGATCACTATCTCACTGGGACCCAATTTGTTACCGACCTCGTGATATTGGTCCTCGTGTGGAACAAAGGTCGCAGAAGTCAAATTGACATTTTTCGACATGAAAAATGATTGTTCGATCCAAGATGGGAGGGTGGGATCCCTCCGGTAACCTTCCGATAGGGTTTTCAAAGCCTTTAGAATGTTTTCCATCCTTATCCACATCGACTATTTATGATGTGACTCGTGATTTTCATCAACTTGAGCCGTTTGTTCGTATTCACCAAGTCCCCAATTTGTAGGAAATATTTGAGTTGGGATGTCATGATCTCGACATCGGCGATCTCTTCCGCGATCCCTATGATCGCCTTGGACTCGTCTATTTCGGGAGACAGTTGACTCCTGAGATACTTGGAACAAGCCTTGATTAACTCCGAACATTCTTCCATGGTCACGATTAATTGGGGTTTCAAGCCAAAATGGTCGAGAATTAACCGAAATACTTCCCTCTCGTCTAAGTCCCTGATTTCGAATGCTTTTTCCTTTGCCATGGTTACCCCCTCGATTTCTTCTTGCGGAAACAATAAGTCTTGGATAGTAGGACCTTTTCCCCCTTGTCGATGTGGATCTTATCTCCCCACTTGGATACGATGTCGATGTCAACGAGAGTCCTGACAGGATAGCAAAAGGATTCGACCTGTCCGCGAGTGACTACTTCCCCTTGGTTGCGACCAAACTTAATGCTGAAAGTATTCTTGGACCGTTTTTTGTAGTAGGGTGTCCTACATTCCCGGTATGCTGTTTCTGGGAGAATTTCGACCTCGTGTTTCCCGGCATAAAAACGAGTCTGTCCGACTGGAAATTTCAATTTCATAACTGATCTCTAGAAACGATACAGATTTTATATATAAGTATTGTTGGAAAAAAAAGAGTGAAAAAAAAATTACTCCCAAGGGTATTGAAGGCTAGTCGTGTCGGCTTCTTGTTTATCTAAGCCTTTTTGGGCCGCGAGAAGATTATCCTTCGCCCCCTCGTAAAGGTTATAGATGTGTTTCCACCGCCCCCCAACTTTGACACCTTTGGTTGACCATTTCCCCCCCTCGAGATCGGTTTGACTCCCCGATGCATTGCCGCAATTCGCCAAGATGATGATTTGGTTCTCGGGGATCGGGACTTCAAAGAGTCGGTCCTGAATTTTCGCAATTTCGTCTTCGAAGAGACCACTCGCGATCAATTGGTCCAATTCGGTGGAGAATTTCGCGAGTTTCTTCCTGATTTTGTGAATGTAGACCCGCTTCGCCCCCTCGGAGATGGTTTCATCTTCGGGGTTGGAAGTGAAGTCTTGTTCGGCTTTGGACAGCATAATTATAGAAAGGATATACTTCTATAAAAATGTTACCATTTTTGGTAACATCACCAAAACAGGAGAAAAAAGAGAAAAAAAAAGGGGACCGGAAAGGTCATTACAGGTTCGTTTTATTGCCTTCAACTAGGAAATCATCGTATGAATTACCCTCACAAGCACGACAAAGAAGGTAACCCGGTTTTCGGGGATCGTTGCAAATTGGACAGGTCCCATCACTCAACCCCCGTAATAACTTGGGGTAAGTTACCCGGAATCCTGACTTCCGTAGTTTCCCCGCTAGTCCGTGAATTTTTCTCGCAGGATCGGCTAGATTTAGTGGGACATAGTAGGTTTTGTATTCATCATACATAGGTTTTCACTCCTTTTGAAAAAAAAGGGGATTAGTTCTCCCCATCGACTTCATCATCTTCATAGATTTCTTGCTCGGACACTAATTCATAGTACCCCGACCCGTCATCGCCCTTGTAGAGCCTCCTTACCCAGTCAATGGGGAAATTCTTACCCGCACTGAAAGCATGAATTGGGTCGAAACACTCATCTTCGGGAGCCTTGATTGAGACGGGCGCGCATTCCTCGTATGCACCATTGTTATTACTGACGCACATTTCAAGATCGTAGCAATAGAAACAACAATTTTCACAGATTGGCTCTTTACGGGACAGGTTTTCGCGTGAATTCGACATTTTTTTTCCAACCAAATATCTTGTTTGTATGATATTCTCAAACACTATCATATAAAAATGTATGGTTTTCTATGATGGATCATACGATATCATACATTAGTGTATTAAAAAAAAAGAAAAAATGATGGGGGTTTAACCCCAATATTCACACCGATCTCCACTCGCGAGACCGAAGCCGCAAAAACACCTTGCTAGTCCCTTGTGGTCACCACATTTGATGCAGACTTCGCAACCACAACCACGATCAAACTCGTATTCGTGTTTGCATTTGTCTGGTTTCAACCAAGGGAGTAATTTTTTCATAGCCATTTTGTTCACACTCTCCGATCCAACGAATCGAGCCATTTTTGGTTTTCCTTTGGATATTCTCGCCCACAAGTGGAGCAGTGGGTTTTTTTGTCCCAATCATAGTTCCCACATTGGCAACACTTCATCTTTGTTTCTCACTCCACTGTCTATAATCCCGATCAGATTCAAAGCCCCGAGCATCAATCCTCCCACTCTGATCTTCAACATCGGCATATAAGTACTCGGCGCGTTCGCAGGGATCACTCAACATATCGAAACAATCTTCACAAACTCGGGGTTGGTCCTCGTGATCGTAGACTTCCCCCATATCTCCACAAATTGAGCATTTTTTTTCTGACATGTTTGATACACCTAGTTTAATCCAACCAACATTTTTGTTTGTGTTTGTTTGTTCGCGTTTTTCCATGGTCCCCGAAGCGAGGTCCCTTTTTCCGGTCCCGAAGTGAGATCCGGTCAAAAAAGGGGGAGTTAAGATCACCATGGTTAGCAAGTCACCTTACCAAGCCTTGATGGTTTCGACATGTTTCGAACCCAATTGGACAATGTTCGCGATTGTCGAGTATTCGATCACCGCAATGGCATAACCTCGGTTATCTCTGACATAGACCCGCTTATCAGAACATTCGATCCGAAGGTCCGGGTTCCGGCAATATATTTCATTACCATCTTTCAGTTTGATCTTGACCTGTCTTCCCAAAGCATTGAAGATTTCCTGTCGGGAAAGGTTTTCTCGTGAATTCGACATTTTTTTCCAACCAACTTTTTTGATTGTATGATATTCTCAGATATTCTCATATAAAAATGTATGTCTTTCGTATGAGAAATCATACAAACATCATACAGTCCATCATACAGACGGCCCCGACATGGATCCCGTAATATAAATCAAGTCCCCATGGTTGCCCCCTAGGGTCGGTCTTGGGGGGTTGGGAAGACCCCACCGGGAGGGGTCATTTATTGGGACATTAATATTTTCCAGTTTTCCACTGGAAATAAGGGGGAGGGGGTCTAGAAATAGAACCTTTGGGATTTAAATCCGTTTTGGTCTAAGAAGATGTGTGAGTGGCTTCAAGTGTCCGTATTGTCCCCAAAAATTCACGGATTTGAGGGAGGGTTTCGACCATGTATGGTCCAAACACGAGATCCGGGTAAACTGGGAAATTTTCTTATCGTGGAAAGATGATATGAGGGTCAAACCGAAACAAAGACAATTGTCTTTTGCCTAAGGCTTATCTTTCATAAGTTCCCGAATTTCCCTGACTATCTCTTGGAGGGGATGGACTAGGTTTGCTGTTTGTTCGGCAATGAAACCCCCGATGTCCTGTCCCAATTGGTCGAATTTATCGCTAATTTCAACGAGAAGGTCTGAATTTTCCTTGTTAGTTTTACTATTTAATTGAAACCACTTGTGCGAGAATTGGATTTCCTTCGACAGGTCCCCCAATTGGTCCAAGACGGTGATTGCCGTTTGGGTCATGGATCGATTCATGTCGTTGAAACGGAGACCGAGATCCAGTGTCGCCGATTTGATCTGACGAATGTTACCCACGACTCTGACAGGTCTCGCCAATATTTCTTGAACATCATTCGCCTCGTGGGGATTCCCATCGGTCCCGATCTCTTTCGCGTTTTTGGAAGCGTCAACAAAATGGGTGATCGTTGCAGGTCCGAAGTGTTTCACTGGTTCGAATTCGGTGGTCCCGATCTTGGTGTATTGGTCGGGAAGGACCTTTTGGGTGTCGAGAAGGACCGGGGACTCCAATTCGAGGTAGACGAGTTCTAAGTCGTTCGCGATAAAGTCAATGGCTTTCCCAAGGCTGAGACCAATCCCCGGGGGGATGTCAACCTGAGAACGAGTCAAGAAGCGGAGAAGGTCCACGATGATCGTTCCCTCCATGAGTCCCGGTCCCTTGTGCGGGTAGAATAGGATCTTCCCGGAGGTGGGATAGACCATGAAGGTGAATGCTTTCCATGTGATCCGGTATTGGTTGCCCCTCCGTGTCGGGGAGACATCAACCCCGAACGAGACCATGCGTAACAAGACTTCATCGTTCTTGTCCTTCCGGATAGATTGGAAGCGAAACTTCTCCATTCTAATGAAGGGGGCAATCACGATCCCGAGTTTCTCTAGTGGCATTTTCAACCATGTCAAAAACTCGTCAGTGTCAACTATCTTTTTTGTCGGGATCGTTGCCATTTGACCACCTCCTTACATTGGACCGGAAAAAAAAAAGTCCGATTGTTAACCCGTTAAGGCGTGTGTTTTTGGACTGTCGGTCCGTCTTCCTTCGCTTTTTCAGCGTCCAAGTAATCGTTTATGATACGAATCCCCTCGGGGAGTCTGAGTTTGCTGAAAGCGAGGAGAATTTCTTCGATTTTCGATAACCCGTTATTCTCGCAGAATAGCCTTATGTTCGAGATCAGGTCATTGACATAGGGCGAGAGTTGCAGGTATATCTTGTCTATGAAATTCACATTGACGGGTTCGAGGGAGATCATCTTTTTTTGTCGCTTTTCTCCGGTATGTCCTTTGTTTCTTCCCATTGTGTTCAAACCTCGTTGTTTTCTGTCATCAAGAAATATTGGTTAACTTTTATATATATGTATCCCGAAAAAAGATCACCACATGATAAGGTGTTAATATGGAAACTAGCGTAAATCGTATGTCCAAACCGATAAATTTCACCCCATTTCTTTTCGCCCATTGCGAGACCTTGTGGATCAAAGAGGGTTTCCCAGATCGTTCGGCATTCCTCCGGCATGTCATCGAGGAGTTTCTCACATTAGTTGACGGGTTGGGTTTCCGCGAAGACTTGGAACAATTGGAAGATCGGGGAATGATAAAGCAATCGAATGTCGTTAGAACATTGTCGATCTACCCCGATCTCGTCGCAAAGTTTGGGGAAATCCGGGACCTGTTTTCAGTTTCGGACTCGGAGTTTTTCCGCATGTGTCTATTGCTCTATTCGATCTTGGAAAAGGTGGGGAGGTTGGAAGGATGGTTGAATCTGATCGCCTAGACATTCCTTATGATGAGTTCTACAAGGATCACCCTAGGAATGATTGCCCCCTTTACAACCCATATACCGACCAATGCACTTTCAAAAGGATCGGCCCTTGTAATAACCACGAAATTGGGAAAACTCCTTGTGGTGTGTTTGTCGGGGCTGTCCGGTCGAAACTTGCCTACTTGAAATATAGGTGGACAATCGCACACAAGAGAGAAAAAAAAATACTCTGGGATGAATACATCAATGCCAAGTGAAAACAAAGTCCCCGAACCTCCTTGTTATAGCGCATTCGATCCCCTCGATCCATGGTGTTTGGAATGCGACTTTTCGGGATCGTGTTCGGAGAAAGCCGCCAATTGTAAAGAGGAGTCAGTGAAATAGATGTCGAAAGATGGAGAAGTCATTTGTTGTTCCAATTGCTTGACATGGTATCGAGGATCCAAGTGTCCGAAGTGTGGGAGGGCTTTCGATCCCAATTCCCGGACCTGTCACCGGGTTAGGATCCTCCGAGTCAATGGGAATCGATCCTACCTCGTGAAAGAATACACGACCTTGAAACCAGAGTCCTCGATTCGGGAGGAAGTTAGAGCATTGGAAGTGAAGACGGGAAAGAGATACCGGTGTCAATTCGCGAAATTGAATTATGCCTCGGGAGGGGTTGAGACATTCGCCCAAATAGTTTACCGATGAGTCAGAGACCGACATATCTGGAAAGATTGAAAGAATCGGTCAGTTCTGGAATCGAGTATTGTCGCAAGAAAAACCTCCGAGTTACGGTGAGACGAATCCGTAAGATTATCGGGGTAGATCCGAAAGACAAGTCTGCAATCGTGTTTATTTCTCGTTGCCTCGATGAATTTCGTGCCGATGGGGTCCTGACTAAGGTTGAAGATCACCCCAAGGTCTATACATTCTAAATTTTTTCCCTTTTTTTTTTCCTGTTTTGGGAGTGTTACCATTTTTGGTAATTCCCGGGTCCCAGTGACCATCTCAAAACTGGGACCCTTGGGACCGGGACCTGCCTATTCAGGGAAAAAAAAAGAAATTTTTATGCCAAGGTGGGGAATACCCTAACGGCCCCTTGGCGGCCGTGGATCCCTTCGTCACATCACAAGGATGATCTCCCGGAATCACGCGGAATGATTACCGCTGAAAATAGGTTGGTTTTCAAGTATATAAAATTATGAGAAAAAAGTCTCTTCATCTATCTTGACCGACCGAATGAAGATGTGGTGTCGTTTCGCCATTGCCATGGCTCCCTTCGTTGCTCCTCGGGGACAATACATTTCAACCAAGACGGGGATCGCCTTTTCCTTCCCCTCCCTCGGGAAAGTCCAATTTAATGCTTTCGCTAACTTTCGGTCCACGATCCAAAAATACATATCCTTGTCAGAGTCGAAGATGATCCGCTTCACTTGGAGGTCTGAGATCGTCTTTTTCATGTCCGAGGTTTCGATCCGGGAATGTTTCTCCGAATTTGGATTCCTGAATTTGATTTCCCCATAGACTAGTTTGGTGTTCGCGAGGGTGAGGAAAGGACTGATGTTTATGTCCGTTTCGAGGGCGAGAAGGTCGGCGATCTCGAATTGACACATTTCAGAATTCTCGGGATCTTGGAGGTGTCGCCTTCGTGCGAGAACGACCCGATTCAGGATATTGGTGTTATACTCCACGACCCGATCTATGTAACGGTTTTCCACCGTCTTGTTATACCGGGAAATTTCCACCTTCTTGGGGTAGATGTCAATGTCATTGATGTGTTCTTCCGATTGCTTGTGAAAACTACTCAACGAACATATCCCGGTGAAGACCTTCCCCCGGAGTTTGAATATCATTTGGTGGGGTTGGAGGACCTTGATCTTGTCATTCACGAATTTGGGAAAATTATCCGGGAGTTGTGTTTCGGTCCGTTTGATGATCTTGAGTGCTACATTCTCGGTTATGGTCTGATCGATGTCTTTGAAGGCTTGTGCATCGGCCAAGATCCGAATTTGGTTGTGCCGACCCATCCTCGCGAGTTTGAGGAATTTTCGTTTTGCGGTCGTGGAGAGTTTTCCGGTAGACGCTTTCAATTGTCCGTGTTTATACGCGAAGAAACTCGTTTCCCTCAGTAAGAGAGTTTTAAGGTATTTTTGAGCCTTGGGGGAATCCAAATACGCGAATAATTTGATGAGTGCCTTCAAGTAATCGGATTCCAATGGGTCGTTACACATCAGGACCACCACCCGCCCATTATTCAATGCCTTCCGAAGGATGTCATGCCATGTATTCTTGTGGTCCAATTTGATCTCAGTGACATTGGGGTTTGGGGACCGTGGTTTGGGTTTCAACAAATGCGGGTAGACGAGATAAACCGGGTAGTTTTTCGCCCAAAATGCCCCCTCGAAATTTTTCCCGCTAGCGTCCACGATCAATTCATCGTGTAAGTTCTTGACCTTTTCGGCAAGTACCTCCAACACATTAGATTTGCCTTCCCCCGTTTCGCCAAAAGCGAAGGCATGGAACCATTTCCCTTCGCGAATTGCATCTATGAGTTTCTTGTGACTTTTATCGTAGGACCACAATGCGAGGGACGAATCGACAAGGTTGGACTTGTTGGGAAATTTCAGGTAGGGTTTGAACTTGGGTTTCGAGGCCTTGATGTGTGGTTGTTTGGGCCGTTGTGACCTAGACATAGGTAAAAATAGGGGGATCGAGAATATTATTATTTCTTGAACTTGTGATTCTTGTCCAAGACGGGAATGTTGATATTCTCATCGTGATCGTAGAAAATTGTTCTGACTCCCGATTCGGATTCGATGGTTTGGGAGAGTAATTCCTTTCGTTCCTGCCTATAGAGTTCTATTCGTTGTTCTAATTCTTGGACAGATTCCGCCCTATTGACCCCCGCCCTATCATACGCCATTTGGTCGGCTTCGTGCATCTTCTGGTAAAATTCTTGGTTTTGTTTGCCGGTGAATTCGGTTTTCCGGAGGTTGGTCGTGGGGACCATGAGAATTTTTTGCCTCGGGGTAATGATGAGACTCGTGTTTGGGCTGTAAATCGTGTAATTGATATCCGCGATACTGGGACGATCATCGAAGAGAATGCTTCGTTGTATCGCGTCCAATGCTCTGAGTTTTTCCTCAGATTTTTGGTAACGAGTGGAGTTTGGGTTCTTGGGGACCTTCCTAGGATCGGGGACATACCGATCAAATCGAATGTCATACCTGACGGGATGGGTGTGGAAGTCCACATCGGTATTTGGTACATAGGAGTAGTCAGATCCCCATGGGATGAAAGTTAATTCCTGTTTCTTCTTCAGTTTGCCTTGGTCGAATCGTTGGACGATCTGCAACCCGCCCCCGAATTCGACCGACCGATCAGACTCCCCCCAATCGATTTTGACTCGTTGCGCCTGTTTGAGTAATTCCCGATTGAATTTGTTGAGTCGAATAGTTTTCGAAAATGGGACCTTCCCGGTCCCTTCCTTTAGGTGAGAAATTTTGTCCCGTCTTCCCTGAATCTTCAACATTTCTTGTTGTGCCTTCATTTCTAGGTCGATTACCCGATCCAACTCGCGTTTTTGTTCCTTGGTTCTATCCGATGGGGGGATTTTGTAAATGCTAGAGAATCGTTGATTTGCAAATTTGTTGAGAAGGTCCATCTTCTTCTCGTATTTTTGCAATTCCTCAAGTGTCATTAACTCGAATTGCGAAGGGGACTTGAAATTGTGCTTGACTTGCTTGAAATAATATGGATCTTTCGAATACTTGACCTTCCTGAATTTCTCCCGGGGAAACGATGGGAAATCGCGATCGGAGCCTTTGAGTTCTTTCTCTTTGCTCTTCGACAGGTTTACTGGTTCATCGAAGTCTTCGAAATGGCTCAGATTACATCGACTCCTTTCTCTTTTTTGCCTGAGTCTATTTGCAAGTCCGTATCTTTGTTTTTGATCACATCTTCCATAGCGGCGGGGACCCCCAAATCCATGCTTTCTATGGTGAAATTCTTCAACCCGGTCCCCACCGTCAAGATGTTGTATTTCATTTTTTCGTGCCGTTCGATCTTCTCCGCCCTATTCGACAATGCGATCAACTCGATGTCTTTCAACGAGGAAAGTAAGATTTGCTTGAATTTTGTAATTTCGCCCTTGTGGACTTCTTTTCCCCGGTCGCTTTGGACTGGTTGGATAATCACTTCCAAGATTTTTGCTAAATCCCCTTTTTCAGTGAAGATTTTACACCCGGTTTCGTTTTTGAGAGACTCGATGGTTTTCACCATGTTATTAGCCGTCTTGGTGTCCAAGTCTTTGGATTCCTTCTCGATTTGGGCAACCTTCTTGATGATCAGGTCCATTTTCTGTATCTTGGGGGAATTTCCAAACCTGCATGTGTCGAAATTTGACAAGATCGCACAATAATAGTAGTAGGCTTCTTCCCAATCTTCCATCCTAAAGTAGGTCCTGACGATCTTCTCGTGGATCGCAAACTTGTATTCGTTAAGATAGCATGGAGACATTGGACAGACTGAGACCTGAATCCTCCCGTCTTCCTGTTTCTCTCGTTGGATACAGGTTAATGGCGTGTCGTGGATACAGGTAAATTCTTTCCTCGCGGGATCTTCAAAGTCTATGAAAAACCGTTTAGTCTTTTTGTTGGGTTGTTTGGGTTGTTCCATCTCTCAGTCCCCCATTGCCGGGTACATCAGTTAACTTTATAATTTCCGGGAATTGCATGGCGAAAGATTTGATGTCGATCCTGTCCGATTGGGACAATTGGTTTAACAGTTTGACCAAGACATCGAGGATATTCTGCATTTTCTCCATCTTTTTCTCTTCCTTCTCTTCTTCCAATTCCCGCAAAGCGATCTTTAGAGTGTTATTCCAATCGGGTTCGATTAACTGGGAAGTGTAGATCCTCGCGATCACCTTCTTCAAAGTTTCCCTGACCCTCCCCGTTTCTGCAATGATCGCCGAGGATAATTGTGCAACATCGAGATCCTTGGTTGCCTCCACGAAGTCTAATTGTTCGTGGAGTGACCTGATGTTTCGTTGGAGCCTCCGGATTTGCCGCTTCAAGTTTTGGATCGTTTCCCACATGTACCTAGACCTCGCCAAGAACGACCTTCTTGATCGTTTTTGTTCCGCAATCGAAACTTTCTTCTCGCGTTTATCGACCTGTATTTGAGAAATGACCTCGGCTTTCCGATTCAGGATGAGATCGGCAAGTTGAACGTAAGTCATGGTTTCCTTGACGGGTTTCACGACTAGATCCGAGGCCCCGTCATTTTGGTCCTTGGACATGCGGATTTTATATTCGACCTTGTAAATGTCTTCAACCCGGTAATTGGACTCGATGGGTTCGATCCATCGTTCGGCCTTGATTTTTTTTTTCTTGTTTTGGACCTTGATGATCCCCCGGTCTTGGAGAAACGAATTGACCAACGAGATCCCGATCCCCACCACAAAGCCGATGAGAAAGTATTGGAACGAGTCCGAAGCAGTGATCCCCCGGAATAAGGCGAAAATGATCGCCATGATTCCCCCCCCGGCTAACATTGAGACTCCGAAGTGAAAGACCGAGGAGAATGCCAAATAAATTTTCCCGAGAAGTGAGGGTTCGATTTCCTTGTCATAATATTCACTTGGGGCGAGTTTCTTCTTGAAGACCACACAATCCATCAGGTAGATGACGATCAAGTATTTTTTGAGCAACCAGTCAGACAATAGATCGTCCCGCGAGACCAACGAGTAATAGACTCGTCTTTTCCCGCGAATGTTGAAGTAAAACTCGTATCGTTGATCGACCTCGACCCACTTACATTCTTTCAATTCGCCGATGGATTCCATTTGGGACCTGATGTATTTTCGCCCGGTCTTCTTGTCGCTTTTCTCGGAATAGACTTCCCACCATTGCTTTTCTTTGAATTTTTCAATCCAATGCCACACGGGGATGAGAAATATGGCAATGATCGCCACACCCCAACCCGCCCACATCAGGGACATTACTCTACCCCCGTCTTCTTGTGCATTGCCTTTTGATAGGCTTCATTGAGCCGTAGTAGGAAGGGAAAGGCAAACACAACTACAATGAGGGTAAATTGAACCAATGTATCCCACGATAGTTCACTCTCCCCGGTCAAGGGGGCAATCAACCAAGTCACCAAAGTAAACATGGTCCACATGAAGACGAGGATCAATCGTTTCAACCACAAGTTTTTCTTGTAGAAACTAAACCCGAGGGCAACCACGAGGATTATCGCGAATATAATTGATAGAAATTCCGCGATATTCTCCCAAGTCATTTGGTCTTCGATGTAGAAGAGTAGTCCGAATTTCCACAACGAGAAGAGTCCCGCTAGGGTCACAAAAAAACCATAGCCGATCCACCACCACAAGGATCGGTTTTCAGCGTAAAAGTCGATGATCGCTAAAAACGACCATGTTGCGATCCCGATGAGGAAGAACAATGCGCTTTCGGGAATTGCGGTAAATACATTTCCAAACCATTCAGTGACACCATTGAAGAAGATGTCCAAGACTTCGACCAAACTAGTCATTTTTTTTCACTCCGAATTTTTTTCCTGTTTTGGCTGAGTTACCAATTTTGGTAATTCCCGGCAACCAGTCAAATTCCTACCCATAATCTCCACCTTCGATTTTAAGTCTTTATCGGTTTCACGATGATTCTCCCCTTACTGTCGGAGGTGATGGATACACTGGTTACCGCTTCGTCTTCCGATTTGAACTTGTCCTTCCACTTCTCGGGGATCTTGTCCGCGAGTTTTTCAAACCAATTATATCGTTTTTGTGTATAGTAGATCGCGACTAGGGAGCCTGCAACGATAAATAAGATGATTGCCGTGGACAGCATTTCTAGGGGGGACACATACCGAATTTGAATGACGATCCATTGCTGTCCCTCGGTCACATCGTAGAGGAAGAATAGATAGTCATCGGGGATCGCATATTCGTCATTCCCCCGGTCGGTCAGGGACGAAACAGTTTCATTGTCGGTCGAGATCGTGTGAGTTTCGGACTCCCCCCAAAAGTAGAGAAAATAGGTCCCGGTCAGGTTGAAATTACTGTCGATGAAGATCCTGATCTCGTTGCCCACGAATTCAATTGACACATTGTTGAAAGGTTGGGTCGAGAATTCGATGTAACTACTGGAAACCGAGGGATCCAGTCCGATGGTGTCAAATTCTACGATTGAATTCGTGATCGTTTGGGATCCGTATGTCTGAGATCCATATCGAAGGTTGTAGACCTCCCAATCGGGATCTGTCACCACCCGATAGGTCTCCGAATACCGGGGATAACTCAAGTAGGCTGTCAGGTTGAAGTCCCGGTCGAGAAAGATTGCATTCGGCGAATTGGAATAGGTCACTATTTCAGCGTATGGGACCGAAGAATATCCCTCGATAATCAGTGTGGAGACCCCCTCGGAGAAGGTCAAGTTTCCCAATGTCAGGGAATAACTCAGGTTGTTCTGACTGACGGAGACCCATGGATTCGATAGGGTCCAATTCTCATTCAAAGTAGTCCCGAGGTCGATGGTCGTGGACACATTGGTAATCGCGAAGTCCGCCGAATAGTCGAATTCGATCCTCGTGTAGGTCCCATTATTTTCGATCCATGTCGTTTCCAAGTCCCAATTGGGAACGATATCCTCGTAAATCGTGAATAGGTCCCCCGAGTTTGCCTGTTTCACGAAGTAAAACCGATCACTCGCATTCACGAAGGGGGTTGTATTTACCATCGAAGCGTGATGGTAGATTTCAATGTCGGTCAGGTTTGCCCCTTGGGTGTCCCAGTAGTAATAACTGTAACTTCGATTCGTTTCCGCATAAGTGTAGAATTCGACATCGGGATCATCGGTCGTAGGGTCGGGGGTCAACTGATACCTGACAAAGTTTTCTTGGAGGATCGCAAATTTCGCCTCGAATTGGTCGCCATTGGTCCAAGTAGTCATGGGGTCCGTGATCGAAACATTCGTCCCGACCTGAGAATATGCCTCGGAAACTTCGCCATTGTAATAGTAATGGGTGAAATTGGTGGGGATTCCGATGAAGGTGAATTCCTGCATGGTGAAGCGGTAAAAACTGTCAGATTGGTTGAAGGTCCACTCGAAATCGATCAAGTCTAGGTAGGCGTGGGTCCCGGTGCAATTTGCATGGATAGAAACTTGCAGGTCGAAAGTCACCGTGTCAGCCGTTTGAATGTCGAGGGAGGTGGGATCGGTCAATTGGATTTCATTGTTGATGACTGGTTCGAGACCCACCGTCATGTTTACATCGGTGGAATTAACCCCGTATGGGACAGGCAGGACTTCGAAACTCATCACTCGCGACAGGTTGAGGAAGGTCGTAGAATTGAATTCCACCTTCAACTTATACCATCCTAGTTCGAAACTCGTATTGGTGTAGATGGTGGAGTTACTGGTTTCGATGAGGGTCCCATTAGGTGCAAACCAGTTTCTCGTTTCGCCGATGGTCGTGGACCCATCGACCGAATCCCCTTGATAGTAATGCTTCGCTAGGGACAGAAAGTCCATGGTCGCATTGTGTTTGTCGAAGACCAACCCTTCGAGGCTCACATTTTGCACGAAGCCGTAGCCGTCAATCACGAAGATCCTGACTGAAAACGCTTTCTTCCCGGTCGAGAAGACCGAATAGGAGTAAGTCCCCGGTCCGGTCCCCAAGGTCGAATTGGTCCCGGTCAGGTTGTTCCACCCTTTCACCTCCACAACGAGAGACGAAAAGACCGAGATCCCGACCTCGGCTTCGGGGACCAAGTTTTCTACATCGTAATTCACGAAGACACTCGGTCGGGTTTCGTTGTAGATCACCGCTAGATGGTCGATGGTGAGGGTCCGGGTTTGGTTGTAACTGTCGCGAACATGGATCACAACCTGATAGGTGTGAGCGAAAACCTGAGAGTAATAATAATGGTAGGTTTGGGTTTCGTTGCCCAATGACGAATTGACCATGGACACATTGTCGTAGACCCACACTCCCGCGATCTCCCACTCGGACGATCCGACATGGATCGTTATGTCGTTTGTCTGGTTGACATAGACTTCGGACTCGAAAACCGCTAGGATGGTCGGGATCTCGGGGGGGTTGAAAATCGAAACATTATGCATCTCTATCACGCGAATCCTCTCACCACTCCAATCATCGACAGCGGTTATCACTATGCTCAAGTTCAATGCAAATGGGTAATTGAAGTTAAACACGAATGTTTCTGATTCCCCATAACCGATGTATGTATCCAATGTTTGATTGACAGCGGTATAATTATCCCAGAGATAAACCCCGGACACCTCGTCTATCTCTCCGGTGACCGTGAAAGTGATTGACTTGTTGGTATCGGAGACAAAATACGAGGGTTCATAGTCATCTAGTTCGATTCCCGGGGGATCCCCCGTATCATCGAGAAATTGATAATTTACTTGGATCCAGTCAATCCCCAACTCGTAGGAGTTTGCATTTGTCGCGTTCTCTATGTGGAATTTGACAAATACATCGTGAGTCCCAGACTCATAGAGGAAGTCCTCGTCATCAATGAAATACGAGTATGTACTTTCAGAGAGGACCGCATTGGTATCTTGGGTGACATAAACCCCATCGTAGCGCCTCGCTTGTGCATTGACCGAAACTGAAACATTGCTCTGGATCTCGTAAGTTACGGTATAATTGTAAAAGGTGTCCTCGGGTTCGATCAGATCGCCCCAAATTTGGAAGGAAACATCTAATGCAGACGAATTGTCGAGGAATGCGTTACGATTTAGGTAATACCCGTCAGCCCAAGAAAAATCTATCGAATCGACATAGAATATCCCCGTGTTCCCATAACCGGAATAGACCCGAAAAACATCATTCCCGGTCGCCGAGGGATCCATGTCCCCGTAATATGTGTCTTGGAAGTTATAAACGACCCTGTAACCGGTCGAATTGTAATCGATCAGAATGTGAAACCATTCCCCATCGGTGAGATCATCAATTTTAACCGTGGAATAACCCCCGTCATAGTACCTCAGTCTTATCTCGTCTACATCATCATTCATGATCACTCGCAACGAGTCTTGACCCGCACTGTCTTGAATCCTGACATATGCGTAATCGGTCGAGGAGAGTGTCGAGTCAGAGCATAGCCAAAATTCTACTGTCTCATCAGAATCTATAATGTCATAATCGGCGGTTACAGTATCTCCGGTATAATCCTCGATTTCTAAGATTTTGTTGCGACCATGTGCCGAATCAATGACCCACGAATGTAGGGAAAAATCCCCGGATGGTTGGTTGAAGGTCCACCCTCCCCCGGTCGGGTTCGCGTCCGATGTTTCGTTTCTGAAGTTTAGATAGCCTTGGTAATGACCGGTATCGGTCGATTCGTAGCACGTAACTTCATATCGTTGATCGTCCGATGTTTGGGTCAATGTCCACGAGTTTGAAGCGGTTCCGTTCGAAAGGGTGTGACTGTTGGGATAATAATTTTCGTCACTGTGGACCAACTCATTGAGAGTGTACTCGTTGAGTGAGAAAGGTCCCGGATAACTCGCGTTTAGGCTGAAAGTGTCCGAGACTGTCGCGTTTTGGTGGTCGATTTGGGCGAAATTGTCGGAAAACATTTCTTGGGGATCCGCGTCAAGGTTATTTTCGTGCCAAAGTTCTGATGTATCATTCGTGGGGTCACTCGAATAGGCTTGGGTGTAGATTAGATTGGAGAAACTCAAATTTGCTTGGGTTATCGCGAAACCAGTCGGGACCGAGATCCCGAGGTCTGAGTTTTCCGTGATCCCGATGTAGGTCAAGTTATTGAATGCCCCCAATCCCAAGTAGGAGTAAGTCCCTTCACCTAACGAGAAACTTATGGGAATTATGGGGACATAGACTTTTTCACTGAGAACGATTTCGATGATGGTACTACTCCCGACCGTCAGATCGATATCGGTATTAGTTTGGGTTACGGCCCCAAGGTCTTCCCCGTTAATGTATAGGTGTAGGGTCCCCTCGATCCCCGAGGTTTCCACCCGGTAAAGGTTCATCGATCCGGGGGCCGACAGTGTGAACGAGTCATACAGGTAGGTCTTCGTGATCACTTGGGGGGTTTGGGTCAAAGCCATGGTGTTCGTTAGATTGAATTGTAGGTAAACATCGAGGTTCCCGGTGATTTCCAACGAGGATTGATATTCGGAGAAGGTCACAAACCCCGAATTCCTCCCCGTGTCGATCACTTCCTCCCCATTTATTTCCAATTCGACCTGAGTCGGTGTCTTCCAAACCGAGTAGGAATAGGTGAAATTGAACCAAATCGTATAGGCTTGGGTGATCTCCAACCAAAAGGCGATCTCGGGTTCTTGCTCATGGACGATCAGATCGTTGGTCCCCGCCCAATGGGTGAAATCATCCGAGGACCCTATGAATTCAAACTCGTAATGGGTCCCCATGTCCTCGAATCTGTCTAAGTGAAGCGTCAAGTTCTCCCAATAAAAGGCCGATTCGTGTTCGGTAAGCAACGAATTAACCCGGATGTCAGATATTACGGGGAGAAACACCTTGATGGACTCGATCTCCAACGACTTGGCATAATACCCCCCCGGCATTGCCGCTTCAATGTCAATCGAAGACAAGGTAAAATTATGACCGAAATCGAGGGTCGCGGTCCTGTCAGTATTGTCACTCTCGCCCGCCTCGTTGAGGGTCACCTCGTAATTTCCCGCCGACAATGTGATCTCCCCATCGTGGTTATAGGTCTGATATTCGATCTCCAAGTATGCACCGGGACAGAGACCGAGATCCACCGGAAACGACAGGTCGAGGGTTTCTTCCTCGGGGGTTTGGACATACAATGCTCCCGGTCCGATAGTATCGACCTTATCCCAGTACCCCCGAACGAAGGGGGGATTGGTTACGGCTTCGTCATCAGGGAGGTTTAACATTTCTGAAAGAAGGTCGTTCGGATAATGGAGAAGAAAGTGATCGGGATCTGTAAATGCATAGTCGAGTTTGTTGTATTGTTCTCGTTCCCAATCAGAAATGTCTATGGTGTCCACTAAGGTTCTCGCCCCGACACTCCCGTAAGTGATACTGTCCTCGGAGAAGGACCCGATTGAATACAATTCCATCTCATCGTGAATGTAATCCGGAATCCGAGGTTCGATATAGGTGTACAAATTCCCATAAAATTCGTCCCCCCTCAACCAATACCCCGTAGGGTAATAATACCGAAAAACGACCTCCCAATCAGTCACACTAGTTTCTAAAAACCAACCTTCACCGTCATAATTTTGTGATGGACTCCCTTCGTATATTTTGGCCGAATTTTCCAAGTCATAATCCAATGTAAACGAGTCCTCGCTAGTTTCCCACTCGGTCGAGTAACTGACCGTTTGGAAGTCCGTATATTCCAAGATCGTGTCATAATAGTCGCTAGTCGTGATGTTGCCCTCGACAGTGAATATTGACGATTGGGTCGCGGGAACCATGAATTCCTCGTTCGTATTCGCCGAGTAGTTGTTCCATCCCAATGTGTTCGGAGTTTCTTCCTTGGGGTCTGTCTGGTTTGCTAGTGCTTGTTGGATTCGTGAGACTTGGACCTGAGTTAGTTGGTTTTCGATGTCCTGAGTTTCGGTCGATGGTTGGGTCCCGATGGAAAAGGTCTGGTTGATCGGGAGGAGCGAAGATCCGAAGTCCCCCGAGTCGGTCGTGTATTCCATGAAGTAGTCCACTTCTAGGTCTTGAGAGTCATTGATCGCTTTTGCGGGTAAGATCCCCGCCAAGAATGCCAATAAGAAAAGTCCCGAGATAATTTTACGCTTATCCACCACCGATCACCAATACCATGATGTTATTCAACCAATGAACGAAGATCGCCGCCCAAAGATTGAAAAAAGCCACAAAGGTTAGCCAATAACCCGCCCCCATGTAGGCGAGACCACTGTTATTTCTCCACCAATCTTCGAGGGAGACCCCCCTTCTAAATCTATGGAAGTCCGAAAACAACCACGACCCGACTAGTCCACTCGTCAAGGTGGGTAAGATGAAATACCGGTGGGGAGTCGTTTCGGGTTTGATCGACACCTCCAAATTCCGAATTTTCTCCTCGATGAGTCCCGCTTCGACCAAAAGATCAATTTTTTGTTTTTGGCTTATGCCTTTCCTAGACGCCATGATCACTTTCCGGGACCACTTCTCTCGGAGAATTTCCTGAGTATTCAAGAGTTCTAATTCGCGTTTTTCTTGGAAGCGACCCTTCCGTAATTGGTAGTAAACTCGATTCCAGACCCCACACCAACCAACCTGAAAGATAAGAGTTTCGGGGGCGCATACGAGAAAGAATTGTTTCAGGTAGTCTGATTCTAGGACCGAGGCTCCCTGACCCAAGAACAGCATGTCGTTATAGGAGTCCCTCCACCCGAGGTTAAACATTAAGGGTTGGACAAATTGGAAATACAACATGAGTCCCGCATATCCGAAGATGGTCCACGAGATCACCTTGCCGAAAGTGAGTTTTTCATTGAGAATGAGGGTTTGATTCCCCACGAGGAGCAAAACCAACCCCGCCCCAATGAAAAAGGTGAGACCGAGAATCGAGTCATACCCTTCGTTTTCGGTGGTGACCAACATGAATCCAACGATGTAAACGATGAAAATGATGATCAGAACCAAAATGGACACCTTGAATTTCGAGGGTTGGACCACATTGATGTCTTGTTTGATCTTCTTCGCGAACAACATGCTCTTCATGTTCAACTTGCGGAAATAGATCGCGAGAACGAAAGACAAGATCACACCGATCAATGGCAACCACGAAGCGATCCCATTAACGATGGTCCTGCCTGAAAATTCTAGAACATAGCCCCTAGCGTCTAATTGGGACAATCCGAAGCGGGAAAAGATGGACCCCAAGACATCCCCGAAGGTGTCGAAAACCGACCTGACTTCGATTTGGACCAAAGCGAAGATCCCGATGATGGACAAATAGATCGCGATCCCTAGGGCCATATAGCCGATTCGTTTCGCCATTTTCCCGAATTGGAATGTAAAAGCGTCTCCCACGAGGGAGGCCCCATAACTTACGATGAATAGGATAAAGATCGCATTTATCACATCTTGGAACGACTTGAAGGTTTCTTCGAGGTTGTCGATCCCGATGGGATTGTCCTTGAATCCCTCAAAAATGTCTGAGACTTGCCCCGTCAAGTCTTCCCAAATGGTGTTTGCTTCCTCAGTGTATTGGTCGATAGTTTCTGCCTTGCGTTTATTTTCCCAAGATTTAGGGGAAGCAAAGTAGTACCCGGTATTAGTCCCGGTTTCAAGGTTGTATTCCTCGTAAACACCATCGGAAATTTCCCGCAAAGCCAAGTCAGGATCCAATATGTCCCGTTTGGTGACCCCTTGGGACTCCCACCATTGTATATCGTTCTCATAGGTGAAGCCTGAGTCTATCCACTCGCCTGACACATCGTTGTAAACTTGTTCCCTGTATGAGACGAGATCCCCCCCTTGGACCACTGGGATCAACCTGAGATCCCCATCACCATTCACGATCTCGGTCGCATATTCCCCCGACCAATCCAAGTATTTCGTTGGGTCAACGAAGACATACCCGGAGAAAACCCCGTCATCAGTGACTTCCCGATAATATAAAATTTCACCATTCCCCGTATCGGTCCCATAATTCGAGTAGACAGGTTGAAGCGACATGGTTGCTTGTCCTAGGGGAGTCACTATGATACTGAGTCCGAAGAATATCGCGAGAATCAAGACGAGGTTGAATCGTTGGTCCGACCTCGTGAAGATGAAACCCGCGAGGAAGATATTGAACATGAGATCGATGAATACGGCCCAATAGGGGATCAGGTTGAAGAACGACAGGACCCAAAAGATCAGGGACTTCAAACCCATGTAGAACAACAATTGAGACTCCTTGGACCACCCATCGATCCGAAAGACCTCCGACAGGACCGACATTTTCAAGTTTCTATTCAACCAGTCCACGACCGAACTAGTCGATTCAGTGACTAATGGACGAGGTTCGTCAGACATGGAAGACCCCCTTCTTCTTGAAGTACCCTAGATGGTAGGCAAAATATAACCCCGAAAATATCGAGGCCCCAAAGAGAATGCACAATAAGATCAAGGCGTCCATTTGGGTGAGATATCGCGAAGATTGTAGGGTCAGGTAGGGAAACCCCGCCCACTCCGCGATCTTCACGATGAGAATGATGAAACACAATATGATGACTGTAAGGGCGATCAGGAGTAAAATATCCTTGGTCTTCTTGGTCTTTAGGTTGACCCGTTTAGGAACCCTTGGATTCCCCTTGACCTGTCCGACATTTTCCATGATTGACCCCCAATGATTATGAAAAAAAAAGAAAGGAGGGATGGACTAACCTACTTGTATCTCGACTAGTTTGAACAACCAAACGATCAAGACCACGATGACAGCCGCAACGATTGCGAGGATCCCACCCTCGGCTTCGTCAATGCTATCGGCGGTCAGGACCGAAAGCCCTCCCCACACGGCAATGAGGAAAGGAACGATCAGGAATAGGGCGCGGATGATGGTCGCGAGACCCGCCCCCCATGCCGCTAGGTTGTTCACATCGGCACTAGTGACATTCGACAGAAGGCGTAATCCATAGAAGATCCCGAGGCCCGAATCGTTCGCTTCATCGTTAAACGAAGTATCCATTCCCATGGCAACCCCGTTTAACAGAATTACCGCAACAAAGACCAAGAGAAAGAGTTTGAAAGTGTTCTTTATTACAGTATTCCACGATTGGGACTTGTTTTTGTTCGATTCGTAGACCGATGCAATCCCGAGGATGATCGGGATCAAACACACAATGGAGAATAACGCCTTGTCGATTTCGTCAGAACCAAACCAGTCGAAAAGTAATTGAGTCGAATAGAGGATGGACCCCAAGAGACCAAAGATCAAAGCGACCCACCCGTATTGGTTACGGGGTAGGATCCTCCGCCATCCGGTGACTAATTTTTTTTTTGCCATATTGTTCCCACACAATCTTTAATATTGAGTTAATGAAACATTACCCTAACCTGATTTAAATGTGTTTCGAGGTTATGCTATGAAGCAAAACTCAATTTTCGCGTGTGGTTTGGTCGCATTAGTTTGTCTACTCCCCCTTTCTCTCGTTGCCGCCGATGATCCATATACTGTCGAGGATCTTCGTGGTGATGTGTTCGACACTACGGGGGATTGGGTCAACAATTGGGGGTATATCGATCTCCGAGAGATCGAGGTCGATATAGGTCCCGTCACCTCCACACTTTGCATCACTGTCGATGAAAGTATCAACGAGATCCCTGAAACTGTCGGTGTCGGATTCATGGCGTTTCTCCTCCCCGAGGATCCCGAGACTCAGAATGGAACCCTATTTTTCTCAATGGCAATGATGGGGGAATCCTTCGCGATATTGGGGATTGGGAATCTTTCGGGAGTCCTGAATTCGTCCGATATTTGGTTTGACATGGACTTCGATTTCTTGCTCGATGGGACTGAGATCGGAGAACCTACCTTCTCGAACAATAACAAGACTGTTTGCATCGAAGAGTCTTCGGATTATTTCCCCGAGGAAGTCTTTGACCTCGTGATGTTTACCTTTGCCGGGGACTTGGAAGATTTGGAAGGGTTCGAGGGAGAAGGTGATGGAATGCCTGATCTCTTCATGGACATTGCCCCTAATTCGTGGGTCGATACCCTCTATGAAAATGGTGCATTGTGGGACGAATTCGATTATGACGAATTCCAAGAAGACGAAGCGACCGGGGGTCCCGCTTCGCAATCGGAAACCTACCAATTGGTTCTCTATGTGATTCTAGTTATAGGCTTGGTGGGAGTCCTGATCTCCTATCGCGTCAAAGCAATTAAAAATTAAGAGTAAATCCCCTTTCCCTTTTTTTACACCTTGACCTTGTACCAATCTTCCCGTTTGGTAATCAAGTAACTTTCCGCCCCTTCCTGTCTTGCATGGTCGATTACTTTCCTGTCATTGTCAATCACGATTAGGTCCTTTCCCGAGGCTATCGCGTCATCTATAATTGCCTTCTTGTCCGCTGACATGGTGACATTCTCGGGGTTTGGAAAGCCTGATTGTTGCAATTCCGCAATGGTGGACTCGCGTATTATCCCCGGTCGTTTCGTGAAATATACTACCATGGTTCCCTTTCTGGTTGCTTCGTTGAGTCTTTTTGCCGCGATTGTTCTATACTCTCCCGAAAGAGCGGATTCGTTGAGGGTGTCATCGATATCAGTGATGAGGAGTCTTTCATTACACGATTTGCACCTTCCATCAAACTCTTCGAAGAAACTCATAATATCCCCTTATACCAACGGCTATTTTATTCTTTCTCTAATTGGCGTGAAGAGTCCGGGGGGGCAGTTTTTCCTCATTATCCCTCCCCCTGCCGAAAAAGGGGGGGGGTCGCCCAATTGGGGGGATCCTTCGGTCCCCGCACAACCCCCCCCGTGGGGACCGGGGGGGTCGGGGGGGGGCAGGTTCCCACGGGAGGGGGGGGGAGTATGAGGAATGATCAAAAAAGGGGGGGGGAGGCCCCTAGGGCGTTACTGGGTAATGCCTTCTCGGGGGATTTTCGGGTTTTTTCGATTTTTGGAAAAAACTGAGCTGCGAAGAAGCCGGTGCAAAAGTCTCCAAGTCGCTTACAATGCGCTTTTCCTCATAGGGCGGAAGTTAGCCCCAAGTCCCCTAATTTTACCTAGAACTTCTTCTAGACTAGGCAGGTCTCGGCCCCTAGCCTTACTAGATCGAGAATAGATAGGCAGGTCCCGGTCCCTAGGGTCCCAGTTTTGAGATGGTCACTGGGACCCGGGAATTACCAAAAATGGTAACACTCCCAAAACAGGAGAAAAAGAACGACCGGGGATCCGGTCTAAAAAGAGAAAGAAAATCGGATTTTACGGGATTTTGTCCCGGCAGGAATCCCGAAGGCATCCGACAAGCCTAGGGGTTGGTTGGAAGGAGACACTAGCGAAGGAAAGGCTGTCCAAGGCCGACTTCGAAGGGGTTTTCCGAATCACACGAGATCCGAGGCAAGAGAATCTCTGAGAAATCTATTCCGTTTTCGAATTTAACATTTACGGCATAATTTTGTCATTACTACATATTGGTTTTTCCCGGGTTTTACTGCTTTTTTCACCCTTTTGGGGGAGAAAGAGGCCCCATGATATATTTGTCATCCCAACCTAGTTAATTTCCGGGACTTGTTACGATGGTTTTTTTAATTCCAGTGAAAATCTGATACCATGGTTTTTGGATACTTGTTAGTCTATACTCGCGAAAAAGGAGGGAATAGGGCAATTGTCCACCTCCACGAAGTCAGGGACAATCCCCACAAAGTCAGGTTAATGCGTTACCATCAAAATTTGGACCGGGGGAAACGGTTCAAGTTTGTAACCCAAAGACCGGAAATCAACAAGAAATTTTTCAGTGTGATTCGACACCCGGTCAATTCGTGCCTTGGAAGGTAAAAAAAAAGTCCCTCAGGTCTTTGATCCGATTTCATTAGGGAGGGCATACCCTTCATCACTTGCTTTCTCGTCATCGGGACAGGTAATTATCAATCTTGGGGCTTTTCAACGACCTCGATCTCGTTCGTATTTTTCGAATCCTTGACAAGATGTTTGATCGTTACAGGTCCAAAGTGTTTGACCCGTGGAAATTTGGTAGTTGCGATCTCGGTGTATTGGTCGGGGATGGTTTTTTCACTGTCGGGACTTTCTATGAACGAACAACATTCGCAATCACCCTTAGGATCGCGAAGGTCCCCGCACTTAGGACACTCCTCCATTTGGTGACCTAATTCGTTGTAGGTCCCGGTTTCGATCCTCGCCAAGAATTCCCCCAAGATCGCCCCGATCTCTTCCTTTTTGGCCCCAACCAATTTATTGGTTATTTCGTCTACGACCTGATCGTATTTCTCGGGGGACCTCGACACGATCCAAGTCCGAGAAGGGAGCAATTCCGTCTAGGTCGCCTCCGATACGGCTTTCAATGCCATGAATTCTTCAATGCTTTCCCGATTGTCCTCGGTCAGGTCAAACAAGACACATGGTCGGCCCCTTTTCGTTCCATCGTGTTTGGCGAAGGACCGAACCAAGCCTTGACCCATGAGTTTACTTAATTGGTCGTAGATTGTCGTTCGCGCCCGTTTCAACGATTGGACTAATTTATTCCGGGTTATTGGACCTTTTTCGAAAAGGACCGAGATAATTTGCTTGTGGAGGGGGGGAAAGTTTACAATTTCGGTAACTTCGATTTGAGTCATAGTCACATTGCGGTTAACTCCCCGATTTATTAATGTGTCCACCCTATCAATCCGAGAATAAAGGGGGGGAAGCAACTTTTTTGGTCGAAAAAAAAAGGGGATTAATTAACCCATGGCTATTCGATTGTAAGGGACAGAATCGACAAGGGCTATGAATCCCTTCGTGTAAAGGTGGAGGTCATTCGACCCGAATGACACGTCGAAACGATTCAGGTCCAAGGTGATTTTTCGGTCCCCCGAGGTAATCAGGACCTTGAAGGGGGAAGTCTTGGACCTCTTTTTCCAGAGACTTTGGAGTTTGTTTTTTTCCATTCCGCTGACCTCAACTATTCGTGGATCAATTTTTGGACCATTGCGGGATACTTGGGATTAATTTCTTGATATTCTTCGAATTCTTCGGGGCAATTCTCTTCCAACCACTCCCAATAATTGCCAATTTGCACCCGAATGAATTTCTTCAAAGCAGAAATGTTCGGTTTCAAGTGATTTTCCTCGACCCAAATGTAAAAGGTGTCGGATAGGTCCATAATGTTCTGATAGAAGTCCAATTCATAAACCATATCGGTTATCAGACTCTTCTTGAAGGTCTTATGGTAATCCAGTAATTCTTTTACCGCGTCTTGATAATCCCAACCATCTTCGCTAATTGTGACCATTTTTTCTCAAATCCCTATGTTCGTTATATGATTTTAACACATATATCATATAAAAATGTATGTTTTTTCGCATACTTCTATGACAAACACAAACATATTTATATGAGAAAATCAGACTAACCTTGATCAAAATGGCTAATAGTAAAAACATTGATCGTGGATATGTCAAGCAACTCCTCGAAAAGGGGCGATCACCCCCCCAAATTGCCGAGGAATTGGGGGTTGCCCTCCAAACTATCCACTACCATAAGAAGAAAATCGAGGAAGCGGAAGGGGATTCGATTCGTTCTCTCATGGCGAAGAAATACGAAGATTTTCGCCTAATTTTCGACAAGATCCGATTCCACGAGTTTGATCCCGAGTCCATGGAGAATATTGGATCCCTCGCGGGTTACATCTACGAGGTTATCATCGATGACGAAGATCGCGAGTTCCTTGATCGCGAATATCCGGAGTGATGAAATATGCCGTTTGTTCCAAATAGCAAACCGAAACCGAAACCCCGACCTGCAAAGCCGAGTCCCCGCAAGAACAAGAAGAAGAAAACGGTGCAACCTGTCCAACCCGAAATTGATGGTGAAATTCAGTTTCTCCGCGAGAAGAATTTAGCATTGCGGGAATCCTTGGAAGTCGTTCGGACCGAGTTAGACAATGAGAGAAACCTAAATTCTGAATTGTCCGAACATATCGCCGAGATCGAGACGGAAAGGTGTTCCCTCGAAAAAGAACTTGAAATTTCAGACTTGGGAGAACCAAAGGGACAGGGACCCGACATTGGATCTGTCGAGGGGTTGATCGATCAGAAATTGGAGGCTTTCATGGGCAATATCAGGACCATTCTCGCGGGGGCAATCGTTACAGACTTGAAGAACTTGGTTGCTAATGTGACCCATTACCTTCGAAAGCCGACCGACAAGTACCCTCGACCGGGACAGATAAATGCCGTCAAGACCTTGCTTGCAAAAATTGAAAGCATTCCGACACTCTTCTAATTTTTTCCCCTTTTTTTTCGCCCTTTTTACGGAATCCTTAATTATTTGGTAAACGGATATTTCCCCGATAGACCATGATTCTCCAAGAAGACGAGTTCAACATTTGGGAATGGTTGGGACATTTCTTCGCCGAGACAGCAATCGGCCCTTGGATCCTAGCCATAATCATTATTGCAATCGTGGGGACCATCATCATAGTGATCATTTTGGTCGCCAAGAAGCAACCCCAAGAAGTATCCGAGTCTGGAAAGATTATGCGGGCAACTGGTTGGGTCATATTTTGCATCATTGCCCTCGTGGTTATTTTACATTTCCTCGGTGATTGATTAAATGGGTGCAAGAGCGAGACCTCCCAAAATCCACGACTACAACAAAAGGGACTTAGCGAAGGGGGACGTCGGGACTTCGACCCTACTCGTGTCCCAAAAACTTCTTTTTTCCATTGTTTGCGAAGAATGTCATGTCCTGATGGTGCAAGTTCTCAAAAAGGAAGAAGAATTTTCGTCCGAGG